>Ga0207416_1000111_pt1 | contig 148157 bp, 149 predicted proteins | sample PaiPotPPM11metaG_FD_184107 | JGI IMG/M metagenome (GOLD analysis project Ga0207416, IMG submission 184107) | Iron sulfur acid spring bacterial and archeal communities from Banff, Canada, to study Microbial Dark Matter (Phase II) - Paint Pots PPM... ...
GTCTCGACTTTGGACAGATCGAGCTTGCGCGAGGCGTGATCGATGTCGAGGCCGACGACGTTGCCCGCGGCGTCGAAATCGGCGACCAGGCCTTCGACGATCTGCCGCGCCTCGGCGCCCGGCGCGCCCGTGAGCTCGATAGTGAGACTGTCGGTCTCCGGATAGTATTGCAGTTTCATCGCTGCGCCTCGGAACGCCTATGGGTGTCAAAACGCCTTGGGCAGACCGGCTTGGCGGAGGATCGCGTTGGCGGTGTGGCGGCTCGGAATGCCCACCGGCACCGGAAAATTCCGCTTCGTAATCGGGCTATGCCAGATTTCGTGGCTGCCTTTGCCCTGGCGCACCGGGACACAGCCCGCGGCACGCAACAGGTCGCGCAGCGGTCGGTCAAACTGGGGCGCCATTTTACGCCGCGGCCGGCTCGGCTTCGCGCAGTGCGGTGATTTGCAGGAACAGCTCCCGCGGATCGACGCCGGGGTGATTGTCGGGCAACAGATCGAGCGCCATCGCGGAAATTTTGGCCAACAATTCGTCGAGCGTCGGCGCGTCGGCGGCGGCCGGAATGTCGTCGCAATGCCCGGTCCACACCGACGCCTCGTCGTCCCACGCGGCGGAAATCGTAAAGATGACCGGCTTTGACATATCGGCACCGCTGGATAGCGAAAGGGCGCAAATAGCATGCGCTCCGACGCCGCATATAGCACGTTTGGCGCCGCGGCGGGAGGCCGTGCGATCTGGTCACTGTTATCGCGACCCCCCTTGACAACCGTCCCCCCTTTCGTTACATAGGCTGCCAATGATCTCGCCCCGTAAAGGACGCCGTCCGGGTGATGCCGGCCGGTTGGGGGCGGGTGCGGTGCCCGCGGGCGAAGCGTCATCGGCTTTGCTCCCGGGCGGTCCGGGCATCATGCCTGCCGGCACTATGACCGGCGTGCGGGGTGCGTCGCTGGAAGTGGGTCGATCGTCGGCGGAGTGACCCCCGCCCCTTGGACGGTTTGCCCACGAAGCCTGGCCCGGGTCGCACCAAGGGACAACACACCCCTTGGCAAGAGCCGTGGTGGAACGCCGGCAGGCGAGCGCGCCCGATAGCGGAAGGGCGGCGCAAGCCGCTCCTTCCGTGGCGCGAGCCGCACGCCGTATTTGCGTGCGGGACTGACGACAGTGCGACTGCCGGCGTTCCGCTTTCCTTTCTTTCGTCATTGCGAGCGAAGCGAAGCAATCCAGTCCGGCCGCTAAGTTCTGGATTGCTTCGTCGTGGAGCCTGTCATCGGGCCGGCCACTTCGGGCCGGACCCGTTGGCTCCTCGCAATGACAGTTCGACATCGCTGTTTGACAACACTCGCGCGCAAAACGCGGCGCGAGAACGATGAGATTCATCCTCCCCCGCTTGCGGGGGAGGGTAGGGAGGGGGCCCGTCGCCATGACGCTTGCGCAAGCGTTGAGCACTTCCCCCCTCTGGCATCGCTTCGCTCGCCACCTCCCCCGCAAGCGGGGGAGAAAAAGACGAAGCTTACCCCCACACCGCGCGGGCGGTTTCGACCACGCGTTCGAGCTTGCGTTTTTGCTCGTCGGCGCTGAGGAGATTGCCGATCACGTCGGAGGCAAAGCCGCATTGCGGCGACAGCGCCAGCCGGTCGAGCGGGATGAACTCGGCCGCCTCGCCGATGCGGCGCTTGAGCGTGTCGACGGATTCCAGCTCCGGCACTTTGGTGCTGACCAGTCCGAGCACCGCCACTTTGCCCTTCGGCACGAAGCGCAGCGGCGCGAAACCGCCGGCGCGCTCGGTGTCGTATTCGAGCAAAAACCGGTCGTGCGGCAGCTCGTTGAACAGCCGTTCGGCGATGGCGTCGTAGGAGCCCTCGCGGTGCCACATGCTGCGCTGGTTGCCGCGGCACAGATGGATGCCGAAGGTGACGCCCGGATAGCCGGCGATGACCGCCGCCTCGGCCTTGAGCGAGCGGGCGAAATTCTGCAGCGGATCTTCGCCGCGCGCGCGCATCTGTGAAAGCGACGGCGGATCGACATAGGCGGTGAAACCCGGCGCGTCGATATGCACATAGCGGCAGCCGGCCTCGACCAGGCTCGCCACGATCTGCCGCTCGATGGCGACGACGTCGGCCAAAAAGTCGTCCATGTCGCGGTACACCGCGGTGGAATCCTCGTAGGCGAAGCGTTGCGAAATACGGTCCGGCCCGATCAGCGACACTTTCGCCGGCCGGTCCGCGACGCTTTTGACGAAACGGAATTCGTCGAGCGGAATATTGCGCGCAAGCGTCAGCCGCGCCTTGGCCGGACGCCGGTGCGACACCGCGGTGCCGGGCTCATGCAGCGCCGCAATATCCCAGCGCCGGCCCGGCGCCGCGCCGGCAACCCGCCGCTCGTAGGCTTTGAGCGTCGAGCGGTCGGTGTCATAGCCCGTAACGGCGGCGCCGAAACTGTCCTGAAAATTAAGCCGGCGCATTTCACCGTCGGTTACGACGTCGAGACCGGCATCTTGCTGCAGCCGCACGGCATCGCGCACCGCGTCGTCCTCGATGGCGCGGAGCGCATCGACGCCGATCGTGCCGTCATCGAAGCGCTCGCGCGCCGCTTTCAAGCCCGGCGGGCGCAGCAGGCTGCCGACAACGTCGGTGCGAATTCTGGCAAGATCGATGGTCCCGCCGCGGCCGTCTTGCGCAACTGCACTCATAGCGCTTGGTCACTCCACGCCAAGGCGTTAAGTGTGCACGAGGCAAAAATGACCGGCAAGCGCAAGCTTTACCGCTGCGCCGTGCGTCCGGAAGCGCGCGCGGGCGGCACCGGGATCGAGTCCGGAGCCGAAGCTGGCGGCGAATTTGGGGTCAAGTCGGGCACCATGGGACGCGTCTGCGACGGCGGCGCTGCCGATGCGCTTGGCGCATTCGCCACTGCGGGCGGCGCGGCGGGCGGTTCGGCGGGCGGTTCGGCGGGCGGCGAGATGGCGCTCGCATCCGGATAGCGCGCCTTCATGTCGCGCAAGAAGGTTTCCAGCGTATCGGCCGAAGCCGCGGCATGCGCGATGGTGGCGAATTGATCGCCGCTGGTTCCGAGCGGCGCCGACACGACGTCGAAGGCGTGTGCGTCCGGCGTCGCCGCCATCTTGGCCGCGTATTTTTCGCGGAAGCGGCCGAGCCCGAGCTGGTCCTCGGCCAAGGCATAGCCGATCTCGGCGCGCATGATGTCCTGCCGCTCGTCCTCGTTGAGCGGTTCAAAATCCTTGTAGCGGTCGCCATACATCAGTTCGATCTGCTCGGCCGATTCGTCGAAGCGCTGCGCCGCCCACAGAATATCGGCCCGCAGCCGGCTCGCCGGGCGGCCGCTAATATCGGCAATCACTTCCAGCGCCAGTTCGTGGCGGCCGAGCTCGGACAGCGCGCGCGCTTCGAGCAGCAGGCGCTGGTCGCGCAGATCGTTGGACAGCGCCGCGGTGCGGCTGCCGCGCAGCACGGCCAAGGCGCGGTCGGGCTTGCGATCCATCAAATAGATGACCGCAAGCCGCGTCGCCACCTGGGCGCGTGCGGCGCCCTGCAAGCGGTGGTCGATCTGGTATTGCAACAGGTCGGCCGCCTGATCGAGCAGATCCACCGATACCAGCCGGTCGGCAAGCCGGCGGATCATCTCGTCGCCGCGGGCGCCGATCGGGGTCAGTTCGCGGAAGTCGTAGAACAAAGCCAGCGCATCGATGGCCGGCATGGCGTCGCCTTTGCCGGTGAGGAACAACGAGTCGAACGTGGTTGCGGCCTCGTCCTGGATTTGATGCGTCAGCGCCGAGTCCGGGCGCGCCGCCATGGCGCTGCGCATGACGTAGAACGCGTCGCGATAGCGGCCTTCCTCGGTGTAGAGGCGGGCCAATACTTTGAGCGCCTCGATTTCGGTCTCGTCGCCGCGCCAGATCGTCGTCAGAGATTCGAGTTGGGAAATGACGTTGTCGCGCTTGAGCTCGCCGAGCCGGTAGCGCAACACGGTCTCGCGCAACTGACCCTGCGCGGCGGCCGGCCGATCCCACGAATCGGCCGCGGTGCGATAGGCCGCGAGCGCGTCCTCCTTGCGGCCCATGCCCTCGGCGAGGCGCCCCATCAGAACGGCAATGGTCGGCTCCATCGCATGCGGGATGCCGATGGTCTCGAAATCGTTGAGGTCGGTGGAGGCGCCGTTGAAGTCGCCGACCTCGATCGCGGAGCGCATTTCGTCCTTGAGCGCGACGCGCTGCAATTCGACCGGCAGCGTCGCCACCGCAGCCACCATGGTCTTGAAAGCTTCGCGCGCTTTGGCCCAGCGGCCCTGTTTCGCGTAAGCGAGCGCTCGCCACAGCGGCGCGTCATGCTGGTCGCCGACCCCCGGCTCGGCCAGATCTTTGAGCGCGTCATCGGACCGGTTCATCATGATCTCGGCGACCGCGCGCAGCACCAGCGCGGAAATGCTCTCGGCGGCGTTGCGCTCGTCGGCGAGCGCCACGTTGAGGACGCCCTTGGCTTCCGGATACATGCCGCACGCAATATAGAAACGCGCCAGTTCGAGCCGCGGCGCCAAGCGCTTGTGTTCCGGCGCCTCGGCGGCGACGTCGATGAGATGCGACTGGCGCTGGAAATACGGCGCTTTGCGATCGAACCCCCAGACTTGGGAATCGAACATCACCGGGCGCAGGCCCGAGCCGTGCAGCACGGTTTGCAGCGACGTCGACAAGGTCAATCCCGAAGGACGGCTGACGATGATTTTATCCGGAGCGAGCTGCACGGTGAGGTCGTCGGCGAGCGGTTCGATCACCACGCCCTGGGTCGAAGACAGCGCATGGAATTCGATAAAATCCTGCTCGTCGATGAAGCCGCGCGCCGGCGCCAACGCGGTGACGACGAAGAGCTTGTCGCCGACTTCGGGATCGGCGATCTGGTGCAAACGCTGGGCACCCTCGAACGGAACGGTGACGCTCGATCGATTGGGCCCGATCAAATTGCGGGTGATGTCGAGCGCGCGTGTCGGATCGAGAACGGATTCGCCGATATTCACCGTCCAGACCGGGCCGTCCGCGGCGACGCTGGACAAATGCGGACGGTCGAGCGTCAGCCGCACGATGGCGGCGTCGCCCGCTTGCGTGAACTCGTAGCCGCGAATGGTGCGGCTCGGTTCGCCGTCAAGCGCGCTGAGATCGATCGCGGCCTTGGCATCGAACACGATCCACAGCGTGTCGGCGCGATGAAACACCGCCGCTCCGACCGGCGTCTTGAAGGCAAACGACAGTTTCAGGTCGGCGCCTTGCTGGCTGAGCTCGGCGGCGATTTTGCCGCTGTCGGCTTGGCGCGTTGGATGCGGCGTCGCGGCATCGCTGGTTTTGTTGGTCGCCGGTGCCGGCGCGGCTTGTGGAACGGCGACGGGCGGAGCGGCCGGTTTTGGGGCTGCCGCCGCAGCGGCTTCTGTCGCGGGCGCGGCGGCGGGAGCAAGCGGCGGTGGCGCTGCGGAAGCGGGCGGAACATTCTTTGCGGCCTCGGACGATGGCGCTGGCGCGGCCGCTCTCGATTCTACATTCGGCGCGGCGCTCGCCTTGGCGGCCGGCGGCGCGACTGGCACAACGGGCGTTGCCGCCGGTTTGGGAGCTGGCGCGGCGACGGTCGGAGCTGCAACTGTTGCGGCCGGCGCTGGCGGCGCCGGCGCTGCCGCCGCGGCCGAAATTTTCGCCGCGGCGTCGGCCAGGCTTGGCGCGGCACCACCCTGCCCGGCCGCGCCTTGCTTTGCCGGCTTTGTCGCCGGCACCGTTTCCGGCGCCGTGTCTTGCCGCGGGCCCGCGGGCTGTACTGCGGGCGCATTTGGATCGGCCGCGGGATTGACCACGTCAACGACATAGCCCGACTCGTCGCGGAAGGTGCGCACGTCGACATTTGCGGCGAGGACGAAACGGACCAGCGATGCATCGTTGCCCAGTTCGCTCGAGATTTCCGCAACCGCGCTTGGCAACGCCGCCTCGGCGTCGGCCAGATCGAACGTGACCGGCGCATCGAAGTGCAGGACCAGTCTGTCCTTGGTGCGATCGGCCGATATCGCGGTCTGGTTCGGCACGTCGAAGACGTAGCGGGTAAAAGTCGGCTGGCTGGCGACATGAACACGGATCGGCGCAAGCTTTTTATCCTGCGTCGCGTCATGCTGATGCTGCAGCAATTTCTCGGCCTCGCGCGCGCGCCGCGCCAGCTCATCGACGACGTCCTGCGGCAGTCCCGGCGGCACGCCGCTCCATGTCGCCGGCAACAAGTCCACAAAGTACTTTTCGCCGGCGGCCATGGCGTGGACGGTGACGCTCTGCGCCAGCGCCAGGCGAACGCCCTTGCCGTCCGGATCCCGCCGCGCCGCGCCGATATAGCCGGGCGCCCGTTCCGCCAGGCGGCCAACCGAAACGTCGAGCGGTTGCTTGAAGCTGATGATCAGCACATTGCCGGCTTGGCGCGCCGAGCCGTCGATATATTCGCTCGCCGTGAACACCAACCGCGCATAGCCGTCGCTGGTCGTGACCGCGACCGTCGTCTTGAGCGGCGCGGCGACCGACGGCACGGCAAGCGCCACGATGCAGAACGCGAGAGCAGCGGCGGTTTTGCTGCGGCGCGCAGGGCGGCGGCGAAAGCCAACAAGCTGGATGGTGCGACCGCAGGTCATAAAAGACTCAAAACCCGACTCAACCGAACTCAAACGACAGCAAGGCGGACGCGCTCTCGCGGCCGCTGCACCGTGCTGCGATGCCGGCCACATCCGCAACGTACGTAATTGTGCTTAATGGCGGCTTAATACAATAATTTCAGTACCTTAGGGAGAAAGTCCCGTTGCATTTCGGGTGCCGGGCGATCACGCCGCCACAATCACCGGTGCGGATCGAGGACACGCTGGCGGATTGATCGGCGAGGTACCTCGCCTATTGCGTCGTCGCCTGACCTTGAATCTTCGGCAGGTTGGCCGCACTCGTGTCGCCGGCTTTGGCTTGCTGCTGCGCCTTGGCGGCAAGCTCGACCGTCAAGCGTTCGGCCACGTCCGGCGACATTTGCGCAACGATGTCCGCCATCGTCCGCGGATTGATCTGCGCCGCCACCGCCAGCAGCACGTTGGCGTCGAGACCGTCGAAGATTTTTGCCGCGTCGCGCGGCTTCATGTTTTCGTACATGGTGACCAAACCTTTCAGGCGCGCTTTTTCGGCGTCATCTTTCTGGTCCGTTTCCACCTTGATTTGCGCCTCGACCTGCTTGAGTTCCGCAAGCTTGGCGTCCATGCGCTTTTCCGCGCCTTGAATCAGGCTCTCGCGGATATCGAGTTCGTGGGCGCGGGTGTCGAGCTCCTCGCGGCGTTGTTGCAACCGCTCGAGAATGGCGCGCTCGGCGCCGCTTGGCAGCGCGGCGCCGTCGGTCAGGATCACCGTGCCGCTCGGCGGCGGCGTTGCCTTGGCGTCTTTGCCGGGGGGCCGCGTCGGTCCGCCGCCTGCATCCGCAGCGGCTTTTGCATTCGCCGCGGTGTTGGCGTTACCGCTTGCGGGCTCGGTGGTCACGGAGCCGGTGATATCCGGATTGTCCCGTTCGGCGATTTGCGGCGTGACAATCGGAGCGGCGGCCGGCGCCGGCGGCGCGCCGCTGCCGTCGGGAAAGTTGAACATCTGCTGCGCCCAAGACAGCCTGGATCCGGCCGGCGCCGTTGCGTCCGGCATCGGGCGAACGACCGAGACGTCGCCGTCGGCCGGCAACGCATCGTTGCGCGCCAAGAGAGAGGAACCGTGTAACGCAATATCGGCGATCTTGAGCGTCAACAGACACCCGCTCGCGATCAGCGCGATGGGAATGAGCCGCAGATCGCGGATGTAACGGATCATGCCGCGAGCCCATGTACCTTCGTGCGCACCCTCTCGGCGAAAGCTTCAGCGGCGGCGGCCACGGCTCGTGCGTCGGTCCTGATTTCGGTCCGGGCGCCGATGGTTGCGCCCGCGTCAGTCTCCGTTTTGGCATCGGACTTGGCGTCGCTGCGCCGCGGCTGGCTCGGCGGCGCCACCGGATGGTCATTGCCGCGGCCGGCAATCACGATCTGGGACAGCCGGCCCAATAATTCCTTGCCGGCCGCGACGGTGCGTTCGATCTCGATGGTGACGCGCTCGGCTTTGCGCAACCGTTCGCCCAAACCGGCGTCGCATTCGTGCACGGTGAGCTTCAGTCCGCCGATGGCGCGCTCGGCGATTTCCGTCGCCGTGACCAGCTCCGAGATGGTCGCCCGCAGCGACTGCTCGTCGGCTTTCAAAAGCTTCAGTCGGCGGTTGAGCATCATGCAGTAACCGATGGTGAGCATCAGCAGGATCGCCACCAATCCGTCGATGATGATTCCGATACCGTTCGTCATGGTGCCTCCATCGGATTACCCGAGCCGGCCGCCGATTCGAACATCGCAAAGGTCATGTTCGGCTTGCGCAACGGCTTGCCGACGCGCACCGCAACGCGGTCGCCGACGCGCCCCATGCGGCCTTCGGTCAGCGTGACATCGCCGCAGCGTACGATCACCGTGGCGTCCGATTTAAGCTCGAGCATCAGCGTGTCGCCGACATCGAGTTTCATGATCTGCTTGAGCGGAAGCCGCGCCTCGTAGAGCACGGCATCCACCGCGATCTCGGCTTGCCCCAGTTCCGTCGCCAGATGGCCTTCCCAGGTCGGATCACGGCCGAACTTTTCGCCCATGAACATCTGCAGCAGCACATCGCGGATCGGCTCGATGGTTGCGTAAGGCAGCAAGAGCTCGATGGTGCCGCCGCGATCTTCCATGTCGATCCGCAGCCGCACCAGGATCGCCGCGTTTGCCGGCCGCGAAATGGCGGCGAAGCGCGGATTGGTCTCCAGCCGGTCGATGTTGAATTTCACCGGCGACAGCGGCTTGAACGCCAGTTCGGCGTCGGCGAGGATCACCTCGATCATGCGCTTGACGAGGTTGGTCTCGATCGTGGTGTAGGGCCGGCCCTCGATGCGGATGGCGGTCTGGCCGCGCCGGCCGCCGAGCAGCACGTCGATGATCGAATAGATCAGGTTCGAATTGACGGTAACGAGACCGAAATTGTCCCACTCCTCAGCCTTGAACACACCGAGGATCGCCGGCAGTGGAATCGAATTGAGATAATCGCCGAAACGCACCGAGGTAATGCGATCGAGCGACACTTCGACGTTGTCGGAGGTAAAATTGCGCAAACTGGTCGTCATCAACCGGACCAGGCGGTCGAAGATGATCTCCAGCATCGGCAACCGTTCGTAGGAGACCATCGCCGAATCGATGATGGCGCGGATGCCGGAATTGTCGTTGAGCGAAATATCGGTGAGGCTGAAGCCGAGAAGCGAATCGATTTCGTCCTGGGTGAGGACGCGCTCGGCGCCGCCCTTGGCGGCCTGGATGAAATGGCCGTCATCGACCATCGTCGCCCATTGCGACGCCATGGCTTCGCTGGGACTCTTGCCATCCGCCGGCTGAGTTTCGGTTTCGGCCGCGGCGGCGGCTGCATTTTGCTCGGCCTCAAGCGCAACGCCCCACTCGGCGGCGAGCGCGTCGTTATCGATCTGATCTTTCGCTGGCATGTGCGCTAAATCTCAGGCTGCGACCGTCACTGGATGACGATTTCCTTGAACAGCACGGCATTGATGTGGTTCGGAGCGATCGCTGCATTGACGCGCCGCGTCAGTTCTTCCTTCAGGCGGTACAATCCGGCAGAGCCGTCGAGATCGGTCGGCCGCAATTCGCGCAAATAAGTCTGAAAGGTGTCCATGATACGCGGCATCACCGGCTGGATTTGCGCCGACAGTTCTTGGTCCGGCAGTTCGAGCACCACTTTGACTTTCAGATATTGCGTGCGGTCGCTGCCTCCGTTGCTCGACAGATTGACCAAAACATCGGGTAGATCGAGGAACGCCGGCGGCTTGACCTGATTGGCGGCGGTCGCGGCCTCGCTCTTATGTGCGAAGAAGAAAAAGTAGCCGCCGCCGCCAATGCCGCAGAACGCGACAAGTCCGCCGACGGCGATGAGGATGAGCTTGAGCGACAATTTGCGCTTGACGCAGGCCGGCTTGCCTTCCTCGCCTTCGGCTTCCGCGTTTTCGTCTTCTGTCTGAGCTTCGTTCGTCGTTGCCATCACCGCTCCCGCTCGCGTGAGGACGCACGCAGCCGGCCGGATAGAACGCAATACCAATGTTGCGAGCGCTACTCGGCGCTGGATGTGGCGCCGTCGTTTTTGAAGCTAGGCAGGAATGGTTAACGGATACTTGCCGCCGCCGTGGCGGCGGGAATTATTTGCCGGGTGCGACATCGGGAGCGGCCTTTTCTGCCCGCTGCTCGATCTCCCGTCAAAACCTTAAGCTATTGTTTTACCGCCATTTTATCCCTTGGCACGGCTTCTGCAATTGGTTCTGCGCAATCGGTGCTGCAAGCGGCTTGGGAGAGCGGCTTGAACGCGCGGATGAAGATGCCGGCTGACGGCATGTTCGTCGCACCAGGGGAGAATACCGATGGAGAATGCCCTTCTCGTCGGCCTGTCGCGGCAGATGGCGCTCACACATGAGCTCGATGTCGTTGCCAACAACATCGCGAATATCGACACCACGGGCTACAAGGCCGACAACGCGATGTTCGAACAATACCTCATGCCGCAGGCCAGCGATCAAAATTTCAGCGGCGCGGATCGACGCATCAGATATGTGGAAGACCGCGCCAGTTGGATCGACATGAGCCAAGGCGCGATCCAGCACACCGGCAACCCGCTCGATGTCGCCATCGACGGCGACGGTTATCTCGTGGTGCAGACCCCGAACGGACAGCAACGCTATACCCGAAACGGCGCGCTCTCGATCAATGCTGCCGGCCAGCTTGTCACCAGCGACGGCAATCAGGTGATCGGCAGTTCCGGGCCGATTACCTTCCAATCCACCGATCATGACGTGACCATCAGCCGGTCCGGCATTATCACGGTGCGCGAGGGCAACAGCACCGCCGATTCCCCGCGCGGCAACCTTCAGCTCGTCAACTTCGCTCAGCCGCGGCTTCTGCAGAAGGACGGCGGCTCGACTTTTTTGGCGCCCGCTGGCGTCTCGCCCGATCCGGCGCCTGCGAACACCTATGTGGTTCAAGGCGCGATCGAGAAATCGAACGTGAACGGCGTCGCCGCAATGACGCGGCTGATCGAGATCACCCGCAGTTACACCGATATCGCCAACGTCTTGCAGCAGCAGAGCGACCAGCGCCGCAACGCGCTGGCGCAGCTGTCGCAGACGCCAAGTTCGTAAGGGTTAAGGTTCGGGAGACGGCAAGATGCGTGCGCTTGATACTGCGGCAACCGGAATGGCGGCCATGGATCTTCAGGTCCAGGTCATCGCCGGCAATATCTCCAACATGACGACCACCGGATTCAAGAGCCAACGCGCCGAGTTTCAGGACCTGCTCTACGAGCACGTGCAGCGCATTGGCGCGCAGGCCTCCGATCAGGGCAACATCCTCCCCGTCGGCATCGAGCTCGGCTCCGGCGTGAAGACGGTCGGCACGCCGCGTCTCATGACGCAGGGCTCGCTGCAGCAGACCGGCAATACGCTCGACGTCGCCATCCAGGGCGACGGCTGGTTCAAGATCCAAATGCCGGACGGCACCTTCGGCTACACGCGCGACGGCTCGTTCCAGCAGGACGCCCAAGGCCGCATCGTCAACGCCGAAGGCGACATCGTGCAGCCGAGCATCACCATCCCGCCGAACGCCAGCGGACTCACCATCAACCAGCAGGGCCAAGTTTCGGTGACGCTGCCCGGCAGCACCACCTCCAGCGTCCTCGGTCAGTTCACCATTGCGCGCTTTGCCAATAATGCCGGCCTGCAGGCCAACGGCGGCAATCTGTTCTCTGCAACGCCGGCCTCCGGCACGCCGCAGGACACGCTCGCCGGAACCGACGGCGCCGGCACGCTGCAACAGGGCTACCTCGAGCAATCCAACGTCGAAGCGGTGAGCGAAATCTCCAATCTGATCGCGGCGCAACGCGCCTACGAGATGAATTCCAAGGTCATCACCGCGGCCGATCAAATGTTGCAGACGACCGCGCAACTGATGCGATGAGAAAGGTCTCGTCCATGATCCGGCTCATGATCGCAAGCTTGGCTTTGCTGCTCGCTGTGAGCGGCGTCGCGGCCGCACAGACTGCGGCGCCCGCGCCGCGGCCGGCGCTCAAGGCCAGCGTGACCGTCACCAGCGACATCGTCACCATCGGCGATCTCGTCGAAAATGCCGGACCGGTCGCCGACGTGCCCATTTTCCGCGCGCCCGATCTCGGCACCACCGGCGCGGTGGCGACCGACCGCATTCTCGACGCCATCCGGCCGCACCAGCTCATCGGTATCGATACGCACGGGCTTGCCGAAGTCATCGTCGTCCGCGCCAGCCGCGCCATTACCGCGCGGGAAATCTCCGCCCGCATCGCTCAGGCGTTGTCCGAGCAATACGACTTCGGCAATGCGCGCGACATCTCGATCAACCTCGACGGCGACGTGCGCACGCTGCAGGTCGAGCCCAATGTGACCGGCGAATTGCAGGTGCTGGCGCTGTCCTACGACCCGCGCACGACGCGCTTCGACGTAACGTTCGATTTACCCGAAAGCATTGAGCTGCACCGGCAACCGGCGCGCTATACCGGCACGGCCATCGCGACGATCGACGCCATTGCGGTCGATCGTCCGATCGAACGTGGCGAGGTGCTCAAGGCATCCGATCTCACGATCATGCGCCGACCCAAGGCGGAGGGCAGCGTCGCGCTCACCGACGGCGCCGCCGCGGTCGGGCTTGCGGCGCGACACGCGCTGCGTCCGGGCCAGCCGCTCGCCGCCACCGATCTGATGAAGCCCGAAGTCGTTGCCCGCAACGATACCGTGACCATCGTTTATCAAGTGCCGGGCATAACACTCACGCTGCGCGGCCAGGCCAAGGATGCCGGCGCGCTCGGCGATACGATCAGCGTGGTCAACGTCGAATCCAAGCGCGTCGTGCAGGCCGTCGTCTCCGGACCGGACCGCGTGACGGTCGGTCCCGTGATGACGCGAGTGGTCGATAATTCGACGGAGCTGTCGGAGTAAGTTGCGCGCGTGCCGCGAGTGAGAGGTAGTTCGATGTCGAAACGCGTTTTGCTGCTGCGTTGTGCATTGTTGTCGACGGTGGCCATCAGTGGGTCCGGCTGCTCATCACTCGACAGGCTGAAGGATATAGGCAATCCGCCGCCGCTATCGCCGGTGTCCAATCCAACGACGGCGCCCGGCTACAAGCCCGTGCAAATGCCAATGCCCACGCCGCAACCCGCTTCGTTCAATCCCAATTCGCTGTGGCGCAACGGTTCGCGCGCCTTCTTCAAGGACCAGCGCGCCCATCAGGTCGGCGACATATTGACGGTGAAGGTCAACATCAACGACACGGCGCAATTTCAGGATCAGACCCAGGTGCAGCGCACTTCGACCGAGGATTCCGGGATTACCAATTTCATCGGCAGCAACACCATCGTCCACCCCGCCAAAGCCATTTTGCCGGGCAGCATCATCACCGCGAATACCGACACGCAGAGCAACGCCAACGGCACGATCAACCGGCAGGACCAGTTGCTGACGAATGTCGCGGCGGTGGTGACCCAGGTGCTGCCGAACGGAAACATGGTGATCGAAGGCAAGCAGGAAGTCCGGCTTAATTCGGAAATGCGCGTACTCGTGGTCGCCGGCGTGGTGCGTCCGGAGGACATCGAGAGCGAGAACACGATCGACTTGGCCAAAATCGCCGAGGCCCGCGTCGCCTACGGCGGCAAAGGCACTTTGTCCGATATTCAGCAGCCGCCGTGGGGCCAGCAGGCGCTGAACGTGCTGTTGCCGTTCTAGGTTGATTACCGATCCCCGCCCTCCCCGGGATCCGCGTCGCGTCTGTGTAACGTCGATCCCGACACGCCGCGGCCTCCGGCAGCTCCCCGCCGGAGGCCGCAACCGTTCCGGTTACGCCAATAGCTTGCGCGCCGGCGAGAAAAACTCCGTTCGCGTTAAGTCTTGCCGCAAGCTGCCGATCACACTCTCCCAGTCGCCGAATTTCGGCTGCCGGTAGAGCCGCGCGGTCGGATACCACGGGCTGTCTTGACGGTCGCGCAGCCAGCGAAAGTCGGCGGCGAACGGCAAGAGCAGCATCAGTGGTTTTGCCATCGCGCCCGCCAAATGTGCGACCGCAGTGTCCACCGCTATGACGGCATCCATGAGCGAAACCACAGCCGCCGTATCGGCAAAATCGCAAAATTTCGATTCGAGGCGGCACAGGTTTGGTAATTTTTGCAGAAGCGGCAGATCGCACTCGCGTATTTCGTGCTGCAGGCTGACGAATGCCACATCCGGTAGATCTAGCAAGGGCGCCAGCGTTTCAAGACCGATCGACCGATTGAGATCGTTGTCGTGGAGCGCGTCCCCGGACCAGGCCAGGCCAATGCGCGGCGGGTGTCGCGGCAGGCGATCGCGCCAGGCCTCAACCCTTGCATGCGGCGGCGCGATGTAGGGGATCCGCGCCGGGATGGTCGCGAGCTCCGTTGCGAAAGCGAGCGGCAGGCTGAGCAACGGACAGTGCACATCGAAGGTTGGCAGCGGTTCGCCGCGCGCGATTACGGCCGCAGCACCGGCAAAACCCCTCAGCAACGGCACGAGCTCGCGTTGGGCTTCGATAATGACTTTCTCGGCCCCACGCTCGGCAACCAGCGCCGCATAGCGCACGAACTGGATGGTGTCGCCAAACCCCTGCTCCGCGTGCAGCAGAATGGTTTTGCCGTCGAGCGGTTCCTCGCCCGACCACAGCGGCGCGGTAAAATTGCGGCGCTGGGAGGCCAGCAGCCCGACCGTCCAACGCGCTTCATAGCCGCGCCAGCCGGCAATAAAGTCGCCGAGTGTCAACCGCGCAACGCTCTCGACAAATCGAGCTTGGGCGAAGTTCGGGTTGCTGAGGAGTGCACGGCTGGCGCTCATCAAAGCTTCGTGCGGCCGGTCGAGCCGACGCAGCGCAACGGCGCGGTTGGTCAAGAGATTGGCATTTTCCGGCACGATGATCAGCGCCCGGTCGTAGGCGGCGATCGCCGCTTCGGGCCGGTTGAGCTTGACCAGGGCGTTGCCGTAATTGCCCAGCGCATTGAGGTGATCGGGATTGACGGCGAGGACTCGTTCGAAGCTCTCCAGTGCCTCAAGCGGCCGGCTCAACTCGAGCAGCGCCACGCCGCGACGATTGAGAAGCTCCACATTGCCCGGATCGAGCGACAGTGCCTCCTCGTAGCTTAAAAGCGCCTCCTTGAATCGACCCAGCAAATGGAAAACGAGTCCGAGGCTGGCGAATCCTTCGGCGCGGCCCGGGTCGTTCTTCAGCGCATTCTGAATAAGCAGCAGTGCCGTGTCGAAGCGTCCGCGTCGACAATGCAGCTGCCCGAGCCCGTGCAACGCATCGAAATTTTCCGGATGATAGTGCAGGAGCGCATTGTAGAGCCGCTCGGCCTTAGCAGTCTCGCCTGACTGGTGCGCATGCAGGGCACGGCGCAGCAGGCGCGAGCAATTCGGCTCCATAAACTGCGATGGCCCGTTCGACATAGGTCTCGGCAAATTGCCTATCAACGAATTGGGTTTCAGCGAATTGACACTCGCGATTCGGCGCGGCGATTGGATTTCTCGCCACAGCAACGCTTGAGCCGCGCAGCGATCCTTAACGGTTGGTAAAGGAAGACGGTAAAGAAAGGCTTAAGGACCGATGCGCAGACTTGGGCGGATGCAGTCTTGGGCGGATGCAGTCTTGGGCGGATGCAAGTCTTGGGCGGATGCAGTCTTGGGCGGATCAGGTGTCGCGCAGCGTGTCGAGCCGCTTTTGCAATAAGGCGACGTCGTGTTCGAGTTTGCTGACCCGGTCGGCAAGGGGAAATTCCGTCCGGCCGTCTTCGTTTCGGGAATTCGGCGAATACTCGGCCCGCCATGCTATGCCGATATTGTTGCCCTTGCGCCATGCAACGCGAGCCTGGAAATATTCGTCCTTGTTAGGGAGATAGAGCTCGAAGACGCTGGGCAGTGTGACGTTCTCGGAGAATTCCAGGCGTGCGCCATTCTCGGTGGTGTCGCGGACAATGCAATCCATGCTGGAGAGCCTGTTATTGAAATAGATCCGCCCCTTTATGAAGGTCTTGTGGCGAACCATCACGCGACGCTCGTTCATGGCGATACCGGTTCCTCGCGCATGACCCGATCGATCACGTCGATGACGGCTTGGATCCTGACGATCAGATCCATGTGCGCTTCCATCTGCTCTTCCTGTTGCGCGAAACCCAGTGACTTTATCAAGGCGCGCCTGCGCTCCGCCAAATGCGTGCGCGCGGCTGCAATAGTATTCTTGCTGTTGTCCATTCGACGGCCTGCCCGCCTTTTCCGTCGCCGAATTTATGCGCCTGGCGCGTCGGCCACGTAAAGACGGTCGAAGTAAAACGCGCGATGCGGGGGAACGGTCTTGATGCAGATCAAGAACAGCGCCGGCCGTTGTGAGGACGGTTTATGAACACTGAAATCCGGCGCAGGCGGCCCTTGCCCGCGCAGGCGGCCCTTGCCCGCGCAAGCGGCCCTCGCCCGGATCGCCCACAGCAAAACCGGGATAATTCCCTGGATTGCGCGCGGGGCAATCCAGGCTCCGGCTTAATCGTCGCGATAGACGCGCTCGCGCCGCTCGTGGCGCTCCTGGGCTTCGATCGACAAAGTCGCGATCGGACGTGCCTCCAGCCGCTTCAGCGTGATCGGCTCGCCGGTCTCCTCGCAATAGCCGTAAGTGCCGTCTTCGATGCGCTGCAATGCGGCATCGATTTTGGCGATCAGCTTGCGCTGGCGGTCGCGGGCGCGCAACTCGATCGCCCGGTCGGTTTCCGACGACGCCCGATCGGCCAAATCGGGATGATTCTGGCTCTCGTCCTGGAGATGCTGCAGCGTCTCTTTGGCCTCCTTGAGAATGTCCTCGCGCCAGTCGAGCAATTTCAGCCGGAAATACTCCCGCTGGCGCTCGCTCATGAACGGCTCTTTGTCGGTAGGCCGATACAGTCTTTCTACCAGCCGAACGCTTCCCTCGCCCTTACCGTTCTTATGGGGCTGATCGGCGGCTCGACCGTTTTTGCCCTTTAACAACTGCATGTTGCGTTTACTCCCGCACCCCACAATTGCGAGACCCCCTCGCGCCGCGGCTTATATCCAACGTCCATGACAGTGACAACAAAGATCGTGGCGCCAATCGCACCGAAACCGGTTCCGTTCTGAAGCAGACCGATGGTACGGCGGCTTTTGGGCGGCGGCCGGCAGCCCCCGCAAAAGCAGGCGAATAATCGGGACTTTTGGCGCTTAGGAGAGACCGGCTTTGGCCAGTTCGACCGCGACCCGCAGGTCGATTTCCGCAAGCACTTGGTCGAGGCAATCGTCGCCGGAACGGTCGTGGAGGTCGGTGGCGACGGATTTCAACCGCAACATCGTCGCCTGATCCAGGGTGCCGCAAAGGAGCCCGATCTTGAGTTCATCCAGCGCGTCGAGCGCCCGGCGACCGTGTTTGACCGCGCGGCGCCGGCGCTCCACGGGGTCTTCGATGCCTTGGAGCGCGATCAAGGCGTCGATACCACCCAGGGTGCGCAGCGCCACCGCGGCACTATTTGCCTGAGGCGCATCGGCTTGAGCGAGCGAGAATGCGCCCCCTGGCGCCCGCCGCGCCGCGGCGGGTGACGCCGCCGGTGCCGTTCGGTTCGGTCCATCAACGCGCATAACAAGATGGTGTCCCCTTATGGTTAATGGCCGGTAAAACCCCGTCGGCAAGAATTGCCGAAACCGGCAAGGGATGCTCGCCGCTGGCGGGCCTTCGGCCGCAGCCTCGAAAAATAGTTATTTAATATCAAATCCTTAGATGCAAGAACGCCGTGGCACGCAATTGGCATTACTAGCGCTGTCCGGCCTCTTGGGGAGAAGAGATGAGAGGGACATGTCGAACCGCGCTCGCCGCGCTGGTTAGCTTTGCCTGTGCCGCATCGCCAGCGGCCGCAATGTCGCGCATCAAGGACCTCGCCAATATCGAGGGCGTCCGGCAGAACCAGCTTATCGGTTATGGCCTCGTCGTCGGGCTGAACGGCACCGGCGACACGCTCAACAACGCGCCTTTCACCAAGCAATCGCTACAGGCGATGCTGGAACGGCTCGGCGTCAACATCCGCGGCCAGCAAATCCGCACCGGCAATGTCGCCGCCGTCATGGTCACCGCCGACCTGCCGCCCTTCGCGACCCAAGGCACCCGCATCGACGTGACCGCCTCGGCGATGGGCGACGCCAAAAGCCTGCAGGGCGGCACGCTTCTGGTCACGCCGCTGTTAGGCGCCGACGGCAACGTCTACGCGGTCGCCCAGGGCTCGCTGTCCATCGGCGGATTTCAGGCCCAGGGTCAGGCCGCTAGCATCACCCGTGGCGTACCGACCGTCGGGCGGCTTCCCAACGGCGCCATCATCGAGCGCGAGATCGAATTCGCGCTCAACAGCGTCGGGCAGTTGCGCCTTGCCTTGCGCAATGCCGACTTCACCACGGCGAAACGCATCGCCGAGGCGGTCAACGACTATATCGGCGCGCCGATTGCCGAGCCGCTCGATCCTTCGACCGTACAGCTCACGCTGCCGAAGAAATTTCCGCAGAACATCGTTCAGCTGTTGACCGAGATCGAGCAATTGCAGGTCGAGCCGGATGAAGTCGCCAAGATCGTCATTGACGAGCGCTCGGGCGTCATCGTCATCGGCCGCGACGTGCGCGTGTCCACGGTGGCGGTCGCCCAAGGTAATCTCACCGTCACGATCTCGGAATCGCCACAAGTTAGTCAGCCGGCGCCGCTGTCGCGAGGCCGCACCGTCGTGGTGCCGCGTACTCAGGTCGGCGTCCAGGAAGAGGGCAAGCGGCTGGCGTTGGTCCACGAGGGCGTTTCGCTACAACAGATCGTCGACGGCCTCAATGCGCTCGGCATAGGGCCGCGCGACCTCATCACGATCTTGCAGGCGATCAAGGCCGCCGGCGCCATCCAAGCCGACATCGAGGTGATGTAATGACAAGCTTAAGCCCCGTCGATCTCGGCGCTTCGCTGTCCTCGATCGGGGACGCGGCGAACCTACAGGCGCAAGCCGCGCTCAGGCTCAAAGGCAAAGCCAAGGACGCCGCGCAGAACTTCGAGGCCAATTTCCTCGGCAACATGTTCCAGGAAATGTTCACCGGCATCGACGGCGACGGGCCGTTCGGCGGCAGCGGCGCCTTGAAGATCTGGCGTTCTTTCATGACCGATCAAATGGCGAAATCATTCGCCAAGGCCGGCGGCATCGGCATAGCGCCGATGGTGTACACCGCCTTGCTCAAAGAACAGGGCTTGAAAACGTGACGAGTTCCATTACCACGGCCGCGGACGCGGAACTGGCGATCGACGATCTCGCGATATTGATGGAAAAACTCGCCGGCCTCCTCGAACAGGAAACGGCATTGGTGCACGCCGGCCGAATCCGCAACGCAGCGGCTCTCGAACCGACCAAGGCGGAACTTGCAGGCCGGGTGTTCGCAGCCGGCGAGCGTTTGAAGGCCAATGCAAAATTTTTGCGGCAGTCGGCGCCCGGACGTTGTGCCGCGCTCATTCGGCTCCAGGAAACGTTCCGTGGCATCTTGCAGAAGAACATGATCGTGCTGGCAACCGCGCATGCGGTGTCGGAGGGCATCATGCGCCGGCTGTCCGGCGATCTCGCCCGCAAGGCTTCCCCGCAAGTCTATGGTGCGACCGGACGGGCCGCAGCGCCCCATCCCAAGCACGGCCGGCCGCTCGCCGTCAGCCGCACGCTATAGCGCTAAGCAGGACTTGCACGCCGGCAAGCGACACCGGACAGCTCCCGGTGCATCCGCGCAATCGGACCGTCCCAATCGCCGCGCGCAGTTTGCCGAAATAGCCGCATGGTCGGATACCAGGGGCTGTCGCTGCGATCGAGCATCCAGCGGAAATCCGGCGCGAACGGCAAAAGCAGGCCGACCGCTTTGGCCATGGCGCCGGCAAGATGGGCAACCGACGTATCGACGCTGATGATCAGATCGAGCATCGCGACGACCGCGGCGGTGTCGGCAAAGTCGGTAAATTCCTGTCCCAGTTGAATGACCCCGCGCTCGCGCAGGATCGCCGCTTCCTCGCCGTTGACCTCTTTTTGCACGCTGACGAAGACGAGGTCGGGTATCGACAGGAGCTTGGCGAAACGCCGCAGCGGGATCGAACGATTGCGGTCGTTCAGATGCACGTTGCTGCCGGCCCAGCAGATGCCGACCCGCAAGCGGCCGGGTGCCGGCACCCTGTCTTGCCATTTGGCCAGGCGCTCTTGTTGCGGCCGCAGATAAGGAATATTCGCCGGCACCGTAGCAAGCTCGGTTTGGAACGCCAGCGGCAAGCTCAGCAGCGGACAATGAAAATCCACCTGCGGCACCGGCTCGCCGTCGCCCAGGACGAGTGCCACGCCGGGAACGGTCGCCGCGATCGCCTTGAGCGGAGATTGCACCTCGAGAATGACGGTGGCGCCGCGCGCAGCGACGAGCTGCGCATAGCGCAGGAAATTTATCGTGTCGCCAAATCCCTGCTCGGCAAGCAACAAAATCGATTTGCCCGCCAGCGGCTCTTTGCCGAGCCACAGCGGTGCAGCTATGTCGCGCGGCCTTCCGGCGCGGTCGGCCTTGCGCCATCGCCACTCGTATTCGCGCCAGCCGGTCTTGAAGTCGCCAAGCCGCAGGCGCACCAGGCTCGCATTATAGCGCGCTTCGGCGCTTTCCGGCTCAATTGCAGCAGCAGCGGTAAAGCATTGCAAAGCCTCCGCTGAGCGGTTCAACGCCACCAGCGCGGTGCCCTTGTTGATGTGCAGTTCCGCCGTGCGGGGCGCGATGGCGATCGCCGTTTCATAGCAGGCGAGCGCCTGTGCCGGACGTCCCAGCCACACATTGAGACCGCCACATTCGTTGAGCGCGCCGAGATCGTCGGCTTTTCTCGCGAGTACGGCTTGGTAGGCGGCGAGTGCTTCCTCATAGCGTTTGAGGCGCTTGAGAGCGGCCGCGCGATTATTGAGGGCATTGCGGTGATCGGCGTTAATCGCAAGCACCTCCTCGAAGCACGCCAGCGCCTCGTCGTGGCGGCCAAGCGCCGCGAGAATGAGCCCGTAATTGTCGAGCGCTTCAGCGGATCGGGGAGCGCGTTTGAGCACTGCGCCGACGAGCCGAAGCGCTTCAGCGTTGCGTCCTTGCCGGTGGCGCAGCAGACCGAGCAGGTGCAGCGCATCGTAGTGATCGGGCTTGACCGCGAGGATTCCGATGCAAATTCCAGCGGCTTCGTCGACCTTCCCTGCTTGATGCAGCGCCGACGCCTGCTCGATGTCGTCGCTCGGTCGCGGCCGCAGCTTGGCGCCCCGGGCGGCGCTCATCGCTGCCTCGACGGACGGCGGGCGGCATCGGTAAGCTCTTGGCGCAGCCGCTCGACCGGACCGCTCCAATCACCGATCGCCGGCTGCCGGAACAGCCGCATGGTCGGGTACCAGGGACTGTCGGTACGGTCGAGCAGCCACCGCCAATCCGGCGAGAACGGCACTAATAGTGCAACCGCCCTGCCCATCGCCCCGGCGAGATGCGCGACCGAGGTATCGACGGCAATAACAAGATCAAGCATTGCAACGGCCGCGGCGGTGTCGGAAAAATCCGCAAATTCCTGACCGATCTGAACGACACCATGCTCGCGCAGCAAAGCCGCATCGTGTCCGGTAACTTCTTTTTGCACGCTGACGAAAACAACGCCGGGCGCGGCTAACACGGCGGCCAAGCAATCGAGCGGTATGGAGCGATTGCGGTCGTTCTGATGCTTGCTATTACCCGCCCAACATAGTCCGACACGCAGACGGCCGTCATCGGGTAGTCGCGCGTTCCATTTTGCCACTCGCTCTCGAAGCGGCCGCAAATAAGGAATGTTCGCCGGGATGGTCGCCAGCTCGGTTGCAAACGCCAATGGTAAGCTCAACATCGGGCAGTGAAAATCGAAGCCGGGCATTGGCTCGCCGTCGCTCAACACCAGCGAAACCCCCGGCACGGTCGACACCAGCGTCTTAAGCGAGGCCGGAACACCCACAATCACTTTGGCGCCGAGGGCGGCGACAAGCGGCGCATAGCGCACGAACTGAATGGTGTCGCCGAGACCCTGCTCGGCGAGGAGGAGCACGGTTTTGCCTTCTAGATTCTTCTCGCCGCGCCACATCGGTTGAAGAAATTCGCGTCGCTGCTCGATAAACTCCTTCTTTCTCCACCGGCATTCATACTGCTTCCAGCCTTCGCGAAAATCGCCGATGCACAATCGTGTGATCGCTGCGTTGAAGTTTGCATCGGCGTTGGCGGGGTCCATTGCGAGAGCTTCGACGTAGCTCTCGAGCGCCTCCTCCATCCGCGTCAGCTTGAGCAGTGCATTGCCGCGATTGACATGAGCCGCGACAACATTTGGCTCGATGCGAAGCGCACGCTCGTGTGCGGCGAGCGCTTCGTCGAAGCGGTCCATTTCAGCCAGCGCAACGCCGCGATCCGTCAACGCTGCCACATGGTCGGGATTCTTGACCAGAGCCTTATCATAGCTCTCGATCGCTTCGGCGAAACGTTTGTCCTTGATGAAGACATTTCCGCGGTTAATCAAAGCGGTGAAATTTTCCGGATCGAGCGCGAGCGCCTTGTCGAAGCAGACAAGGGCCTCGGCATGTCGATCAAGTTCCAGCAAAGCACTGCCGCGATTGACTTCGATGTCGACGCGATCGGGCGCCGCCGCCAGCGCCGCGTCATAACATGACAACGCCTCGCTAAATCGGCGGAGCTTGGCGAGCACGACGCCGCGCGTATTAAGCGCATCCGCTTGCACCGGATTCGTCGCCAGAATTTTTTCGCAAGGCTCAAGCGCCTGCTCGAAAGAGCCTAGCTCGAACAGCGCGTTGGCGCGGTTGTAAAGTGCGCCAAGATGATTTGAATCGAGCGCGAGCACCGCGTCGAAACTCGCCAGCGCTTCCGCGTGCCGCCCCAGCGCGGCCAGCGACAGACCCATATTATTGAGTGCGTCGGCGCGACGCGGCTCTAGCGCGAGCGCCGCCGCATAGCTTGTGCGGGCGTCTTCATGACGCGCCAATGCCCGCAAAGCATTGCCGCGGTTGTAGAGTGCGTCGGCGTAATCCGGCTTGGTCGCGAGCGCGCGCTCGCAGCTTTCAAGAGCCTCGTCGTTTCTGCCAAGATTCAACAGCACCACACTGCGATTGTTGAGCGCATCCACGTTCGCCGGATCGAGCGCCAGTCCGGCATCATAGGCAGCGAGCGCCTGGTCGGGCCGACTGAGTGACGCGAGCGCATTGCCGCGCCGGTTCAAGGTCGGAACATGCTTCGGACGCAGCGCCAGTGCCACGTCATAGTTTGCGAGCGCTTCTTGGTGCCGACCCAGCAGCGCAAGCGTATTGCCGCGATTGTAGTGCGCGTCGGCGTGATTGGGCGCCAGCGCCAGCGCGCGGTCATAGCTCTCGAGTGCGTCGTCAAGCCGCCCGATACCCTTCAGGGCATTGCCGCGATTGTAATGCGCAACGGCGTCGTCAGAGCGTAACGCCAGCACCTTGTCGAAGCTTGCCAGCGCCTCTTCGTAGCGCCTGAGTGTGTCAAGAATAACGCCGTAATTTGTGAGAGCTTCAACCGATCCCGGCTTCGCCCGCAGTGCCCCGGCAACGAGGCGCAAGGCTTCGACCGATCGACCTTGCTGGTGCCTTAGCACGCCGCCGAGGTGAAGCGCGTCGAACTGGTTTGGATCGGCCTTTAGAATTGCATCGTAGATTTGCCGGGCGTCATCGAGCCGCCCCTGCTGGTGGAGAGTCAACGCTTGCTGGATGTGTTGCGCGGCGAATCTAGCCATTCTTCCGACCGGAATTTGCCCGAAGCCGAACGCCGACCTTCGCCGCGCCGCCGGCAGACAAGGTCGGGCAGCACGGTTAACCCGGCGTTAATTGCGCCGGGATTCACACGCAAAATTAACTGCGTGCCGCCAAGAATGAACAACGCAACGATCCAATCGAGAAGCTTTTAAGTCCCATGGATATTGGCGGCATTTCGTTCTGGCAGCAGGACCAGAATTACTGGAGCCAGGCGAAGTCCCAAAATCAGTCTCAGGCGCAAAGCACTGCTCTGATCGCGGCGATGAGCAGTGCCATGACGGCCCAGGCCAAGGGCTTGGCGAGCCTCGCCAACGAAACCGCTTTGAGGCGCGTCAAAAGCCAGTTGAGCGCGGCGGTAGAGAGCATCCTTCACGGCGGCGCCGGCAGCTCTACCGCGTCCCCGTCAACAACGGGATCGAGCGGCTCCTCGTCCAGCTCTTCGAGTTCCGCCAAAGTATCCGCATCTGCGGCGATGGGAACCGGCAAGGTGCCGGTCACGGCGAGTACCGCGTTGTTCACCCTGGGCGTTCTCAAAGGCGGCACGATCAGCGTCAGCGACGGCACCGGAACGACGACCTACACATCAACCGGCACCGATACAGTCGGCGATCTACTCGACGCCATCAACGCCAACCGTTACGGCCACGCGAGCGCGGCCGCATGGCTCAATAGCAGCGGTCAACTGGTTATCTCTGGCAAGAACACCACCGCTTTGATCACGATCGGCGGCACTTACGCGGCGAACGTCGGATTCGGCACCGGGAACAACAGTTTCTCGCCGAAAGCCGCTTCTCCTTCCCCAACCCCCAGCTCCTCCAGCTCCTCCAGCTCCTCCAGCTCCTCCAGCTCCTCCAGCTCGTCAGGTTCTTCGACCGCGTCGACAGGCTCCTCGTCGAGCGGGAGCAGCAGCTTAACCACGTCGTCCCCCGCCATCTTCTATAACTCGGCGACTGCGCTTCGAACCGGCAGCTCGGCCGAGACACTTCTTTCCAGCGCCGGCCTAAGCGGCAGTCTCATCAATCTGCTGGCCTGAGCCTGCTCTACGCGCCGGCACCGGCGAATTGCGAGGACAGGTCGCCGCAAAACGTCATCGGGCCGACGTGATTGAGCTGGCTCTCGTAATCCGCCCAGATTTCGCCGCCCATATCGGTCCATCGCTTACAGAATGCGAAATCCTCGCTGAGATAGGTGCCATCCTCAGCGATCATGCATTCGAACAAGGCAAATCGGTTGCCGCTTGCGGTCGCAGCGTCGGACGAATGGTCGCGCTTGTATTGCAAATGCGGGTAATGGCCGCACATTCTCTGCAGCGCCTCACGCCGGATCATCAGAAAACCCGTCCCCGCATAGCGAACCTTGACGAACCCGGCTTTTGCCGTGACGGCGTTCGGATCGTCGACCTCAAATACATATCTTAAGGCGGCCGCGGCGGGATTTTGGCGTGCGGCTTCGATGGTTTTCCGCACTTTGTCCCAATCGATCCGCTTGATCGGATAGATCGCCGCGCACATGTCTGCGCCGCATTCGATCAAGCGCAAGACCTGATCCGGCGCAAAGCCGATGTCGGCGTCGACGAAGAGCAAATGGGTCGATTCCGGATCGTCGAGGAACTGTGAGATCAGGCTCGCGCGCGCGCGGGTGATGAGGGCGTCACCGTCCTTGAATAGGACCTTGAGAGTAAGCCCGCTGTAGGTGCGGACAATCTGCTGCAGCTTGAGCAGCGAGGCCGCATAGAGAACGGAGACTTGGCCGCCAAAGCACGGCGTCGCCAGGACGAGGTTGACCGTCGGCGATGCTGGCGTGATCGAGGTGGTTGCCGATGCCGCCGGCTTGGACGGTTGAGCCGCAGACTGTTGGTCGCTTTTGATCCCCACGACCTTGGATTTCGCGGATTTGGCTCTGGCGGTGCGCATGGCCGCATCTCCCAAATTCAGTGTCGCAGTGGCGCGTGCAGCGCCGGTTCCCCGCGGAACCACCCCGCTCAACGCAACTCTCAAATCATGGTTAATCAATAGATAATGCACTGGTTAATGGCGGTTTAAGCCTCGGCATAAATACCGCCAAATACGCGGAAAGCCTTATGGCACGGGCTTCGCCAAGATCGGCCATCGACCCCCCGCTCACGCGGTCGCGCACGCCCGGGCAATGCGAGAAATGTGCAGATTTACACGTCTTTAAACGAATTCCGGCAAACCTTCGGCAGCCGATCATGTTGATCGGGAAATGCAGTCGCCGGTACGGCGCCGCAAGTGCAAGCCAGTACGGTCTGGAACCAGAAGGGTAACATTATGTCTGACATCACTCTTAGCGCCGGCATCCGGCAGAACCTGTTGTCGTTGCAGAATACGACCAACGACCTGAATACCACGCAGGAACAGCTTTCCACCGGCAAGAAGGTCAATACGGCGTTCGACAACCCGACCTCCTACTTCACCTCGCAGTCGCTGACCAACCGCGCCAACGACCTCAGCGCCCTGCTCGATCAGGTTGGACAAGCGCAACAGACCCTTAACGCGGCCAACGACGGCCTCACCGGGTTGACGAGCCTGCTCGAACAGGCGCTGTCGACCGCGCAGCAGGCGCAGCAGGCCTCGAACGATACGGCGGGCTCGACCACCGGCACGGTCAATCTCACCGGCAATACACTCGGCGCGAACAATCTTTTGATCACGACGGGCGGCACGACATACACCGTCGCGATTGCAGCGAGCGCAACTGTGGCCGCCATCGAAGCTGACATCAACGGCACGGCCGGCCTTGGCAGCACGGGCGCCGTCACCGCGACCGACGACGGCAGCGGACACCTGGTGCTCACCGCCAACTCGCCAAGCACCAGCTTTACCGTTTCCGGTGCCGAGCAAGCGGCGTTCGGCCTGACCGCCTCTGCCGTCAATGGCACGAGCACCACGCGCACGACGCTGCAAACCAACTACAACTCCTTGCTGACCCAGATCGATCAGCTCGCCGGCGACTCTTCCTATAACGGCGTCAACCTGCTCAACGGCAACAACCTGACGGTCAACTTCAATGAGAACGGCACCAGCTCGCTGACCATTAACGGCGTGAACTTCAACCACGCGGGACTTGGCCTCTCGGTGATCGCCGCCGGCGGGTTCCAGACCGGCGCAACCATCACCGCGGCGGAAACGGCGATCAATACCGCGATCAGCACCGTGCGCGCCCAGACCGAGACGTTCGGCACCAATTCGTCGACCATCTCGACCCGGCAGACGTTCGAGACCAACTTGATCAACACCCTGCAGACGGGCGCCAGCAATCTCGTGCTCGCGGACCAGAACCAGGCCAGCGCCAACCTGCTGACCGAGCAAACTCAGCAGCAGCTGGAAATCTCCGCACTGTCCATCGCCAATCAGGCGAACCAGTCGGTGCTCAAGCTGTTCGGCTAAGTTTTCTGGTACAGGCCTTCTGGTGAAGGCGGCGGGGCGAAAGCCCCGCCGCTTTTTTATGCCGGCATCGGCTGTCGCGCCGTCATGATCGAATCCGCCGATCGCGCCGTCGCGGGCGCATTTGCCACTTAGCGAGGCGTTAACCCGCATCCGCAACGATCGACCGGATCAGCGAGGATTGAAACGTGGCGCTGAAGATCGAACTCAAGCCCAACGAACGCATCCTTCTCGGCGATTGCGTGATCACCAACGCCGACCAGCGCACGCGCCTGCTGATCGAGGGAACGGTTCCGATTCTGCGTGAAAAGGACATCATGTCGCTGAGCCGCGCAGACAGCCTGGCAAAGCTTATCTATCTTGCCGTGCAATTCATCTACACGGCCAAGCGGCCGCAGGACCACCACGCGCTTTACTTTCGGCTGGCGGCTGAATTCCTCAATCGCGCGCCCGGCGCGAAGCCATATATTGAAAGCATCAATAATCGAATCTTAACAGGCAATCCCTATAAAGCCCTCAAAGAAACGCGCAAGCTCATTGCTTACGAGCGGGAATGTCTCGACATGCACTACGCCAGCGACGCCTACGCGAAGACCGCCCTTGAAACGGCGGCCCCGCGTGAACTCGAGGCGAGCTTGCTCCTGCAAGCCGCGGCGAAATTGCAAGCGGTTCATGATTCGTGGCGCGATAAGCCGTCGGGCCTTGACGACGCACTGCTTTACAATCGCCGGCTTTGGACGATATTCCTCGACGCGGTGACGAGCGAAAGCAACAAGTTGCCGGCCGCCGTCCGCGACAATGTCAGGCGGCTCGGCGTGTACGTTATGGCGGAGACGTTCTCGCTGATGACCAAACCCAAGCCGGATCACCTGACGTCGATCATCAATATCAATCGCGGCATCGCCGCCGGCCTGCGCGGCAAAGGCTGACAAAGCTCCAATTGGCTGTCCGCTCAGCCGCGAAACATCGCGCGCGCGACTAAGAGCTTCCGTCGTTAGCCAATAATCGCCACGTTGACTGGCCTTGACGGTCAGGCGGCGCGCGGCATATCCAAACGCAGCCGCCCGCGTAGATGCGGTATGCGCTTTATGTCCATATTCGCGGCGAGTATCCGCGTATAATAAAGCTCTTCCTTGTTGGCGACTTCAAAATCCGCAAATTCGCGCCGCCCGTCTTCCAGATCGGCATCCGATAGCGCCGTTTCGAACAAATCAAGCCAACCCGATTCTTCCACCTCACCGTCCGCGCCTTCATGAAAAAGCATTTTTTGCCGGTCGCGAATGCAAGTCGGCAGCTCGGCAGGATACAAGTCGTAGAGAGCGCGTAACGGCGCCTTGCCGACCGGCGCGCCGCCCGTTTGTCTCACCAACTCCGATTTATCGAGCTCGCTCGCATAACCGACGATCGATTGATCCAGGAACGGCTCGCGTATTTCGAGTTGAAATTGCATTGAGCAACGGTCGACTCTCTGAAGATTAGCGCGATGCATCATGCCCAAGCATTGCTGTTGCATATTACGGCCGTCTCCGTTCGGCCGTGTAAAGGCCTGTTCGAGCGGCGTGTAACCGGCGAACAACTCGTCGGCGCCTTCGCCGCATAACGCGACGCGAAAGCCATCTTGATGAATACGCTGCGAAAGAAGATAGGTGTAGAGGCTCGGCCGAATGACCGCCGGCTCGAATGTTTCCACCGCGTCGACGACTGTGGCGAGAAGGGAAAGCGTCTTGGCGCAATGCGCTTCAACGGCCACTTCGCGCAGATCGAGGCCGGTCTCGTCCGCATAGCGCTTTGCATAGCCATGATCGGGCGCATCGCGCCCAACGGCAATGTAGCCCGGCATCGCGGGACAAAAGCGCCGCGCATAATGCATGACGAGGGTACTATCGATGCCGCCGCTAAATAGCGCCGCGACCGGAAGGTTTGACGGCAGCCGTATGCGCACGGCTTCCGATAGAATTCGGTCCAGCGCTTGTGGCGAGGCGGCATTAAGGACTGTAGGTTCCGGGAGGTTGTAATGGCGTCCGCAAAAATTGCGCGTCAACATATGGCCTGGGGGCAAAAATAAGACGTTGTCGCGTTCGGTCGCGTCCAACAACGGCTTGATTTCCGAGCAAAACAAAAAGCCCTTGGGCGACTGTATCAGATAGAGTGGCTTCACCCCGAACGGGTCGCGCGCGGCAAGAAACTCGCCAGTCGCCGTATCGACCGCAACACAGGCGTACATGCCGGCCAGGCGCTTAATTCCACATTGGCCCCAGATCCGGAGCACGTTCGCGACGACTTCCGTGTCGCATTCCGTGCGGAAACGCACGCCGAGCGCCTCCAATTCCCGGCGCAATTCGACATGATTGTAGATTTCGCCGTTAAACGCGACGAGAAAGCGCCCATCGAAAGATGCTTGCGGCTGCGCGCCGTGTGCCGCATCGACGATGCACAAGCGACGCGTGCACATCGCGGTATTGTTTCCGACCATGACAAGTGGATCGGTGACGTCCCCGCGATGCAGCATACCAGCGATCAAACGGCGGACTGCCGCTTCGGCGCCATCCCAATCGATGGCAACCGCTATCCCGCACATGGTGCCCCCGAGAATATCAATTCCGCCCTGGCTAGGCCCCCGAAGACGCAAAGAGCTGGCCAAAAGATCGGGGACTAGGGTAGGTCGTTAGGGTTAACAGTTTGTTCCAATCACCAACCGAGGCGCGCGGCGGTCAACACCGCCTGGCCGAGCCGACAAATCAGCGGAGTGCCTGACATTGGCCGACTTGCCCCGCGAAGGAAGCACCATGACTGATGTGGCGTATTTGATCTCGGGCGACGTCTTGAAGGCCGCGGCGCTCAAATACCTCGAGGCGACGCGGACGAAGGTGGAGCGGGAGCAAAACGGCCTGCTCAGCATTTTCGACAGCTGGTTCACGCGCGTCATCACCCGCCTCTCGGCTTTCGACCCGAACCGATCCTGGGAAGAGAGCGTGCGTGAGGAAGCCTCGCGCGCGCCGGCGCAGGGCCAGTCGCTGCAATGGGACTTGATGCGGCTGCGCCTCTTTCTCGACCGCTGGCGACAGGGCCGTTTCGTGGAATTCTCGCAGCGCGAACGATCGGGCGCTCATTATCACCCGCGGTTCGGCACCGAGTTCGGTGTCGACGTGCTGCTCACCTGCCAGGGGGCGCCATCGCTCATGCGCTGGCGTGGCATACCGCTGATGAAGAACGTCTTCGATTTCGCGATGTACCCGGCGCTGATCGCCGAGCTGCGCCCGCGCACCGTCTTCGAGATCGGATCCGGCTTGGGCGCCAGCGCCCTATGGTTCGCCGACAACCTGGAGCTTTGCGGCATAACGGGCCGTATTCACTCGGTCGACCGCGTGAAGGTGGCCATAACGCACCCGCGCGTCGAATATGTCCAGGGCGATTGCTCCGACCCGGGGCACCTGTTCGATCTGGAGCTCCTGCGCTCGGAACCGCATCCCTGGCTCGTCGTCGAAGACGCCCATCACAATGTAGGCGCCGTGTTGGAACATTTTCACAACTATCTATCGCCCGACGACTATCTGGTTGTCGAAGATAGCGACGTGAAGCGCGAGACGCTTCGCCAGTTTGTCGGCGCGCATCCCGGCGAATATCTCGTGGACACGCATTTTACCGACAATTTCGGGCGCAACGCGACCTGCGCCGCCGATTCGATATTCGTCAGGATCGCAGCGGCCGCATCGCCGGCCTATCCCGTGACCGGCGCGAGATAATTGACCAGGCTCAACTGCGCCAGCCGCGCCGTGACCGACATCGACGCCGACAGGCTATTCTGCAATGTCAGGATTTCCTCGCCGATCTGATTCTGATTCACGCCATCGATGCCTTGCATCATGTTCTGCAAGGTCGTTTGCGTTTGCGTATTCAGCGTGCCGGCGTTGCTGACCGTGGTCTGTGCGTTGGCCAGATCGGCCTCGATACCGCTGATTCTTTGCGTGCCCGGTTGACCGTCGAGATTCGCCGCAACCTTTTGGCTCAGCGCCTGATAGTTCGCCTGCGCATTCGGATCGCTTGCCGAATAGGTCGTTGCCGCGAGCACCGCCACGTTGGCGACCAAATTGGCGATAGCCTGCTCGTTGGCGCGCATGCCGTAATCGATCGTCATCGCAGGTCCGACCTGTGCGGTCGCGGTCTGGCGCGCGGGCGTGCTGCCGTTCTCACCGGTGTACCAAAATACCGTATTGCCGGCAGTGCCGTTCACCAGACCGCTGGAGGTGTCCGGTGGCGAGCCATTGACGCGCTGCGGCGGATTTGCGCCGAAAAAATTATTGGCGGCGGCGATGGCGGAGGCGGCCGGCAGCGCAGTCTGGGAAAGATTGGCGATGGCGGCCGTGAGCGCTGTTTGCAGATTGGCCGCGGTATCCGACGGTAAGGCGCCGATGGTGAACTGATTCGCGCCCGGAGGCGAGTTCGTTGTCGCTTGCAGCGAAATGGTTTGGGCCGACCCATCGGGAAGAGTGAGTTGAAACTTGATGGAGTCGCCGGCGTTCGGATTCGATGCGAGAGCGACCGAGATCGACGGCGGCGAACCGGACGGCCCGGCGGCGGTCGCGCCGGTCAAACTGGAATTCACGCCGGTGAGCTGAAAGCCGAATGGCGAGCCGTCCTGATCGAGCGTCACGGTGGAACCGATCGTTCCGACGCTCAAGCGCCCTAGCCCGCTCACGCCGAGATCGGCTTGCTCGCGCTCGGAGATCACCTGCGTCAAACCGGCCTGCGCGCCGTTGCCATTGAGAATCTCCGCGGCGCTCACCACGGATGGCTGATTCGGCCCGCTGCCTGAGAAAATGTAGTTGTTGCCGACCTGGGTATTGAGCAGCGACAGGATGTTGTCGAGCTGGGTCGCAGCGGCCGCCTGCGTGTTGGTTTGACCGTTATTGTTGAGGGTAAACGTACCTCCCCCGTTGATGGCCTGCTGGACCGCGGTGCTGGAACCGCCAAGCTGGGCCAGCACCGATTGCGCCACGCTCAGCGTGGTGCCGACGGTCGCCGCCGTATTGCTATAGCCGCCGATCGCGGAGAGTTGCGCATTAAGCGCCAATGTCAGACCGGCTTGCGATTGCAGGTCCGAATAGGTTTGCGCCGCCTGCCCACTGGCCAATTCCTGACCCAACGTGTTGAGCTGGGTCATCATATTGTTCTGGGCCGTCACGCTGGCCGCGGTGATCGATCCGGGTCCGGTGATGCTCATTACGATAGCGCCTGCAACAGAGTCGTCATCATATGTTCGACCGTCGACATCACGCGAGCATTGGCACTGTAGGCGTTTTGCAGCGCAATCAGGTTCGACATTTCGGTATCGATATTGACGCCGGACTGCGTATTGAAGCGTTGCTGCAGAGCCGCCAGCACGGTGTCCTGGCCCTGCTGCAAATTGGTCGCAGCGTTCGCGGCTTGCGACTGCTGGCTGACGACCGCACTCATATATTGCGAAAGCGTGCCGCTATACGGTGCTGCGGCGCTGCCGAGGCCGGATGCCGGCGAATAGCTCAGCGTCGCATTGGTCATCTGGCTGAGCAGGAAATTGGGCCGGGTCGGATCGCCCGCGGCTGTATTCGCCGCATAGGCGACCAAATCGGACGGCGAGGCGATCAGCGCCGCATTGACTGCGATTGTGCCGGCGAGGCCCGTGGTCTGCGAGCCGGTCGCGGTGATGGCGCCGGTGATCGGTTGGCCGCCATCGGTGAACAGCTGAAGCTGCGGACTGCCGCTCTGCAAGGATGTGACGGTCGAGGTCGCAGACAGTGCATTGACGACATTGCCGCTACCGCCGTTGAGCACCTGCAAGACGGTGCCGGACGGATTGGAGAATTGCAGGTTCGTGCCAAGCGCAGCGTTGAGTTGCGAGACCGCCGAGCTCATACCGGCAGCGAAATTAACGCCAATCACCGGATTGATTGAATTGGCCGGCTGCGCCGGCAGCGCACCGCCCGCGCCCAGCGCCACGATGGTGACCGTGTGCTGTTTGCTCTGTGCATCGGTATAATTGAGCTGAACCGTGTTGCCCGCCGAGAGGCTGCCGACGTCCACCGCAAAGCCGGCTTGTAAACCGGACGTCACGGCCGTGCCCGCTGTCGTCTGGTTCGACAGCGCCTGCGACATCTGGTTCGCCATCTCATCGAGCTGCGCCTGCGCCTGGGGCAGGATGTTGTCGCGCATCTGCAGGTAGGCGCCGATCTGGCCCGATTGGATGGCGTTTGCTGCGATCAGGTCCGTCGTCGTGCCGCCCGGCGAGGTGAGCGTAACGGTGCCGACGCTGTCCTGACTGGGATTTGCGCTCCATTGCGAAGCCGCCGACACCGCTCCGGCATTGCCGAATGACAGTTGCGCAGCCTGGCCGTTGGCGACCAGTTGCTGACCCGTGCCGGTGAATACCGAGATCTGATTGTCGGGGCCCTGCATCACATTGACGTTCATCAGCTGCGCGAGCTGCGTGATAGCCTGGTCGCGTTGATCCTGCAGCGAGGCCGCAGAGCTGTCAGCAGAGGCCGACACAAGCTGTTGATTGATTTGGGCGATCTGCTGCAGTGCGGTGTTGGCCGTTTGCACGTCGCTGGCGATGCCCGCTTCGGCTTGGCCGCGCAGCTGTTGAATGCCGCCGGTCATCGCATTGAGATTTTGCGCCAAGCTTTGCGCCGCACCGATCACGGCGCTCTGCGCCGAATACGAGCTCGGGCTGGTCGACAGCGCTTGTAGCGCGCTGGTGAAATTATTGAAGATCGCGTCGAATGAGCTCGACGATCCCGGCGTGCCATAGACCTGCTGGAGTTGCTGATACAGCTGCGCCGTCGTGTCCGCGTAAGAGCTACCGGATGTCTCGGTCCGCAGCTGACTTTGCAAGAGCGTATTGAGCTTGCGATTGATACCGGTAACGTCGACGCTCACTCCGGTCTGGCCGTCGGCTCCGACCTCGACCTGCTTGGTGCTTTCGTCGACATAACCGGCCGTGTCGGCGTTCGCCACGTTTCCGGCGACCACCGACAGCGCTTGCTGAGTGGCGTTTACGCCCGCCAATGCGGCGGACAGCGCCTGGCTGATGCTCATGGCGGCGACCGGGCGATCTCACCGAATGAAATCACTGAATCACTTGCAGCAAACTCTGGATCATCTGGTTAGCCGTCGTCATGATGCGGGCATTGGCCGAATAGGCCTGTTGCGCAACGATCAGGTGGCTGAATTGGGTCGCGATGTCCACGTTCGACGATTCCAGCGAGCTGCCTTCAATCTTGCCGGTGGCGCCGTAGATCGGCGCACCCGAATCGGCGGTGGCGGCGTAGGCTCCGCCGTTAAGCGCCTGCAGCGCATTCTCGCCGTTGAAAGTCGCGAGCGTAATCTGCGCCAACGGAATGGTTTGGCCGTTCGTAAAGCTGCCAATTACGCGGTTCTGGCTGTCGACCGCAACCGACTGCAGCTGCCCAGCGGCAAAACCGTTCTGCAGGATTTGAGTGACCTGTGCCGCCCCGCTTGAATTGGCGAACTGTGTGAGGCCGTTCGTGCCGAGACTGAGGTTCACGTTGCTCAATGTGTCGCCATTGACGGTTAAATTCGGCAGTGTGAGCACACTTGAAGTCGGCTGAATCATCTTGCCGGTGGAATCGAAAATAAAATTCGAACCGACGTTCTGCCACGCTGCTTGCGTACCCGTTGCGTTCGAATTGGTCTGGTAGAATAAATTCCAAGCATTACCGCCGGAACCGCTGTACACTTGCGCCCAACGGAATTGAATATTGAGCTGATTGCCCTCGGGGTCGTAGGCGGTAATGGAGCCGCCGTCGACCGATTGATTGGTGAAAGTGGACAGATCGCTGCCGATGACCGTCCCGTTGCCGGGCGCGGCGTTCGCGTTCTGGATGCCGAAGGTCGACGGCGATGCAGTGCCGGCGACGGCGAGCGTGGCGGTCGGGTCGGTCGCAAATAGGCTGATGTCGCCGTTGGCGGTATTCACCGAACCGATCACACCGGACAGGTTTTGCACGGCGGTCTGCAGTTCGCCGAGCGTCGCCACCTGAGTTGCTCCAGTGCCAAAGGCGATGGTCTGCGGTGCGCCGCCGCCGACCGAAACGGTCAGATTTTTCCCGTTCAATCCCTGCGTCAGCAGATTGGTGGGCTGAAACGTGTTGTGCGCCAAGCCGAAACCGAGATCGGCGGCATCGCCGGCGCCGCTGCCGCTTACCGCGATCGAGGAGGTATAGGTGTTTCCGGTAAGCACCAGGTTGCCGCCGCTGAGCGAGGCAGTCACGGCAGCGTTGCCGGCGGTGCCGGAATTGATAGCGTTGATGAGATCGCCGACGGTGTCGGTTCCCGTTGACGTGTAGGTCGTCGTGTTGGTGCCGTCGCCAACCATGATCTTATCGCCGGAACTAATTCCGAGCGACGAGAGCGTCGTGGAGTCGGTGAGACTGCCCACTGTCCCTTTGCCGACCGCTACCGCATCCGGCAGAAGCGCGGCCCCGGTGCCGATCACTTCCGCGCCGGCAATCGGATTGTTGGCAAAAGCGCTCGGAACCAATGTTCCCGAAGTCGGCGTGCTGGGCAGGTTGGCCTGATAGCTGATCGAGGTGGTCGCCTGCGCCGGGATGAAATTGTTGTTGAATTGCAAAACCTGCGGAACGCTGCCTTCGGGATTCCCGGTGGTCGGGTTGACCGGAATGCCCATGAGAAAGTATCCGGCGCCGTTGACCAGGTTGCCGCTGGAATTGAGCTGAAAATCGCCGGCGCGCGTGAAGTCGCTGACGCCGGAGAAGTTCGGCTGATTGTCGGTAAAGCCGGTCGGTCGTGCGACGACGAACCAGCCGTCGCCGTTGATGGCCATGTCGGTCGAGACCGAGGTGCTTTGGATCGTACCGCCTACTGTGTTGGTTGCAACCGATGTGGCGATCGCGCCGTCTGCGCTCTGCTGGTTCAGCGCAGCTTGCGAGACCATATCCTGGAAGCTGGTATCGGTTTCCTTGTAGCCGGTCGTCTGCGAGTTAGCGATGTTGCCGGAAATATTCTGCAGCGCGAATGATTGTGCCTGTAGACCGGCCACTGCGGTGGTCAACGCATCGAAGATACCCATGACGTGTCTCCAACTCGATCTCAACGCGACAGCGGCGGACAGCCGCACTCGCCGGCCACCGCAGCAAGCCGCGTGCCATCAAAATATAACGTTATATCAAATACTTAGGAAATCGATCGGCCATAGGCTAGTGCGGATATGCCGCCCTGCCGGCAAAAATTGCCGAAGCGCCGAAGCTGGAGTGCCGCCTTGCGGATGCATGGCGGGCGCCGATGCCTTGTGAGCGCCAACGTCCACATGCTTTAACTTCGTCAAACATAACGCGAGCGGAATCTCATGCGCTTCGAAGGCACCACCGCCTATGTCGCCACCGACGATCTCAAGGTCGCGGTCAACGCCGCGATCGCCTTGGAACGTCCATTGCTGGTCAAGGGCGAGCCCGGCACCGGCAAGACCGTGCTGGCAATCGAAATCGCCAAGGCGCTCGCCGCGCCCTTGATCGAATGGCACATCAAATCGACCACCAAGGCATTGCAGGGGCTTTACGAATACGATGCGGTCACGCGGCTGCGCGACAGTCAGCTGGGCGACGCGCGGGTCAAGGACATCCGCAACTACATCAAGCGCGGCAAGTTATGGGATGCGTTCGTCGCGGACGAGCGTCCGGTGCTTTTGATCGACGAAATCGATAAAGCCGATATCGAATTTCCCAACGATCTCCTGCAAGAGCTCGATCGCATGGAGTTCTTCGTCTATGAGACCGGCGAGACCATCCATGCCCGCCGCCGTCCGATCGTCGTCATCACTTCCAATAACGAGAAAGAACTGCCCGACGCGTTTTTGCGGCGCTGCTTCTTCCACTACATCCGCTTTCCCGATCCCGACACCATGCGCGCGATCGTCGAGGTGCATTTCCCTGGCATCAAGCACCGCCTGGTCGCCGAGGCGCTGAAGCTGTTCTACGAAATTCGCGACGTGCCCGGCATGAAAAAGAAGCCGTCGACCTCGGAACTGCTCGACTGGCTGAAACTGCTGATGGTCGAGGACATTTCCGTGGAGACGCTGCGCGAGCGCGATCCGAAGCGGCTCATTCCGCCGCTGCACGGCGCGCTGATCAAAAACGAGCAGGACGTCCACCTGTTCGAGCGGCTGGCGTTTATGACGCGGCGCGAGGGGCGCTAGCGCGGCCGAGAACGCTTACCACCATGGCTGCATGGCAAAGGAATAAGTGGCGCCGAGCCCAAAGGTGAATTGGTTCGGCGAACCCCGCTGCGTAACGAGCGGAGAGTCGGCGGCGGAGCCAGTCAACCTCTCATATTCGACGAAGCCATGGGCCGCCCATTGCGGGTTGAAAAAATACTCGAGCTGCGTGCCGGCGCCATAGGAATAGAGACCACCGCCGGCATGGTAGACCGTGAGCGCCGGCAAGCTGGGTTGCGCGGCAGTCGCAGCTGTCACCTGCGCCGCCGTGAGGCCAAAATAAGGATTGATTGCAGCGGTGGATTGCAACGTCACCCGCGGACCGCCACTCCACCTGAACTGCCCAAACGGAACGACGGCGTCCAAAAACGCGTCCCCGGTAACGCCAGTCTCGCCACCAAAACCCTGGCGGACTTCACCCCGCAACCGAAGCCACGGCACTGGCCAGAATTCGGCAAACCCGCCGGCCTGGATTGCATAATTGACATTGCCCAAGCCATTGAGCGCCGCATCCTCCGAAGCCTTGCGCTCCCAAACAATCTTGACCGCCGGCCCCATCTTGAACTGGCCAAGATCGATAATGCTGAAGCCAAAACTGTCGCGCGGCCCGAAAAAATCCGGCGGTGTGCCTGCTTTGCGAATGCTGAAAAGCGGCATGGCGCTCCAGCTGAATTTGCTGTCAGGAGCACCCGCCCAAGCGGGCACGACGCGGCCCTCGGCTCCTATGGTGACGATCCAGTCGGGAACGGCGGGCACAAAAGCCGCAGGCGCAGTCGGCGGCGACGACGCCGCTTGCGGCGGCAGATCGGCAGCCACGGCGAGGCCCGGCGCGACGACGACAAACAACGCAAGCGCAAAGCGCCAACTGGCAGACACCATGCCCCACTCCCGTCCGGCCTTCCCGAACCGGCGCGATTATATCGCAAACAGAGCGACGGAATGAAATCAGGAAATGCCGAATGGTGAATTTAGTGCAAACCTGTTGCCGATTTGTTCGGCGACGCCCGGTCTAAGGCTTGGCAACCTGATCGGCGTCCCGGCTCGATTCCTCGTCGGCAGGGCGTTTGGTGCGCTCGCGGCGCCGCCTGCGCTTCGGCCGGCTGGCGGAAGCGCCCTGTGCCCGCAGTTCCGGTTGTCTCGCATCGTCCACGCCACCCGCCGGCGGAATGATCGAGTCGGCTGGGGTAACCGGCTCTTCGCGTGCGGCCAAATCCGTTGCCGCGGCTGCTGCCGCTTCCGGTATGTTCGAACCCTGCGCCGGCGGCTCAAGCTCCGCCGCATCCTGCCGCGCCGCCCGGGCCATTTCGGATTCGGCTGCTTGGCGCAGCGCAAGTTCGCGCGCTTTGGCGCGGCGTTCCTCGCTGCGGTCGCGCAGCCGTTTGATCCAAACGCGCATCTGCGCGGCAACGCGGCCGAACACGCCGCCCGCCCAAACCAACTCGAACGGCGTGAACTGCCGCCAAGTTTGATCGCCTTCGACGATCGCACGCGCGATGATATTGCCGGCCATCGCCGTGGTGTTCAGCCCATGACCGCCAAAACCGCTGGCGAGCCACACACCCGGACCGAGTTCGCCGATCTGCGGCATCCGGTGCACGGTAATGCCCAATGTTCCGGTCCAGGCGTAGTCGGCCGTGACGTCGCCGAGCTGCGGATAGGTTTTTTTGACATCGGCCGTCAGCGCGCGGATATAGCGTCGCGGATTTCTCACCCATGCCGTCGAGCGGCCCGACAGCATCAATCGATCGCCGCCGACAATGCGGTAGTGATTGTCGGCGAGGTCGGAATCGCTGATGCCGCCACGATAGCCGATTGCTGCGGCGAGACGCTCGCCGAGCGGCGCGGTTGCCATCACATATGTCGTCACCGGCAAAAGCGTTGCGGCAAGGCGCGGCATCAGCGGTCCAAGCTGCACATTGCCGCACAGCACGACATGGTTGGCGCGCAATCGCGCGCCGGGAGTGACGATGCGTTTGCGCACGCCGGTCGGATCGATCGACAAGGCCGGCGTATGTTCGAAGATACGTGCGCCATCGCGTTCGGCAGCGGCAGCAAGCGCCAGCGCATAATTGAGCGGATGAATGGTGAGCGCCCGCAAATAGTTGATGGCGTAGAAGTAGCGTTCGCTGCGCAGCACCGCGCGGACGCGCTCGGTCGGCCAGCCCTCGATCTCGCAACCCAACTCGCCCAGCAGCCCGACATAGCTCAGGAATTCATCGCTGTTATCTTTTTTGGAAACGTAAAGCCAGCCATCCTGCGGATCGATTCCAGTCGCCGCCTCGGCGCGGATCGTGGTGCGGACATAATCGAGACCGGCCTGCGCCAGCGACCACAGATCCTTGGCGCGTTCGAAACCAACCCGGGCGATCAGCTTTTCGGCGTCGGCGCCAAAACCCGGCAACACGAAACCGGTATTGCGGCCGGAGCCGCCCTGCGCGAGGCGGCCGGCTTCCAACAGCACGACCGACCAGCCGCTGCGCGCCACTTCCCGCGCCGTCGTCAGCCCGGCGAGACCGCCGCCAATCACGCAGACGTCAACGTCAAGGTCGAGCGACAACGGCGGCCGCGGCGGCGCCTCCACCATCGTCGCGGCGTACCAGCTGCTGCCATAGGCATTGCTATCTGGATCGCTCATGACGACACTTTACGACCGCTTTTCCCGCGACATGCCGTTGCAATGTAGGGAGTTCGCGCCCACAGCACTAGGGTCCCGGCTTCGACCGCACTAGACAGTTTAAGCGCGGAAAGCGACATTACCGCGATGGGTCGTCTGCTGCTGCTCCGCCACGCCAAAGCCGAACGCGCTGCGCCGGGCGAGCGCGACCGCGATCGCAAGCTTATCAAACGCGGCCGCGCCGACGCGGCGGCGGTCGGCGTCTATATGGCGCGTCACGGCCTCGTTCCCGATCTTGCCCTCGTCTCGACGGCAAAACGAACGCAGGAGACCTGGGCGCTGGTTGCCGCGGCTTTTGCCAAAGCGCCCCGGATGGTCAGCGAGGAGCGGATCTACAACGCCAGTCCGGAAGCGCTCCTCGGCGTCATCGGCAAAACGCGCAAAGTACGCACGCTCGCCGTCGTCGGTCATAATCCGGGACTCCACGATCTCGCGCTGCAATTGATCGCCTCGGGCGATATGGACATGCGCGACCAGCTCAACGAAAAGCTGCCCACTTCCGGACTCGTCGCGATCGATCTGCCGGCCGACGATTGGTCGCTGCTGCATGCCCACGCCGGCCGGTTGGAGCGCTTTGTCAGTCCCCGTCTGATCGCCGCCGCAACGGAATAACGTACAGCAAACAAACGTAAAACTTATCTGCGCTCCGCACTTGCCACAGATATAAGGGTGGAGATTATCTGTACCGGACACGCAAGGATTCGGCGGCCTAGTGAACCGTGAGCATTCAACCGTCGCAGTGCGCCGTTCGACATGCCAATAGCGCCATCGAAGGTACTCGCATTTCTTTTTCCCAGCCGGCAGTCGACCGCAACCGACAAGCTGCGCCCGCAAACGACCGACTGGGTGGCCGAGGCTGCAGCGCTCGGTGAACCAGCCACGGCATTATCGGGCATCGGCTATCTGCTGCTGCTATTGATAATATTTGTTATCTCGCTGATCACGATCGAATTCGCGCGGCATTCCAGTCTCATTGCAACGATTTGGCCGTCGAATGCGATTATTCTGGCTGCCTTACTGCGTCACGCCCGCGGCCCAATGCACTATCCGTTGCTTCTCGCGGGCGGCGGCGCGGCAAGCGGCCTGGCCGGTTTAGTTGCCGGAAACAGCCCGATTATTTGCGTCACCTTGTTCGCTGCGAACATTGCCGAGATCGCCACTGCAGTCGCATTGCTGAAGCTGCTCCGGGTCGAGGCGTCCAATCTCAGCTCCTTGAGAAACCTGCTTATTTTCATCGTCATTGCCGGCGGCGTTGCGCCGATTGGAAGTACGATCATTGCGACGACGGGATTTCATAGGACGCATGAAATTCCCTGGGCCGCCGTGGCGCGGAACTGGTATTCGGGGCATGCGCTTGGCATGATTATTGTCGTGCCCTTCCTGATCAGCGTCACGTCGAAAGAGCAGCGCGCTTGGCGCGCGGGAGAGCGAGCTTCGGAAGCGGCGGCCATAGTTGCGATTTTCATCGTGATTAGCATCTGTGTGGTCTATTTTCGACCGTTTGTCTTTTTGCTTGCGCCGGCGATCTTGTTGGCCACCCTGCGGTTTGGCATCATCGGTGCAACGACATCGACATTCCTGGTCGCGATCATCGCGAGCATATTCGCGGTCCTGGGAATCGGCCATCCCCTGATTGCGAATGCCGACATCTTCACGCGCATCTTTACGTTGCAAATGTTCCTGGCGATCACCTCGTTCTGGTCCCTCCCCGCCGCCGCACTACTGACCGAACGCGAGCGCCTGCTGGCTGGTCTGTCGCGTGCCAACACGCAACTGACGGCGGATAGCGAAAGCAAATCGCACCTGGTGACCGGGCTGCGCCGGCATCTGTCGATGGCCGAGGAGAACGAACGTCTGCGCCTGTCGCACGAACTGCACGATCAGGCCGGACAAAGCCTGATCGCCGCTATTCTCGAACTCAACGAGATCGACGCGTTGACCTCCGGCCCGGCACGTGACCGCCTGCATCTTGTACGTAAGAAAATGGAAGAGATGGGCAAGACGCTGCACCGGATTGCATGGGAATTGCGTCCCCCCTCAATCGACGAACTCGGTCTCCGCAAAGCGCTCGCGAGCTATATCGGCGAATGGAGCGAACAGTGCGGCACGGAAGTCGATTTTCATTGCGATGACGCGAACCTCGACGATGTGGCGGAGGAAATTGCAACGGCGGTGTACCGCGTCGTGCAGGAAGGGCTTACCAACATCGTCAAACATGCCCAACGCCCGTCCGACGTGAGCGTCGTCATACGGCGGCCGGACGCGACGTTGCAGGTGATCGTCGAGGACAACGGGTGCGGCTTTGACGTCGGCGCGCAGGGCGCCAAAGCCGGCAATCGCCGCGGGCTCGGGCTCGACGGCATGCGCGAGCGGCTTTCGCTCATTGGCGGCACGCTCGACGTGGAGTCAGCGATCGGCGCCGGCACCACGATCTTTGCCCGCATTGCGCTGGACGGCCAGAGGTCGTCGCCATGAGCAAAACCCGCATCGTGCTTGCGGACGATCATCCCATCGTTCTCGATGGGCTACGTAATCTCATCCGCGCCGAAGCCGACTTCGAACTGGTGGGAGAAGCGGCGAGCGGATTGGCGGCGTTGAGGGTCATCCGCGACAAACGTCCGGACGTTGCCGTGCTCGATATTTCGATGCCGGAGCTCAATGGCATCGTCTTGAGCCGGCGGCTTGTCGCGGAAATTCCGGAGCTAAGCGTCTTGGTGCTGACGCTTCACGAAGACCGGGCCTATCTCAATCAGGCGATGGAGGCCGGGGTGCGGGGCTATGTCCTCAAGCGATCGGCCGTGGAAAATCTCGTGCACGCCATACGGGCGGTCACGGTCGGCGGCATATATGTCGACCCGGCGATTTCCGGGCGCGCGCTCGACGGCAAGCGCGGTCACGCCAAGCCGTCACCGCATCACGGCGCCACGGCGGCGCTGACCGAGCGCGAGACCGCGGTTCTGAAAATGGCGGGCTCGGGCTTTACCAACAAAGAAATCGCGGCGCGGCTCGACGTCGGCGTGAAGTCCGTCGAGACCTACAAAGCGCGCGGCCTCGAGAAGCTCGGGTTAAAAACCCGCGCGGAATTGGTGCGCTACGCCGCCACGCAGGGCTGGCTCGAGCTTTAGAGCATCGTGGGGCCGCCGGGCTTTGCCACGGACCGCCGTCAAATATCGGCATCACCATTACGGTGAATGATCGGTTAAGACGTCAGGCAATTTCTGACGACAATCCTGCACATTCGCGATCCGCCGGAACCGAAATTGCTGTATAAGATCGCCCGGTGGGGTTGATGACGTGTCGAGCTTCCACCGTAAGACGGCAATCTTAAAAAAACCGGGGCACAGTCGATGTTGAAAGCGGTGAAGGCAAGCGAAGATCACAGCGCGTCGTTATCGCAAACCGCCGACAATGATGTCTTGCGCTTTCTCTCGCGCACGCTGCAGGCCCATGTCCTCGATGCCAACCCGCAAGACGTTTTGGAAAAGTTGCAAAATCTGATAATTGCGCTCGAGCAGCAGGAGAGCACGCTTTCGGATTGGCCGGACTCTTCCAGCAAAGACCGCATCTGCGCGGCGCTGGTAAAAGCGAGGAGCGCAGTTTCGCAAATTGTCGAGGATCTCAACACGGCAGCGCGGAATCGGCCGGCTACTGGCGCCCTGACCGCGATATGAGACTGCCGTAACCCGCCAGCGCCATTCGAGCCACGCCGTTGCCCGCCAGTCACTCAACGTTTCCGCTGGATTTCTCCCTGATAAGCTTTCTTGTCGTGGACGACCAGCCGTTTTCCCGACACCTGGTGCGCTCGATGCTGCTCGGCTTCGGCAGCCGCGAAGTTTACGAGTCGGCGAACGGCGTCGAGGCTTTCGAGCTGGCGCGCCACGTGATGCCGAGCATCATCATCACCGATCTGGTCATGCCCATTTTCAACGGGCTGCGCTTTATCAAAATGGTGAAGGAGCCCCAATCGCCGGCCCACAAAACTCCGATCATCGTCCTGTCCGGATATCTGACCGAAGCCGCTGCGCTGACGGTGAGAAGCTCGGGCGCGGAGGAATTACTGGTCAAACCGGTCTCGCCGAAGTCGCTCTATGCGCACATTGCCAGAATCGTGCTGCGCGAGGATTCCGCAAGCCAGGAGCTTGCGTTTCTGCAGAACCGCAAACGGCGCGCCAGCCAGCAGCGCAAGAAAGCCGGCGAAATCGTCTACGTGTAACGCCTGGGCAAGGATCGTTTCGGCCCGCACTCAACCCGCCAGCGCCGCCAGGATCCGCGCCCAGCTGCGGATGCCTTTGTGGAAGCATTTGAGATCGTATTTTTCGTTCGGCGAATGCACGCGGTCGTCGTCGAGCGCGAAACCGACCATCAGCGTATCCATGCCGAGCACGGTCTTGAAATCGCCGACGATCGGGATCGAGCCGCCGGCCCCGACGGTCACCGCCTTCCTGCCCCACTCCTCGCCCAGCGCGGCGCGCGCTTTGGCCAGCGCCGGGTTGTCGAACGCCACTTCGAATGCCGGCGCGCTGGTGAAATTGCCGAACTCCACATGACAATCCGCCGGAACGCGCGCTCCGACGAAGTCGCGGAAGGCAGTACGGATTTTTTCCGGGTCCTGCGCGCCGACGAGACGGAACGAGACCTTCGCCATCGCCTTGCCGGGGATCACGGTCTTGGCTCCCTCCCCGGTATAGCCGCCGATAATGCCGTTGACCTCGGCGGTCGGCCGCGTCGAAATTTGCTCGATCAGCATGCGGCCTTTTTCGCCGGCCGGAATTTTCAGGCCGACCTGGCCCAGGAACTTCTCCGGCGTCAGCCCCAATCCGGCAAGATCGGCCTTGATATCGTCCGGCAGCTCATGGACGCCGTCGTAAAAGCCGGGAATGGCGACCGAGCCATCCGGTCTGTGCAGCGCCGAAAGAATATCGGCGAGAACGTGGATGGGATTGCGCGCAGCGCCGCCGAACAAGCCGGAATGAAGATCGCGGTCGGCACAGGTCAGCCGGACCTCCTCATAGACCAGCCCGCGCAGCGATGTCGTGATCGAAGGCGTCTCGCCGTCCCACATGCCGGTGTCGCAGACCAAAGCGAGATCGCGTTTGAGCTCCGCGGCATTGTCGCGCACAAAACCGAACAGATGTTTTGAGCCGCATTCCTCCTCGCCTTCGATCATCATTGTGATGTCGAGCGGCAGCGTGCCAGTGACCCCCTTAAAGGCGCGGCAGGCTTCGACGAAGGTCATCGCCTGGCCTTTGTCGTCGCAAGCGCCGCGCGCGACGATTATTTTGCGGCCATCGTCGAGCGTCTTGATGCGCGGCTCGAACGGCGGGGTTTGCCAGAGATCGAGCGGATCGACCGGCTGCACGTCATAATGGCCATAGAACAGGACGCGCGGCGCGCTGCCGGCCCGCCCATTGCCTTTTGCGTTGCCGCTTTTGCCGATCACCACTGGATGGCCCGCCGTCGGGCGCACGCTGGTCTCGAAACCGAGGCTTTGCAGGTCGGCGGCGACGTGCTCGGCCGCCTTTTGGCATTGCGGTGCATAGGCCGCGTCGGTCGATACCGACTGGATGCGCAACAGTGCAAACAGGCGCTCGAGACTTGCTTGAAGATCGCGGTCGACGCGATCGAGGACCTCGGGGAGAGCCTCGGATGCCGTCATGGCGTTACCTTCTTCATTGGCGTTCATCGGCGCCGCCGCGTCTGCCGTCAATTCCATCGTGCCGCGCAGCGAAAACGTTGCATGTTTGCAACGCTCCGGCCCGCTTCGAGTCGGTCCGCGCGGCAAATCGACCGCAACTGCTTGTCACACCCCGCCCGAGCGTACAATATGGCGAAAACCTGCCGAAAGTGCGGGGATGGCGTGGGGCAATGGACGAACTCATAGGAAGGCTTGTCGCCGACGTCGGGATAGACCGGGCTGCCGCAGAAACGGCGGTCGGCATTATCCTCGACTTCCTGGTCAAGGAAGGACCGGCCGACAAAGTGCAACCGCTTTTGGCCAAGCTCCCCGGAGCCGAAGCCTTGATCCAGAAGGCCGCGAGCAGTGGCGGTGGACTGGGCGGCGCGATGGGCGGGGTGATGGGCGCGGGTATGCGCATGATGTCGGCAGGGCTGAGCATGGGCCAGGTACAGAGCGTCACACGGGCGGTTATCGCTTATACGCGCGAAAAGGCGGGCGAGGATGCAGTCGGCGAAATTGTCGCCGCCATTCCCGGTCTGGCGCAGTTTGTTTGAGTACGAATGGTGTTGCCGCGGCGATATTGCGTTGAGGGGAGATATCGATGGCGTATCCCATTACCGAAATTCAGGGGATTGGAACGGACGCCGCCGCGATTCTCAGATCGGACGGGATTCGTACCACTGTCGGCCTGTTGCGGTCGGCCAAAACGCCGAAGCAGCGGCTGAAGCTTGCGCAAAAGACGGGCGCCGATGAGAAAAATGTCCTCGACTGGGTGACCGCGGCCGATCGCATGCGTATCAAGGGCGTCGGCTGGGAATATTCCGAGCTGTTACGGGTCGCGGGCGTGCGCACCGCCAACGAATTGCGCTTCCGCAATCCGCAGCGGCTTGCGCTCGCCATGAAGGAAGCTAACACCAAGCGGAAATTGGTGCGCGTGCTGCCATCGGTCAACACGGTGATGCGCTGGATCGAGGCCGCCAAGGGGCTGCAGCCCGTCATCCGCTATTAGAGCATGATCCCGAAAAAGCCTGCCCCGGACGTGATCCGGGGTGGCTACCGGTTTCCCGCCTTCGCGAAGCCCGCTTCGGCGGGCGAAGGAAGGTCGGAAAAGATCATGTCCGGCAGATTTTTCGCATCCGGTGGGCGCCGCCGGGGCACGGCCCCATGGCTTGACTCATACCCAGTGACCGCGCAAAGCGACGGCCAATTACCGCTTGGCAAAGACCGCCTGGGATGACCCCGACAATGGCCAAAGCAGCGGCCACAAGCGAGCGCGATCGCGCCGGTTCCGCGCCGGAAGAAAATGTGCTGGCGCAGCTTTTGGCCAAAGCCGGACCGCTGCGGCGTCCGTTGATCATCGGCGTTCTCAACGTGACGCCGGATTCGTTTTCCGACGGCGGCCGGTTTTTGCAGCCTCCGGAGGCAATCGAGCACGCCCGTCGACTCGCCGCCGAGGGCGCGGACATTATCGATATCGGTGCGGAATCGACCCGCCCCTACGGCGGCATGCGTCCGGTCACGCCCGAGGAAGAGCTCGCGCGGCTCGATGCAATCCTGCCGGCGGCGGCCACGATCGGCATTCCAATCTCGATCGACACCGTCAAAGCCGCAGTGGCGGCCTGGGCGCTCGAAGCCGGCGCTGCCATCGTCAACGACGTGTGGGGATTGCAGCGCGACCAAGACATGGCTCGCGTCGTCGCCGAGCATGGCGCCGCCGTTGTCATCATGCACAATCGCGACACCGCTGATCCGAACATCGACATAATCGCCGATGTCGAGGAGTTCTTTTCACGCTCCCTGGAAATCGCCTGGAAGGCGGCGATCCCACGCGACCGGATCGTGCTCGATCCCGGTATCGGCTTCGGCAAGACGCCGGAGCAAAGCATGGCCTGCATCGCCAAGCTGGAAAAGTTTCGCAGCTTCGGCTTGCCGCTCCTGGTCGGCGCGTCGCGCAAGCGCTTCATCGATTCGGTCACGCCGGCGGAGCCCGCCGAGCGGCTCGGCGGATCGCTGGCCGCACACCTGATCGCTGCCGAAAACGGCGCCGCCCTCATCCGCACGCACGATGTCGCGCCAACCGCGCAGGCGTTCGCGGTGACCACCGCAATCCGGCGCACGCGATGAGCGACGCCATCTTCGTCAGCGGACTTGCGCTGCACGCCTATCACGGCGTGATGCAGCACGAAGCCAAGGTCGGGCAGACGTTCCGGCTCGATCTTGTCCTCGATATCGATCTCGCCGCGGCTTCGCGCAGCGACAAGCTCAAGGACACGGTGTCCTATGACATGGTGGTGAAAACGGCGAGCGATGCGTTCTGCGCGCGCCGCTACCGGCTGGTCGAGGCCGCCGCCGGCGCGGTTGCCGACGCTGTGCTCGAACGCTGCTCGGACGTTCGCGCGGTGCGCGTCACCGTGCACAAACCGCACGCGCCGATCGCCGCGACTTTCGACGACGTCGGCGTGACCATCGCGCGTGCGCGCGGCCGCAAGCATGGCTGAAGCTTCGGCCGAGACTTTCGCCGAAGCGATGATCGCATTGGGCGGCAATGTCGGCGACGTGCGGTCGACCTTCGACCGGGCGGTGGCAATGTTGTGCGACGGCGCCCGTGTGCAGCTGCTGTCGCGCTCGTCGGATTACCGCACGCCGCCGTGGGGCGTCACCGACCAGCCGCCCTTCATCAACGCCGTGATTGCCGTTGCCACCGCGCTGCCGCCCCGCGATCTGTTCGCGCTGGCGCTCGAGGTCGAAAGCGCGCTCGGCCGCGATCGCAGGAACGAGCGCCGCTGGGGCCCGCGCCGGCTCGATATCGACCTCCTTGCCTACGGCGATCTTGTCCAGAACGACCCCGACCTGACGCTGCCGCATCCGCGCCTGTTCGAGCGCGCCTTTGTCCTGGTGCCGCTTGCAGAAATCGCGCCCGAGCGCACAATCGGCGGCATCGGCGTGCGCGATGCGCTGGCGCGCCTGGACCTAAGCGGCATCGAGAAACTGCCGCCGTTATAGCCCCGTGCACGGCACGGCAATTGCACGGCACACCACATTGGCCCTTTTCGGCCACACATGGCATTTTGCGCCCGATGAGCGCCTCATGACGGTTTCTAAAAAGACGGCTTCCGCCCCCTTCTCGCTTGCCGGCGATTTTCCGCAAGCGACGCATGACGATTGGCGCAAGCTGGTCGACGCCGCGCTCAAGGGCGCGCCATTTGCGCGGCTGCAAAGCCGCACCTATGACGGACTGACCATAGAGCCGCTCTATGACCGCGCACCCACCGCGCGCACCGTCACCGGCCGCGCCGCAGCCGCCCCCTGGACGCTGATGCAGCGCGTCGATCATCCCGACCCGGCAGCGGCCAACGCCCAAGCGCACGACGATCTGGAGAACGGGGCGACCGGCTTGGTGCTGGTTTTTGCCGGCTCCGTGAGCGCCAATGGTTATGGCCTCGACGCTAGCGCGCCGCTCGGGCGCGTGCTCGACGGCATCGCGCTTGATGCCGGCATGGCCATCGATCTGAATTTGAGTCCGCCGACGCGCCATGTCGTCCGCGATCTCGCCGCCGTTATCAAGGACCGCGGTATTGTTCCGAACGCCGCGGATTTGCGTTTTAGCATCAATCCGATCGGCGGATTTGCCGCGAGCGGGCGCAGCCCGCGAAACTGGGTCGATCTTGCTCCTGCTTTCGCCGCGACAATCGCCGAGCTCGCAAGCGACGGCTTTCGCGGTCCGTTTGCGGTCGCCGATGGGCGCGTCATCCACAATGCCGGCGGCTCGGAGGCGCAGGAACTCGCTTTCGCGCTTTCGAGCGCGGTGGCCTATCTGCGCGCGCTGGAAGCCCATGGTACGGCAAACGGCATGGCGCTCGAAGCGGCGCGGGATGCCATTTATTTCCGGCTGTCGGCGGACGCCGATCAATTTCTGACCATGACGAAATTCCGCGCGGCACGAAAATTATGGGCGCGCATCGAGGCGGCTTGCGGGCTGGCGCCCAAGCCTGTCCTCGTCACCGCGGAAACCGCTTGGCGGATGATGACCCGGCGCGATCCGTACGTGAACATGCTGCGCACGACGATCGCGGTGGCCGCCGCCGGCCTCGGCGGCGCCGACGCTATCACGGCGCTGCCGCACACGGCGCCGTTCGGCCTGCCCGATGCCGTCGCGCGCCGCATTGCCCGCAACACGCAGCTCGTTCTGCTTGAAGAATCGAACCTGGCGCGGGTCGCCGATCCTGCCGCAGGCTCCGGCGCGATCGAGGCGCTGACGCAGCAGCTTTGCACGGCGGCGTGGACGATATTCCAGGACATCGAAAAAGCCGGCGGCGTATGGGCGGCGCTGGAATTGGGGATAGTCCAGCGCGATGTCGCCGCGGTGCGCGCCGAACGGCAACAAGCCGTCGCCCGCGGCAAGGACGTTCTGACCGGCACCAATGCATTCCCCGACATCAACGAAACTGCGCCCGCGGTGCTCGACGTCGCGCGGCGGCCGGCGCCGCACGACGCGCCGGCCACAGTCACCGCGACGGCGCTACCCCGGATCCGGCTTGCCGAGCCGTTCGAGGAATTGCGGGAGCGGTCCGACAAAATTTTCGCCAAGACCGGCGCACGGCCGAAAATCTTTCTGGCCACGCTCGGTACGGCGGCGGAATTCAACGCGCGCCTGACCTTTGCCAGGAATTTCTTCGAGATCGGCGGCATCGAGGCCGTGAGCAGCCCGGGCCCCGACTTTGCCGCCGTCTACAAAACCGCCGGCACGGCTTTGGCCTGTCTTTGTTCATCGGACAAAGTCTATGAAAATCAGGCTGCTGCGGCGCTGGTGGCGCTGCACGCGGCCGGCGCAAAGCAGCTCTTTGTCGCCGGACGGCCGGGCGAGCGCGAGGCCGCGCTGCGGGCCGCGGGCGCGCAATCCTTCATTTACGAGGGCTGCGACGCACTGGCGACACTGACCGCCGCTTACGATATTCTGGCGCAGTAACGGGTGAACGCGAAACTTGTAGGCCAATGAGCCGTATCCCGAACTTTGCGCAGATTGGCTATGCCGAAACGCCGTCCGCGGCGCCGGCGCAAGCCGCGCCCTGGCAGACCCCGGAAGGCATCGCGGTCAAAAGCGCCTATGACGCGGCCGAGCTCGACGGCCTCGATGGTCTCGATTCCTATCCCGGCATCGCGCCGTTCCTGCGCGGCCCCTACCCGACCATGTATGTCACCCAGCCGTGGACTATCCGGCAATATGCCGGCTTCTCGACCGCGGAAGATTCCAACGCCTTCTACCGGCGCAATCTTGCCGCCGGCCAGAAAGGCCTGTCGATTGCTTTCGATCTCGCCACCCATCGCGGCTACGACTCCGATCATCCGCGCGTCTCCGGCGACGTCGGCATGGCCGGCGTCGCCATCGACTCGATCTACGACATGCGCACGTTGTTTTCCGGCATCCCGCTCGACCGGATGTCGGTATCGATGACCATGAACGGCGCGGTGCTGCCGGTGCTGGCGCTCTATATCGTCGCCGCCGAAGAGCAAGGCGTGCCGCCGGAAAAGCTCGCCGGCACCATCCAGAACGACATCCTCAAAGAATTCATGGTGCGCAACACCTATATCTATCCGCCAAAGCCGTCGTTGCGCATCATTTCCGATATTTTTTCCTACACTTCGGCGCATATGCCGAAGTTCAATTCGATCTCGATCTCCGGCTACCATATGCAGGAGGCCGGAGCGACGGCCGATCTCGAACTCGCTTATACGCTCGCCGACGGCGTCGAATATGTCCGCGCCGGAATGGCCGCCAATCTGGCGGTCGACCGGTTCGCGCCGCGGCTGTCGTTCTTCTTCGGCATCGGCATGAACTTTTTCATGGAGGTGGCGAAGCTGCGCGCCGCGCGCGTGTTGTGGGCGAAATTGATGCGGCAGTTCGATCCGGCCGACGAGCGCTCGGCCTCGCTACGCACCCATTGCCAGACCTCCGGCTGGTCGCTTTCCGCGCAGGACGTTTTCAACAACGTGGCGCGCACCGCCATCGAGGCCATGGCGGCAACGCAAGGCGGCACCCAATCGCTGCACACCAACGCGCTCGACGAGGCGCTGGCTTTGCCCACCGATTTCTCCGCCCGCATCGCGCGCAACACCCAGATCGTGCTGGCGCAGGAGAGCGGCACGACGCGCGTCATCGATCCCTGGGGCGGCTCGTTCTATGTCGAGCGGCTCACCTACGATCTCGCCGCCAAGACCTGGGGCCATATTACCGAGGTCGAGGAGCTTGGCGGCATGACCCGCGCCATCGAGGCCGGCCTGCCGAAGCTGCGTATCGAGGAGGCCGCCGCGCGCACCCAAGCGCGCATCGATACCGGCGCTCAGGCGGTGATCGGGGTCAACAAATATCGGCCGCGCGGCGAATCCCAGATCGACGTTCTTAAAGTCGACAATGCGGCGGTGCGGCAATTGCAGATCGACAAGCTTAAGCGGCTCAAGCGCGAACGCGATCCGAAAGCGCTCGCCGAGGCGCTGGAGACGCTGACGCGCAGCGCCGCGGGCGGCAACGGCAATCTCTTGGCGCTCGCCATCGACGCGGCGCGCGCCAAGGCGACGGTTGGCGAGATTTCACTGGCGCTGGAAAAAGTCTTCGGCCGTCACCAGGCGGAGATCAAGGCGATTTCCGGCGTCTATAGGCGGGAGGTCGGCATGACGGACGCCGTCGAACGGCTGCAAAAACTCGTCGCCGAATTCGAGGACAATGAAGGCCGCCGCCCGCGCATCCTGGTCGCCAAGATCGGCCAGGACGGCCACGACCGCGGCCAGAAGGTGATCGCCACCGCGTTTGCCGATCTCGGCTTCGACGTCGATATCGGGGCTTTGTTCGCGACGCCCGCGGAAGCCGCGCGCCAGGCGGTCGAGAACGACGTGCACATCCTCGGCGTCTCCTCGCTCGCCGCCGCGCATCTCACTTTGGTGCCGGAACTGAAAGCCGAACTGGAAAAGCTCGGCCGCGGCGATATCGTGATCGTGGTCGGCGGTGTGGTGCCGCCGCAGGATTATGCCGCGCTCAAATCGGCCGGCGCCGAGGCGATCTTCCCGCCCGGCACCGTGATCGCCGATGCCGCCGAGGCGCTGCTGGCGACGCTCAACCGCCGGCTCGGCCATTCGAAGGCGGCGGCGGAGTGAACCGTGTTTGAGCTTATGCTATGATCGTCGCATGACCCGCGACGAGATCATTGTCAAACTTAAAGACACTGCCCCGGCCCTGCGCGCGAAGGGCGTGACACGACTGGCCATCTTTGGCTCACGCGCGCGCGGCGATGCGCGAGCGGACAGCGACCTCGATGTGCTGATCGACGTTGACGATAGCAGATTCTCGGGGCTTGACCTTGTCGGAGTTGAGCGCACCATCAAGAATGCTACAGGGATTAAAACTCAAGCGGAAATGCGTCGGTCGATCGAGCCGCGATTTGCGGAACGCATCGCGGATGATGTGATTGTAGTATTCTAGCTATGCCTCCTACGCTCGCGGATCGATTGGTTCATATTCTAGCCGCCATTGAAACGATTCAAACAGCGCTAGCGAGCAAAAGGATCGAGGATTTGACAGAGGACTTGGTGCTTCGGCTCGCAGTCGAACGTTCATTTGAGATCATGTGCGAAGCTTCGCGCGCAATTCCGAACCACGTGAAGGCGCAACACCCGGAGATCGACTGGCAAGGCATGGTGGATTTTGGCAATCGTCTGCGTCACGCCTACCACCGCATTGATCCAAACTTGCTTTGGCAGACTGCCGAGCGTGATTTACCTCCGCTGAAAGCGTTTGCCGAAGGCATCATTCGCAATTCGGAATAGTCAGACCCCTCGTCGCCGAACACCGCACTCAGTCAATTCGCCCGCGCCTCGTGCGCGGCGGGCGCTTCCGGCGCCACGGCGACGGGCACGGCGCGCGCGGGCGGCGGCGGCAGCGCGCGGAGCGATTTCATGAACCCGACGAAGGCGGGATTGACGGCGAGCGCATCGCGGCCGGCCGTAATCAGCATATTGATCTGATCCGGCGGCAGCTTGAACCTCGTCTGCACGTCGTTGAGCGCGGCCGCACGTTGCTCACCCAATTCGTCGAACGAGATGCGGCTGATGAAGAATTGCACGTCGCGGCAATTCCAGCCCGCCGGCGCCCCAAGGCGCTTGCGCTCGGCTTCGGGCAGGCCGCAACGCCAGCGGATCAGTTGGTTACGCCAATCCTTCATGGTGGCGTCGAAGGCCGAATAGCTGCCGACCGCGCCGGAATCGGTCGCGGTGTCCGACGTCGCCATGATCAGATCGACCCCGGACGGGCCGGCGACGGTCTGCGACCAGCTGCCGTCCGGCGCGCGGCCGGAATCGACCACAAGGAACAAGAAGCGTCGCAACTTGACCGCTTCCTGTGGCGCCAGCGGACCGTCGGGCGTGTTCGAAGCCAGCCGTGCAATGGTGAAGCCGGCAAGCCCGTAATTGTCGACCAGCCCGCCGTCGAGCAACTTGACGTATTTGATCGTGCCGGAGCGGTAACGCTCCAGCGCATCGGCATAGGACTTGATCAGCGGCGCCGCACTGGGGTCGTTGCGCACGCGCTGCACCCAGCTCGGCAGGTCGACCGGGCAGCCGCCCGGATAATTCTGGATGACAATCGGCGCAAAGACGACCGGCACCGCCGCGGAAGCGGCAACCCCAAGCGAAACCGGATAGCTCGACAGATCGCTGCACAACGCGCTGAACGTCACCGGCGCGAAGATGAATGCGGTGCGGTTATAGATATCGGAGGCGTTGATCCAGACCCGCGGCCGCGGCCGGCCGAGCAGCTCCTTGAACGTGGCGTGATTGTACAAATGCGCGTCGAGCCAGACCGGGAACGCCGTGGTGTCGTTGACGCCGCCCTGCAGGCCGCGCGCGATGTTGCCGAGGCTGAGATCGGTCTGCAGCGATGCTTCGGCATTGACGTCGAGGAAGCGCTGCTTGAAATCGGCCAGCGCCGCACGGCCGCGCAGGCCATAATAGGCCGCAAGGATCGAGCCGCCGGAGACGCCGGACAGGAAGTCGAGCCGGTCGAGCAGCGACACCGCGCCGGCCCGCGTCGGCACCCGCGTCTGGTCGAAACCGCTGAGGACGCCATAAGAGAACGCCGCCGCGCGCATGCCGCCGCCGGAGAACGACAGCGCCACGACCATGTCGTCGTAATTGTCCGGAACGCCGGGGTCCAGCGCGGCTGCGGCTTGCGCAGGATTCGCAGTGAGCGGCTGATTGATCGGATCGTTGCGGATGGTTTGGGTACAGCCCACCACCAGGGCGGCACAACCAATGACGCGCCCCGCGCGGATTGCACGCTGGAACAAAGCCCCACACATTACCAAGGTGTTATTGGCGGCCCCTTCTGCCCCGTCAAGGAACCCCAAGCCGAAGCGAAAAGTAAGACTTCTTTAAGGTTAATTGAAAAGGACCCGGCGGCAGGCCGGGAAGACCCGGCGGAGCGCCTAAGGAGCATCGGGCGCGGCACGATTGAGGGGCGGCGGTGATCGCAAAAATGGCGAGGCATTGAGTCTCGCGAGCGATTCCAAGAACTTAGGACGATGCAGCCGAATGCAAAGTGCAGAAAGCACCGATTTTTCGGGTTATTTCACTCAGAATCAGGAGAAAACCCCCGTCATTGCGTGACAGGGGCATGACGGCTTGGGGATAGGAGAAGTTTCTAAGCTGCCCGCGGCCGCGCGCCGGGACGGTCGAAAAGGCGTTGCCGACACGCCTGAGTTGGGTTGCGAACAGCAAAAACTGGCCTGGGGCGGCGTGCCTCTTCCGGATTCACCACGAATCTCCGATACTTGCGCATCTCCTCCCGATTCGTCCCCGTAATCCCCACATTTAGTGGTTGATTCAGATTTTCATACTAAAGCTTGACGTATGCGTCGGGCTTAGCCTAGCTTCATCAAGTTCGGCGCGCGGGTAACGAAGTCCGCCGGGCTCTCCAAAAAGGGTTTGCGGGAGTGCTCCGTGCCGCCGTGGCGCGAGCGTGGTTTTTTGCGCCCGCAAGTGTGCCCCGCGGAGTTCGACGGGTGGATGCCAAAACAAAGGTCCGGTTTTCAAGCCGGACGGGTTGGGTGACAGACGGAAACAGGGGTGAGGTCGGCGCCGCGGAGTTGTTCCGCAGCGTCGCGGGGAAATTGTCGGTGTCCTATATTGAGGGGCGTAGCCCCGCTGGGCCATCGATACGGGAAACATCAAGAACCAGGGGCAGAAAATGCGGATCGAGCGGCGCTACACCAAAGAAGGACAATCGCCCTACGCGGAGATCGCATTCCGTCTGACGACGAGCGAAATCCGCAATCCGGACGGCTCGGTCGTGTTCCATGCCGACGACGTCGAGGTGCCGGAGCAGTGGTCGCAAGTCGCTTCCGACGTGCTGGCGCAAAAATATTTCCGCAAAGCCGGCGTGCCCGCCCGCCGCAACAAGGTCGAGGAGGAGACGGTCCCGTCGTGGCTGTGGCGCAGCGTCGCCGACGAAGCCGCGCTCAAGGAGTTGCCCGAAGCCGAGCGCTTCACCGGCGAAGTTTCCTGCAAGCAGGTGTTCGACCGGCTCGCCGGCACCTGGACCTATTGGGGCTGGAAGGGCGGCTATTTCACCACCGAGGCCGACGCGCAAGCGTTCTTCGACGAGCACCGCTACATGCTGGCGATGCAGATGGTGGCGCCGAACTCGCCGCAATGGTTCAACACCGGCCTGCACTGGGCCTATGGCATCGACGGCCCGAGCCAGGGCCATTTCTACGTCGACTACAAGACCGGCCAGCTGGTGCAGTCCGCCACCGCTTACGAGCATCCGCAGCCGCATGCCTGCTTCATCCAGTCGATCGCCGACGACCTCGTCAACGAGGGCGGCATCATGGATCTGTGGGTGCGCGAGGCGCGCCTGTTCAAATACGGCTCCGGCACCGGCTCGAATTTCTCAAAACTGCGCGGCGAGGGCGAAAGGCTGTCGGGCGGCGGCAAATCGTCCGGGCTGATGAGCTTTCTCAAGATCGGCGACCGCGCCGCCGGCGCGATCAAGTCGGGCGGCACCACGCGCCGCGCCGCCAAGATGGTGATCCTCGACGTCGATCATCCCGACATCGAGCAGTTCATCGACTGGAAGGTGCTCGAAGAGCAGAAAGTCGCCAATCTCGTCACCGGCTCCAAGATCAACCAGCGCCATCTGCGCTCGATCTTAAAGGCTTGCGTGAATTGCGAGGGCTCCGGCGACGATTGCTTCGATCCGGAGAAGAATCCGGTGCTGCGCCGCGAGATCAAGGCGGCGCGGAAGAACCAGGTGCCGGACAATTACATCCGCCGCATCATCCAATTCGCCAAGCAGGGCTATACCGATCTGAATTTCCCGACCTACGACACCGATTGGGATTCGGAAGCCTATCTCACGGTCTCCGGGCAGAATTCCAACAACACGGTGCGGATCACCGACGAATTCCTCAAGGCGGTCGAAGCCGACCGCGACTGGGATCTGTTCTGGCGCACCAAGAACGGCAAGATCGCCCGGACGGTGAAGGCGCACGATTTGTGGGAAAAGATCGGCTATGCCGCCTGGGCCAGCGCCGATCCCGGCCTGCAATTCCACACCACCATCAACGACTGGCACACTTGCGCCGCGTCGGGGCCGATCATCGCGTCTAATCCGTGCTCGGAATACATGTTCCTCGACGACACCGCATGCAATCTCGCCTCGCTGAATCTGCTCGCCTTCCATACGCCGGCGCTTGCTGCCGTCGCCAACGGCGAAACGCTCAAAGCTGAGCTCTACGACGTCGAAGGCTACGAGCATGCGGTACGGCTGTGGACCGTCGTTCTGGAAATCTCGGTGCTGATGGCGCAATTTCCCTCGAAGGAAATCGCGCAGCGCAGTTTCGACTTCCGCACGCTTGGCCTCGGCTATGCCAATGTCGGCGGCTTACTCATGTCGTCGGGCATTCCCTACGATTCCGAGGCCGGCCGCGCGCTCTGCGGCGCGCTGACCGCGATCATGACCGGCGTCGCCTATGCCACGTCGGCGGAAATGGCGGCCGAGCTCGGCGCATTCCCGCTGTTTACTGAGAATCGCGACGTGATGCTGCGTGTCATGCGCAATCACCGCCGCGCCGCTTACGGCGACCGCACCGGCTACGAGGCGATGACGACGCCGCCGGTGCCGCTCGACCACAAGGCCTGCCCGGACCGCAAGCTCAGCGAGCATGCCAAGCGCGCCTGGGATCGCGCGGTCGAGCTTGGAGAAGCGCATGGCTATCGCAATGCGCAGGCGACCGTGGTGGCGCCGACCGGCACCATCGGCCTCGTGATGGACTGCGACACCACCGGCATCGAGCCCGACTTCGCACTGGTGAAGTTCAAGAAGCTTGCCGGCGGCGGCTATTTCAAAATCATCAACCGCGCCGTGCCGGAGGCTTTGCGCGTCCTCGGCTACAAGGAAAGCGAGATCGCCGAGATCATCGCTTATGCGGTGGGTCACGGCTCGATGGGCCAGGCTCCGGCGATCAACCACGGTACGCTCAAAGCCAAGGGCTTCACCGACGAAGCGATCGAGAAAGTGGAAAAGGCGCTGCCGACAGCCTTCGACATCAAATTCGTCTTCAACAAATGGACGCTCGGCGCCGACTTCCTGCGCGATGCGCTCGGCGTCGAGCCGGCCGACCTCGCCGCGCCTTCTTTCGACCTCCTCGCTCATCTCGGCTTTTCCAAGCGCGAGATCGAGGCGGCCAATATCCATGTCTGCGGCGCCATGACGGTCGAAGGCGCGCCGCATCTGAAACCCGAGCATTATGCCGTGTTCGACTGCGCCAATCCGTGCGGCCGCACCGGCAAGCGCTTCCTCTCGGTCGAGAGCCATATCCGCATGCTGGCGGCGGCGCAGCCGTTCATCTCCGGCGCCATCTCCAAGACCATCAACATGCCGAACGAGGCGACCGTCGAGGATTGCAAGGCCGCTTACATCCTGTCCTGGAAGCTCGGCTTGAAAGCCAACGCGCTCTACCGCGACGGCTCAAAACTCTCCCAGCCGCTGCAAAGCCAGCTCATCGCCGACGAGGACGAGGACGAGGACATCCAAGATTCTAACGTACTTTCGGCGTTCCTCGACAAGCCCGCGGCGGCGCGCGCGTCCGGCCTCGCCGAGAAAATCGTCGAGAAAGTCGTCGAGCGCATCGTCATTATGCGCGAGCGCGAGCGTATGCCCGACCGCCGCAAGGGCTATACCCAGAAAGCCGTGGTCGGCGGCCACAAAGTCTATCTGCGCACCGGCGAATACGACGACGGCCGGATCGGCGAAATCTTTATCGACATGCACAAAGAGGGCGCGGCGCTGCGCTCGCTTCTCAACAACTTCGCCATCGCGGTGTCGCTCGGCCTGCAATACGGCGTGCCGCTCGACGAATATGTCGATGCCTTCACCTTCACCCGCTTCGAGCCGTCCGGCCCGGTCCAGGGCAACGACTCGATCAAATACGCCACCTCGATCTTGGACTACGTGTTCCGGGAACTCGCGGTGAGCTACCTGTCGCGCTTCGATCTCGCCCATGTCGATCCGTCGGGCGAAGGTTTTGACGCGCTCGGCAAGGGCGTCGAGGAAGGCAAGCCCGCCCCCGACGCGCGATACGTATCGAAGGGCCTGACCCGCTCGCGCACCGACCGGCTCAAAGTGATGCAAGGCGGCGCGGATCATGGCGGAGCGGACGCCGCTTCACCCTCCCCTGCAGGGGGAGGGTCGGCCGCCGAAGGCGGACGGGGTGGGGCCGTCGGCAAAGTCACCGCCCTTTCCTCCTCCGCCCCGCGCGGCGAAATCGCAGGCGCCGTGGCGCTGAAAACCGAGCCCGAGCAAAAACTCTCCCCCGCGCAAGCGCTCGAACAGGTCAACCGCGTCGACGCCCGCAGCCACGCCAAGCAGGCCGCGGCGGAGAAGCGCGCCGAAGCCCGCGCCAAGGGCTACGAGGGCGAAGCTTGCGGCGAGTGCGGAAATTTCACGCTGGTGCGCAACGGCACGTGTTTGAAGTGCGATACGTGCGGCGGGACCACGGGGTGTTCGTAAAGGGTGATTCGTAGGGTGAGCGCCATGGATAGACCCGAAAAGTCATTTTCCGACCTGGAGGCGATGGCGTTGCGCTTGAGAAAGGCTGGAGGGGTTGATGGCGCAAAGGCTTTTCACGTCCTGGATTTCTTTGAGAGGTTGAAAGGGGTCTTCACCGGTCTCAAGCTCGTTCCGGTTCAGGATGAATTGCTGCCGGGGGCCCTCGCAGAAGCAAACGCGGCTACAAATACAATTTTGATTCGACTAAGCACATTGGAGGATGCCGCCAATTGGCATCGACGGGCACGTTTTGTTTTTGTCGAGGAGATTTGCCATATTGCTCTTGGGCATACTGGACCTCGTCACCGAAACTGCGGCGATCGACCAATCGGATTTACTCCTTCGGAGCGGCGGGATGAAGCCGAAGCGCGAAAACTAGCTGCCCTAATACTTATGCCTACGGAATTTGCGATTGATTGCTGCTCACCACAAGAAATCCAAGACCAATTCATCGTAAGCGCTGAAGCAGCCCATATCCGATGGGAGGAGATCGAGCGAACCCGCAGGCAAAGGTCTGGACAGAAGCGTCGACTGCCGCCCGGCGTAACCGATTTTCTTCGAGAAGCTAAGAGAAGGGGACATCCAGTCACCGCTGATCTGGATGATGAGCAACCGTAGCGCGACAAAAGGCGCGGAACGCGCCGTGTCCACGCCTCATCCGAACATCGTCGATACTGCGTAGTGGGCACGCTTCCGCCTTCGCTCGTCGGCGCTTCGGCGAACAAGTCGCTTTGCCACGCTACTTCCTCGTCCTGAGGTGCGAGCGAAGCGAGCCTCGAAGGATAAGGTCAAGCAAGCGTGGCTCACTACTCGCGGCCCATCAACCGCAAAAGCAATCCTCGCCGTTCACGCGCGGTTTCAGTCGCCTCCTGCCTTAATATTCTGGCTTCTACCTCAAGTGACGTGGCGAGTTTATGGGCAAAGAACGTGTTGAATCCACCGCCAGCCACTAAACATGCGACTCCTAGTATCAACATGCCAATTGCAATATTGTCAGAAAACTCGAGTTGTCCCTTCACGAGACCAAAAACCTTGATTGCGATCGGAACAAACACTAGGAAATATCCACAGTAGGAAAGCTGATTGCCTGGTGGCTTTTTGGAGAAATCATCGGCGGCCTTCGAAAACCTAGTTGCAGCTTCCATCAAGTTAACTGACATGTCACTCGCCTCGCGCGCGACGTCAGAAAGAGTGACCGGACTTTCTTGGCTTGATCCCGCGTGATGTGCACCTTGTCGCTCGATCATGACCTTCCTCCCGTTAGCAACCCTGAGTTGATCACAGGAGTTTCCCAAATTCAATATGGCGAGCCCCTATAAGCGGAGTTCGGATTGAGTGAACGAAATCCGGGGGATGCCTCTCCATCTTGGGTTTCGCTGACCTACAGGAGGCCAATCACGCCCTTTGCCTATCATTATCGATCGGCAGCACCTGGCCGCTGATCGACTTGCCGGCGTCGGAGGCGAGGAATACCGCGAGCGCCGCGATGTCTTTCGGGTCGATCATCTCCTTGATCGACTGCTCGGCCATCGCCGCGGCGCGTACCTGGGCGAGCGTCCTGCCGCTGATCTGGGCGCGGCCGGCGAGCACGCGCTCGATGCGGTCGCCCGCGACTGCGCCCGGCGCAATCGCGTTCACCCGGATGCCCCATTCGCCGAGCTCCAGCGCCAACGTTTTGGTGAAGCCGATCACGCCCCATTTGGTGGCGGCATAGGGACTGCGGTTCTGGAAGCCGAAGCGGCCGGCGACCGAGGACATGTTGATGATGACGCCGGCGGATGATTGCTTGAGATGCGGGATCGCGAGCCGCGTGACGTCGAACATGGCGGTGAGATTGACCGCGACCACTTTGTCCCAGTCGTCCGGCGGATAGTCGGCGACCGGCAGCGTCATCCCCGAGATGCCGGCATTGTTGATCAGGACGTCGAGCCCGCCGAGCGCCGCGACCGCTTCCGGCACCATGCGCTCGATGTCGGCGCGGCGCGCCATGTCGCAAACCCGCGCGATCGAGCCGGGGATTTCCTTCGCGATCGCTTCGAGCGCCGTGGTGTCGATGTCGCAGACGAACACCTTCGCGCCGGTCGCGGCAAAGGCGTGCGCGAATTCGCGCCCGATGCCGGCCGCGCCGGCGGTGATCAAGACCCGTTGCGGCATTGACCCCCCTCACCGCGAGCGGTCGCCCTTAAAAAACTCTGTCACTCACCAAGCGCGTAGGATGGGTGGAGCCCTTGCGATACCCATCATGCAGCCTCCCGGATTGTTGATGGGTATCGCTTTCGCCTTCGCACGTTGCGCTGCTTCGGCGGACAAGTCGCTCCACCCATCCTACAAAATCAAACTTTGGCACTCACCAAGAACAACTGTAGGTCCAATATCCCACGTAATAGCCGGACCACACGCGGCTGACATGGCAGGGATTGGCATAGGGCGGATAGAATTCGCCCAGGCCCGGATAGTCGGACGGGCCTAATACGCGCACGGCGTGGAATCGGGCGTGGCGCTTATTCCAGCGGTGGCGGACACCGCCGTGACGGCCGGCGTGCCGTCGCGAGTGAGCGGGCTTTGCCGCCGCGGGCGCGTTGGCCGTTTGCGGAGTGACGGGTGGCGCTGGCACGATCGCAGGCGAAGCCGGCGGCGGCACGATCGCAGGCGGAGCCGGCGCCGGCGCGATCGCAGGCGGAGCCGGCGGCGGCACGATGGCCGGCGAAGCCGGCGGCGGCGCGATGACCGGCGAAACCGGCGCCGGCACGACCACAGGCGAAGCCGGCGGCGGCGCGATCGCAGGCGAAGCTGGCGCCGGCGAAACCGGCACTTCCGGCGTTTGCGGCGCCGTGTTTGGCGTTGACGGATTGAACGTCGGCGGCGGCGATGGCGGCGGCGCGACCGGATTGACCGTCTGCTGCGCGCGGGCCTGGCCGATGGCGAAAGCCGCAATCATTGCAGTGAGCGATAACGCCGCGAAAAGCGCCGCCGCCGGCCGCCCAAACCCTGTCGCCGCCATGCCGATCTCCTTGAGTTCCGTCGGTGGCCCGAACGCCCTTGCCCACCGACAGCAATATGGGAGTCGAGCAATCCAGACAATCCGCTCGTTCGAGGCAAAGGAATTGAGCAGGAATCGTCATGCCCGCGCTCGTCGCGGGCATCCACGTCTTAAGGGGCGGGAGGAAACAAAGACGTGGATGGCCGGAACAAGTCCGCCCATGACGGATCTGTGGACCGCGGGCATCGCCCGCCCCGCCCTGGCGCGCCAGAGAATCGCGCCGGATTCCGTAAACGAGATATGAATCCGGCAAAAAACAAAGTTTGGGACTCTTGACCCGAGTCTCGTTCAAGCTCCGCGACCTCTTCACCGGGCGATTCTTTTCGCTCGATGCGTCTTGGGAGTCCCGCGATGAACGCGATGCTGGTCGTCGCCCTTATCGTCGCCTGGTCAACATGGCGAGCCTACTCGGCCACCTCGGCAGCGTGGCGGGATAGCGCATTTCGATTTTTCCCCCACACGAGCGCATCGAGACTCCACGGCCCGGCGCCGGCGAACACCAGATACAAGAACACGAAACAGTAAAGCACCACCGAGTCGCCGCCGTTGAGCAGCGGAAAGAAGCTCCTTGGCGCGTCGTCGAGGAAATAGCCGATCGCCATCTCGCCCGACATGATGACGGCGGCCGCGCGCGTGCAAAGCCCGAGCGTGACGAGCGTACCGCCGCTGAGCTCGATTAAGCCTGCGAACCATTCCAGCTCCAGGAACCCCGGCATATGCCCGTGCGGCGGAAAGCCGAACAGTTTGGACAAGCCGTGTTCGAGGAAGAGCAGCCCGGCCATAATGCGCAGCGCGCTCAGCGCGTGGGGCCGCAAGCGGTCGAACGCCGTGGCCCGGACGGGGCTGCGAGCATTTGCGGAGGCCGCGAAAACAGCGGGCCCTTGGGGACGATTCATTTCGATACCCGTGCCTGTCATCGCCCCGCACCCGATCTAGGCGACTCTGCGCTCACGTGCACGTCACGACATTCTGATGACTCGACAGGGGTGGATACGCGCCGGCATTTCGACCGGGGCTTGGCGCTGGGGCCGCGCGACGCCGCGAGAACGATGAGGGTTTGCGCCCTTACCCGCCTTCATCCGCCGGCGGCGCGATCCGCGTCTCGTGAAAGCGCGCCGCGACCATCGCATAGACTTCACGCACCAAAATGTGGGTCGCCACCTCGTTCTCGGTGCGGCCGAGCTTGCCGAGCGTCGCCAATAAAGCCAGGTAATTGAACGTCTCGAGCGGCAGCGTCAGGCTCAAGCCCTTGGCTTCCGAGCGGTTTTCGGGGCGCGCCATTTTCTGTCCGAACCCTTACGGTTAAAACTTCGTTATAATACCGTTAAAACCCTTGGCAGGCGAATCGAATCGTGTCACGGTCGGCGTCGGCGAGGGTTTTCGCTCAACAACCTTAAGCGGCCCCGGTCAGTCCTGCGTACGGGTGGGCTCTCAAAGCGGCGGGCTTGCAATCGCTTTCAGTGCGGATGCGGCTCGGTGATCGGGCGTTATGCTCGCGCACCGAATTCGCGCTGTCGTGCCTTGCAGCCCTCGCGGACGCCCGTTGCGCGCGGCTTTCGCCCTGTCGGCGGCCCAGAACCGGCCGCGGCATTTGACGAGGCCGTTCCATGCTCGACACGACAACGACCACCGCAACGACGAGCCCCACGAGCAACGGGGCGACCAGTTCCACTTGGACGGCGGAGCGGATCGAACAGCTCCGCCGCTATCTCGCTTCGGGCCTGTCCTGCAGCCAGATCGCCGCCGAGATCGGTGTCACCCGCAACGCCGTCATCGGCAAAATCCATCGCCTCGGCCTTGGGCCGGGGCGGCCCGCGGCTGCGCCGGCGCGTTGCTGCCCTCCACGCGCCCGGCGCCCGCGGTTCTCGCCGCAACGCCAGCACCTCCGCCTGATTTTTGCGCAAGCGCCCTGCGTCGCCGGCGACGAAGCCGTCGACACCGTGCCGATCGACAGCACGCAGCGCTGCTCGCTGCTCGATCTTGCGCAAGACAAATGCCGCTGGCCGGTCGGCGATCCGTGCGCGGCGGATTTCGCCTTTTGCGGAAACCAAGCGACCGCAGGCTTCTCCTATTGCGCCGGCCACGCCCGCATGGCCTATCGCGTCCCGGCACGGCGGCGGGCTTAGCAAAGAAGCCGCGATAACCACGCTGCTTTCCGCCGCCCCCGCGCACAGTCGGCATGAGGGATGCCGAGCCCGGCGGCTCGCCTTGCAACGCTTGTTGAGACGTGGCTTAACCGCGGCCCACCTTGCCCGAGGAGAAAAACAATGCGACTTGTCCCGCGCGCCAGCGCTTTCGTTGCGTTCGCCATAGCCGCCGCAGTCGGCATCGTCGCCGCCGTGCCCGCTCGCGCGCAGCCGGTCACCACCACGTCCTCGGGATTAGGCATCATCGACACCAAGGTCGGCACCGGTCCCTCGCCGAAGCCCGGCCAGACCGTCGTCGTGCACTACACCGGCTGGCTGTATGAGGGCGGCAAGAAGGGCAAGAAATTCGACAGTTCGCTGGACCGTGGCCAGCCGTTTGAATTCCCGCTCGGCAAAGGCCAGGTCATTGCCGGCTGGGACGAAGGCGTCGCCACCATGAAGGTCGGCGGCAAGCGCACGCTGATTATTCCACCCGCGCTTGGCTACGGCGCCCGCGGCGCCGGCGGCGTCATTCCGCCCAACGCCACGCTGATCTTCGATGTCGAATTGCTCGGCGTCAAATAGCGCGTCGCCCGCATTGCCAGACCCGACATGGTATCCTGCGCCTGCGATTCGGACTTTGAAGGGGCCGCCCCGTGAACCGCAGCAACATGCTCTATCTGATCGTCGGCGCGCTGGCGATCGCCGTCGCCGTCATGGGGTATCAGCTCTATCAGGATCGCCACCAGCCCGAGGGGCTCCATATCAATGTCGGCCCCGGCGGGCTGTCGATCCAAGGCAAATAACCCGGCCGTCGCCGATCCCATTGCATCCGGTCTCGTCGCACAGCGATGGCGCGATGCGGCGTGTTATTCTTCCGGCTCGGTGGTGAAGAACAGCGGATAGCCTTTGCTCTTGCCGAGCTCGGTCGCCTCCTTGGCCTTGGTCTCGGCGACGTCGCGCGTATAAACCGCGATCACACAGGCGCCGCGTTGGTGTGCCGTCATCATCACCCGATAGGCCTGATCGGCGTTCATGCGGAATACCGCCTTGAGCACGAGTACGACGAATTCGCGCGGCGTGTAATCGTCGTTGAGCAGGATCACCTTATAAAGCGGCGGCCGCTGCGTCTTGGTGCGCACGGCGGTGCGCGGCTTCACGACGGTTTTGCTCATGACCGAGACCCGACAAGGCTATAAGACCGGCACGCGAACAGCCGCCAAGCGCAGTCGCAATATCAACAGTCACAATATAATCGGTCCGGCTTCATCCTGACATGCTCTTGGGGCATCGCCGGAGCATTCGTCGCGACCTCGATCGGTCAGGCGATTGGCTCGTACCTGCCCGATCGGGGCGCGGAACTCCTCGGCGCCGTCGTCGGCGCGCTGATCGTGCTGTTGGTCTGGCACCGGCTGGTTTCGTCGCGCGCTATCCCCGACCCCGGAAACCGACGCTGGCTCTAGGGCGCAGCGTGGCGGCGCGCGAGGGACGGCGCTCGACCACGACGGCGCGGGGCACGCCGGTCCGGCCGGCAATGGTCAAGTAGCTAGTTTCCTTGCGCTGACCCATTTTCAGGACTGCGGCCCCGGCCGCTTCGGCGGAAACTTGCATCAGCGACATGACGATCTCGATCTGAGCGTCGACGTCGTCGCTAAGGCCTTGCGCCGCCAGCACGGCGTCTTCAAGGGTCGGCGGATCGCGGCGTACCCGCCGTCGGCCGTCCTTCGTATCCCATACTTCGCTCATCGCGCACCTCGACCTGCCGTTGCCCGGCTTTTGGGTTTGAACGCTTATTATCAGCTATTTACCGCAATGCAGCAAGTCTATTGTGCAGCGCACTCACAGCAATTTTAGGCGGACAAAAGCAACGCGCCCGCAGCGTTGCCGCCACGGGCAGGTTTGAGAAATCTGCGTTCTGGGCCGCGTTAGCGCGGCGCCATCTCGCTGAACAGCACGCCGCCTTTGCCTTTCGACGTCTTTGCCGTTTCCACCAGAGAGACGGTGACCTGCTCGGCCGTCGTACCGGCATTTTTCACCACGGCCTCGGTTATATCTTTGACCAAGCCGCGCTTTTGTTCGAGCGTGCGCCCCTCCAAAATATAGACGACGACTTCCGGCATCGATTGCCCTCCATTGTTGCCCGCCTGCCTCACTTGATCATAAGTCGCACACCGGACCCGGTATGGGCTTGCCTCAAGTTCCGGCCCGTACTATCCGAAAGTTCCCGGGTAGGCACAACAGGGAGCTGATCATGAAGCGTTTGGCCTTTGCCGTTAGCGTTTTGGCGCTGAGCTTTGCCGCGTCCGTTCCGGCGCGCGCCGATTTCGCCGTCGTAAAATTCGAGCTCGGCTTTTGCCGGATCTGGTGGGATAGCGCCGCGAAGCCGATCGGCACCGGCTGGACCGTCGTCGCCAAGGCGCCGACTTTCGAGGGCGCCTGGGCCGCGCAAACCGCCGCGGTCAAGAAGGGTAAGTGCAAGTAAGCTAGCCTTCTTCGTTCAGCTTTCCTGCTGCCGCCCGCCACTCGTTGGCGGGCGGTTGTAGTTCGTTCGTGTCATGAGCTGAATATTCGCTGCCGCTTTCCGCGGTTGATCAGCCGCAGTCTTGCATTGTGGGTTGCCCGCATGCACGCCGCATCGGCCGCGACGTTGCGGCCGAGGGCGTCCAGCGTTTGCCGCGAAATACCCTCATGTAAACGGCGCAAAGCTTAGGCGCTCGCACACGCCGCCGCGTGTCCGGCAAATATCAGCGGCCGGGGTAGTATGACGTTCCGGTGTGCGGGCTGAACAACCGCCGCAACGCCGTGCCGATACCTGCTGCCGGCTTGGACTTGCCGTTCGAGGCATACGCGGCGTGATGCTTCGGCTTTTTCTCCGGCGGCACCGTCTGCGGCGGGATCAACGCCTCATCCGGCGCTTCGACCGGCGCCGCTTCGGTGGCGGCAGGCACATCGGAGAGCGAGGCAATTCCCGGCACCGGCTTTGACATCACCGGCTTTGACATCACCGGCTTTGACACAGGAGACGCGCTTGCATCGCCGGCGCCCGAATTTTCTGAAACTGGCGGATTGATCGCCGACGGCTGAGGCGATGCAATCGCCGTCGACGGTGTCGCGGCGGGCGGCGGCGGCATCTCGACTTGTGGAGTGGTTTGTGGAGTGGTTTCCGGCGCGACTTGCCGCGCCATCGGCATTGCGGGCTGCGCTTGCGCCACTGGCGCGGCCGTTGCCGGCACCGCTGTCGTAACGCTCACCGGTGCGGCGGGTGCAACAGCTGCCGAACCGGGAGACGGAGTTGCCGAAGCCGGAGCGGCCTGCACGCTGGTGACGATCGCGTGCGCCGCGATCGATGCTGTCTTATCGCGTTCAACCGCCGGACGATCGATCAGCGACACCACCACGGCAGCGCCGGCCGTAGCCCCGATGGCGGTGGCAACGAGCACGACCCGCGCTGTGCGCATAAAGCTCGGCGCGGGGGCGAGGTAGCCCCATTCCGAATTGAAATTACCGGCCGAACGCATTGCAGCCTCGCAATAAAATTCCTGCCCGCACCTGATTACCTAAGGCGACCGGACCAACTCGATGCCCGAACTCTGAGCCCCGACGGACAGAACCCAGCACCGCAATGGCGGTTCCCGCCATTAGCACCTTATGGCTTACCGAGGGTGATGGAACCGGGCAAGACCGGGCACGCCGGAAATCGACGGTCTGTTGCCAAAAGGTACCATTAACAGGGCAAATCGACGGTAATTTGGTAGCAAATTGGCGCAGTCTTCGATGGTTGTGCACAGCCCTGTGGGCAGGCGTTACGCGCCGTTGCATTCTACGGCGTCCTTTCCTCGGTAGCGCGCATTCACGACGCCGCGCTGAACTGGCGGCTGCCGGACAGCGCACCGCCAATGCTGTCGCCGACCGAGGCAAACACATCGCCGATAACCGAGACGACGTGGCGCGTCGCGGCAAAGACATGGTCCTTGATATCAAGCGTCTTTGCGATAAGCGGATTGGCGAGCAGCGAATCCGGGTCGCGCGCGAATTTCTCGTCCGGCGCGTCGCTCGCCGCGACGGCATCATTCTGAACCGGATTCGCTTGCGCGATGGCAAGCGGTGCCTGCGGGGCCGGGGCGGCGGGCGCGGCATGCGGCTTGGCATGCGCAGGCGCTGCTTTGGGCGGCGCCGCGGCCACGGCGCCTTGCTGAGCCGTCGCTTGCGATGCGAACAAGGCATCCGCCAATTTGACGTCGGCCGCCGCGTGGGCTTCCGCCGCGGCGCGGGCGCTATCTGCGTCCTCGGTAAGGTCTCGACGCTGCTCAGCCGCCATCTGCGCCTTGAGATAATTCATGATCAGGGCGTGCTCGTCACGGACCATTGCCATCATTTCGGCAGAGGCGGGCGTGGCCTGTTCGGCGGCCGGCCGCGCGGCCAGCCCGAAATGATACTGGGTGAACAGAAACCCGCCGATCACGCTCGCCAGCGCCGCGGGCAGAACGTCGAGCACGAATTTGCCGAGGAAGCGCGCCAGCCACGGCACGTCACAGCGCATCGCCCAATTCTGTTGCATCATCCTGCTCCCGCTCGGCGGCATAGCCGATCGCCCATATTTCAAACGGTTGATTGAAATTCAAACATCTGTTCTAGGCGATGCCGTGCCAAGAAAAAGGAATTTTTGCGGCATTCCCCGGTTTTCGGCCCCCTTGGGATCACGCCTGCCGGCCGAAACCCGTCACGACCCAGCGGCCGATCAATTGCGCCAGCCAGTCGACCGAGGAATCGTCGAGCACGAGCCCGACCGGAGGCTGTGCGAGCGTTTCGCGATTGCGCAGAAATATGCCGCATTGGCCGATCAGCCAGATCGACGCCACCGTGAGCGTACGGTGGTCCGCCTCGGGCAGGAACCGGCGCACCAGATCAGCCGCCACTCCCATGAACGGCGCGGCCTCCTCGCTGACGAGGGCGCGAAACACCGCCGTCGGTCGCACCGTCTCCCAATTGAAAATCCGCAGGTAGCGGCTGAATTCATCGCGCGCCATCAGCGGATGCAGCTGCCGGCGGATGAAGGCGTGAAGCGCCGCCTCGCGCGACATCGCCCTGGTCTCTTCGGCGTGCGCGAGCTGATGCTCGGTCATCGCGCGGAAGGCGGTCCGCAGCACTTCGCGATAAAGCCCGTCCTTGCCGTCGAAATGATAGTTGATGGCCGCCTGGTTCACCCGCGCCTTGGCGACGATGGCGCGAATGCTGGTGCCGTCGTAACCGCGTTCGGCGAACAGCCGCTCGGCGGCCTTGGTGATGCGTTCGCGCGTGACCTCGGATGGTCGCGTCATGGCCTGTGGGCCTTTCCGATTTCAAACCTGTGTTTGAATTCCAGATAATGGCTTGATCGGCGCAATGCAATCGTCCGTTTGCCGCATCGGGGGGCGGAGTTTTAACCGACCGCTGGGGTTTATCGACTGATACCGGCACGGCCTTTGGTCTAGTTCCCGCGTCATTCGGTGTTTCGCTCATGGAGCCCTGTGCCAATGTGCATGAAACTGGGAGGAATATCATGAAGCAACATCGGCTGCCGTCGGACGTGATCGGACTTGCCAACGTCATGCCGCCGCTGTCGCGACGTATCTTCATGTCGACGACCGCCGCGGCTGCCGCCGGCTACACGCTCGCCGCCGGGCCGGTGCGCGCCGACGTCATCCACACCGACACCGATGGGCTCGATGCCGGCGCCGCCAGCGTAGCGGTTCCCGGCGGCGACATGCCGGTCTATTACGCGCGCCCGGCCGGCGTGGCGAAGCCGCCGATCATTCTTATCTGCATGGAGATTTTCGGTCTGCACGAATTCTTCAAGGACGTGACGCGGCGCTTGGGTCACCTCGGCGCCCTTGCGGTCGCCCCCGACTATTATTTCCGGATGGGCGATCTCACCAAAGTCACCGACCCCAAGGAGTTGTATCCAAAGGTCAACAGCAAGACCGACACCGAGCTTTTCGCCGACCTCGACGCCACCGCGGCCTGGGCGAAGGCGCAAGGCGGCGACCCCACCCGGATCGGCATCATGGGTATGTGCCGGGGTGGCCGTAACGTGTGGCATTACTCGTCGCACAATCCCGAGCTCAAGGCCGGCGTCGCATTTTACGGCCCGCTCGCCGATAGGAGCGATGCCGCACCGAAAAGCTCGATCGACCTCGCGCCCGAGATCAAGGAGCCGGTGCTCGGCCTCTACGGCGAGAAAGATGCCGGCATCAAAGTCGAGCAGGTGCTGGAGATGGCGGTCGCGTTGCAGGCTGCCGGCAAGATCGCGGAGTTCTTTATCTATCCCGGCGCGCCGCACGGCTTCGTCGCCGATTACCGCTCAAGCTATCGCGACGAGGCAGCCGAGAGTGCTTGGGCCCGAATGATCGACTGGTTCAAGAAGTACCGTGTGCTAAACTGACCGAAGCGTAGTCGGAATTCCGCGCGGCGCTTTCCGACGCCGCGCTTTTCATGTGTATTAAGCCGATGCCGGCCTTCATCTGCAGCACTTGCGGCACGCAGTTCACACCCTCGGACAACGAACCCGAGCGCTGCCCCGTCTGCGATGACGAACGCCAATACGTGCCGTCATCGGGTCAAGCTTGGACCACGCACGAAGCGCTCGTCCGCCGGCATTGCAATTGCTTCCGCCAGCACGAGGCCGGATTGATCGGCATCGGCACGGTGCCGGCTTTTGCCATCGGCCAGCGCGCGCTCTTATTGCGGACCGACAAAGGCAATGTCCTGTGGGATTGTATCTCGCTCGTCGACGACGCCACGGTAGCGCTCGTCAAGGGCCTCGGCGGTCTCGCCGGCATCGCCATCTCGCATCCGCACTATTACGCCGCCATGGTCGAATGGGCCCATGCCTTCGATGCCCCGATTCATCTGCATGCCGGCGACCGCCAATGGGTCATGCGTCCCGATCCGGCGATAAAATTCTGGGACGGCGATACGCTCCCGCTCGCGCGCGGCGTGACATTGATTCGTTGCGGCGGCCATTTCGCCGGGGGCACAGTGCTGCATTGGGCGCAAGGCGGCGACGGCCGCGGCGCACTTCTCTCCGGCGACATCGTGCAGGTAATTCCCGATCGCAAGTTCGTCAGCTTCATGCGCAGCTATCCCAACCTCATTCCGCTGCCGGCGGCGGCTGTCGAGCGGATCGGCGCCGCGCTCGAACCCTTTGCATTCGACGTCATCCACGGCGCTTGGTTCGACCGCCTCATCCCGCGCGGAGGCAAAGACATCGTCAAGCGATCCATCGCGCGTTACGTCGATATCGTCCGCGGCGACGGAATGGTGGAATTACAGTGAAAAAGGAGGGCCGCGATGGCTCGCGTCGACGAAGTCAACCGGGAAAGTCTTAACGGCCGCCAGCAGCGGCTTTATGACGACATCATGCGCACGCGGCCGCGCGGCAAGCTGAGCGGCCCGTTTTCGGTGTGGATGCACACTCCCGACATCGCCGAGCCCGCCAATGCGCTGGCCAATTGTTTTCGCGTCAATCCCAGACTGGACAAACGGCTGATCGAATTGATCACATTGTTGATGTGCCGCAGCGCCACGGTGAAATATGCCTGGTCGGTGCACGAGCCGCTGGCGCGGCAGGCGGGTTTGTCGGCGCAAGCCGTCGACGCCATCCGCGCCCGCAAGCGGCCGGATTTTTCACGCGACGACGAGCGGCTGATCTACGACCTCGTCACCGAATTACTCACCGCCAAGACGTTGAGCGAGGAAACCTTCGAGCGCGCGGAGGCCGTTTTCGGCCGCGACGGCGTTATCGAGGCGGTGAGCTGCGCCGGCTTCTACGGCATGGTCGGATTTGTGCTCAACGCCTTCGAAGTGCCGCCGCAGCCGGGCGGCGATGTGCTGGCGTAGAACAGCAAATAGCGCCGAATTCAGAGCGCGGGTGTTTTGGCCTGTGCCAGCACGGCACGGCCGCGCTGCGTCAGGCCGACGCTGCGATTGGCGTCGTTCTCGACCCGCACAAGCTTATCGATAATGGCGTCCTCCCAGACCGAAAGCCGTGGACAGGTGCTGCGCCAAGCGTCCATGCACTGCCCATAATTGCGCGGACGATCCGCCACCCAGGCGAGAAATTGGATCATGATCAGGCTTGGCGAATAGGACATCGCAGCCTCCATCGCCACATCAATATAAGGCAATCCGCGACAGGAAGCAGCCGGAGCGATGCGGCGGGAACCAAAACCGCGCAATGCGCGTTAATTGCCGCATTTCAACCGGAGGCATTTCATGTCCATTCTCATCAGCATCTTGATCACGTTTGTCGTCGTCATTCTCGTTCTTTACCTCGTCAATATGCTGCCGATCGACGGACGGGCCAAGCAGATCGTCCGCATCGTCGTGATCATTATCGGCATAATCTCATTGCTGCGGTACCTGGCGGTCTTTTAAGATCGGGTGGTGCGCCGCATCGAAGGCTATGTGATCGTTTCCACCGAAGGTATGCTCGCCGACGCCAACGGCGAGATGCCGGATTCGATCCGCAATGACGCCGATCAGCGCTTTTTCCAGGACGCGCTCGACCATGCCGCGGTCATCGTGCACGGCCGGCATTCCCACGAAGGCGGAGCGCGCGCCGCGCGGCGAAAGCGGCTCGTCTTGACGCGCCAGGTCGCCGCCATCGCGCCCGATCCGGCACATCCCAACGCGTTGCTTTGGAACCCGCTCGGCGCCACCCTGGAACAGGCGCTCGATGGGCTGGGAGTCACGGACGGCACGATCGCCGTTATCGGCGGGCCGGAAGTGTTTAGCCTGTTCTTGCCGCTCTACGACGCGTTTCATCTATCCCGTGTCGCCAATGCAAAGATCCCCGGCGGACTTGCGGTCTTTACCGAAGTCGGCCCGAATGCGACGCCGGAGGACGTGCTCATGCAACGCGGCTTTAAGCCGGGCGAGCGGCGCGATCTCGACCGGTCCGCCGGCGTCTCGGTGATGACGTGGAAACGCCAGCGATGACGGTGGCGGGCCGTCTGTTATGATTGCGCCATGAGCTTGCGAACGGTCCCGAAAACCTCCAAGCGCGGCACCGCCCTCGACTACGAAATCGCGCAGGAGCAGGCCTCCGCGCTCGGTCGGCTCGGCCGTGCGCTCGAAGCCGCGCTCGCGGCGCTCGTCGAATACGACCGCATCCATCAGGACGAGCGCGCCCATCGTGAGCGGACCGCAAAGCGCGCGCAGCTGGTAGACGAGGCCGGCGATGCGCTGTGGTGTTTCATCGTCCAGCGCGAAGCGTGCGGGCTGCGCGACCCGCGGCCGGTGATGCGCGACTACCGCGTGCCCGCCGAGGTGCAGAACCGCATGGGGGTCTTCGCCGGCCGGCGCCGCGCAACCTCGGCCTGAGCCGGTGGACGCCACCCCGTCGCAGACTTGCGCACGACGCCGCACCACTCCGCCCTTAGCATTGTCTTAACCGCGTTCGCCCGCCGGCGGAGACGGCGCGAAAGGCTTTATTCACCGTTCTCAATGCAATGTTACCGTCAATTCAACGGCGTGGCGGCGGCCGGAGTAGTCATGCGTACCCTTCCTCTCCTTGACGAGCTTGAGGCCGCGCTTGCTTCCGGAAATATCAATCGCCGGATCGACATTCTGAACCGCATCACCGACCTCTTCATCAGCGGCGCCGACCGTTATTCCGAGGATCAGGTCGGGATTTTCGACGACATCATGGCCCGCCTCGTCAACGCCATCGAAGCCAAGGCGCGCGCCAAGCTGGCGCACCGGCTGGCGTCGATCGCCAATGCGCCGTCAAACGTGATCCACATGCTCGCCTTCGATGACGACATCGAAGTTGCAAGCCCGGTGCTGGCGCAATCGGCACGGCTTGACGACCGCGACCTCGTTACCGCCGGCTCCAATAAGAGCCAGCAGCACCTCGTCGCCATCGCGCAGCGCCCGTCGTTGAGCGAAACGGTGACCGACGTCCTGGTCGAACGCGGCGACCGCGATGTGGTCCATTCGGTGGTCAGAAATGTCGGTGCGCGGTTTTCCGACGCCGGGTTCCGCATGCTGGTCAGGCGCTCGACCGGCGACGACGCGCTGGCGACCGAAGTCGGGCTGCGGTCGGACATTCCGCGGCAGCATTTCCTCGTCCTGTTGGACAAAGCCTCCAGCGCGGTGCGCGAGCGGTTGGCCGCGGAAAACCCACAAGCCAGCGCCGCCATCGACGGAGTGGTGGCCGAGGTCGTGGGCGGCATCCGCACCGAGGCGCGCAATGCCTCGCCGGACTTCGCCGCTGCGCAGGCGTTCGTCGAGCGGCAGAACCGCATTCAGCGGATCGGCGAATCCGAAATCTACCAATATGCGCGCGATCGCAAATTCGAAGAGACCGCGATCGCGCTGTCGATCATGTGCGACACCCCGATCGACGTCGTCGAGCGCGCATTGCTCGATCCCGGGGCTGAGATCATCCTCATTCTCGCCAAGGTGGCCGGCCTGTCGGCGACGACGACCAAAGCGGTTCTGCTACTGCGCGCCGCCGACCGCGGCATGTCGGCGAAGGACCTCGAACAGGCGCTGTCGAGCTTCAACCGGTTGCAGCCGGACACCGCCCGGCGCGTGCTCAGCTTCTTCCGCACCCGCGTGAAAAAGCCGGCCGAGTCCATGGTCCCCGCGGCGGTCGCCGTCAACGGCTGACCGAAGCGCCTTCGGGTCTTTAGCCCCCTTACGACGGCGCGATCAAAGTCAATACGAGCAATAGCCCGGCTGCACCTGCAGCCAGTTGCCGTCCGGATAGCGGTAATAACAACCGCCGCGCCACCAATAATAACCGCCGTTCCGGCGCTGCGCCTCCGAGGCGATCACCGCGCCGGTCGTGGCGCCGATCACCGCGCCGGCAACCGCGCCGCCGGCGCCATGGCCGACCGCGCCACCAATAATGCCGCCGAGAGCGCCGCCAACGATCGCGCCGGCGACCGGATCCTGCGCCGCAGCCGGCTGCGCCGGTAACGCCGCCGCGAGCCCTAAAAACACTGCAGCTCCCATCATGCACCGCATGTTCGTTCTCCCCTCTTGGTCCGCCGCCCGGATTCGATCGCGAAATCTTCCTCAGCGGCGACTTGAGTCCGAGCACATCATAGAGCATCGCGCCCAAATGTCCGAGTGGCTCGCGCTCGACCCGACAGCGATATGTGCTGGCGAGAAAGCGCCAGTCCGTGCGGGTTTTTACCATAAACTTCCGCCATCATGCGGAAGCGGTACGCGCCGCGTTCCCGGCCCTATCGCGACCTGTTGGCGACCGAAGCTTCACGGCGTGCGCGCACTGCGCGCCGTCACGCAAAACGATAACGGTCGGCGCGACTGGCATCGCGTGTTGCGCTCTCGCGCGCTGCCGAGCGATGACCGTGACGAAACGTTAAAGGTTTTCTTGCAGAATCTTCTTGACTCCATGCCGATTGCATTTATGTGGGGAATTAGCCGCTGTTGGTCGGTTCGCGTGGACTGATCGGGCGGCTTTCGCTTTCCGTGGCGCCGGTTCGCCGGCATCTCGGGTTCTGATCTAGGTTGGGGAGGACGGCATGAGCCAACACGCCCTCTTGCGATCGGTGAAGGGCTTGGGGATCCCAGGTACCGCCCGAAAGGAAGACAGGAAGACGAAGCTGAAAGTGGCGACTCCCATACCGGAGGAAGCTCGCCAGCCGTTCGACTGCAAAGATCATTTCGCCACGCGTAACGGCGTCCGCTGCGCCGGCGTTCATCTGATCGTCGATCTGCACGGCGCCAAGCGCCTCAACGATATCGAGCACATCGAGGCGACGCTGCGGCACTGCGTCGAGGCCGCCCGCGCGACATTGCTGCATATTCACCTGCACCATTTTCAGCCCAGCGGGGTGTCCGGCGTGGCGGTGCTGGCGGAGAGCCACATCTCCATCCACACCTGGCCGGAAATCGGATATGCCGCGCTGGACGTTTTCATGTGTGGCTCCGCCGATCCCGACGCGTGCATTCCAGTGCTGCGCGAGGCGTTTTCCGCCAAGCGCGTCGGCGTCAACGAACTGCTGCGCGGTCAAAACGCCTGAGCCCGGCGGCTCGGGGATGAATATTGAGCGGCCGGGCTGAGTCCCGGCCGTTTCCTTATGGGAGGTTCTAATGGCCGAGAAGCGCTGGATTGCCGAGACGCTGTTCGACGATCTCGGTTTCCGCATGAGCTTTCAGGTCGACACGGTGCTCTACGAATTGCAGACCGAGCACCAGCACCTGGTGCTGTTCGAGCAGCCGTTCTTCGGCAAGATGCTGATGCTCGACGGCGCCACACAAATTTCCAAGAAGGACGAATTCATCTACCAGGAGATGATGTCGCACGTGCCGCTGTTCGCCCACGGCAATGCGCGCGACGTCCTCATCGTCGGCGGCGGCGACTGCGGCATCGCCGAGGAAGTGCTCAAGCACAAGACGGTCAAGCGCCTTACCCAGGTCGAGATCGACGCCAAGGTGATCGAATTCGCCAAGGAGCATTTTCCCGAATTCACCGGGCCCGTCTTCGCCGACAAGAGGTTTGAATCCATCGTCGATGACGGCGCAAAATATGTCGCCAAGACCGACCGCCGCTTCGATGTCGTCATCGTCGATTCCACCGATCCGCAAGGACCCGGGAAAATCCTGTTCGGCGGGAAGTTCTATGCTGGCTGCGCGCGCTGTTTGAACAAGGGCGGCGTTCTGGTGACACAGAACGGCGTGCCGTTCTTCCAGAAGAACGAGCTGACCTCGACCATGAAAAAATTCCGGCGGCTGTTCGCAAGCGCCACCTGCTACGTCGCCGCAATCCCGGTCTATGTCGGCGGCCATCTGGCCATGGGTTTTGCAACCGACGACAAGCGGCTGCCGCGGCACAGCGTGAAGACGATCGCCCAACGCTATCGCAAAGCCGGCAGCTTTGCGACGAAGTATTGGACGCCCGAGGTCCACGCCGCCGCCTTCGCCCAGCCGCGCTTCATTGCCGATCTGGTGGCCAGGGCGGGCTAGCCGCGGCGCTGGACTATCCACCCTTGACGATCTTGGCGCTAAAACAATCGTGAATGGCGCCGGTCACGGCCGGTTCTTAAACTGGGCCGATAATGAGACGCCAGCGGGAGGATACTTGCCATGAAGCTTTACATGCATCCGGTATCGATGACGAGCCGGCCGGTCCGGCTGTTCATTGCCGAGAATAAAATTCCGGTCGACGAAGTCATCGTCGACCTGTTTACCGGCGAGCAATACAAGCCGCCTTATTCGGAACTCAATCCGAACAGCCTCGTGCCGATGATCGAGGACGGCGATTTGCGTTTGACCGAAAGCTCGGCGATTCTGAAATATCTCGCCGACAAGATCGGCTCCCCCGCTTACCCGAAGGACCTAAAACAGCGCGCCAAAGTCAATGAGGTGATGGATTGGCTCAACACCAATTTCTATCGCGAATGGGCCTATAATCTCTGCTACCCGCAGCTGTTTCCCCATCTCAAGCGGCGCAGCGACGAGGCGCAGGCGGCAACAATCGAATTCGGCCAACAAAACGCCAAGCGCTGGCTGCAAATCCTCAACGACTATTGGATCGGGCCGAATAAAGCCTATCTATGCGGCGACCAGATCACCATCGCCGACTATTTCGGCGCCGCTCTGGTGACGCTGGGCGAGGTCATCCGCTGCGACTTCTCGGCCTATCCCAATGTGCAGCGCTGGCTCGACAACGTGAAGAAGCTGCCGAGCTGGCCCAAGGTCAACGAGGTGTTCTACGGCTTGGTCGAGTCGGTCAAGGAGCAGCCGTTTCACGCCATCTGAGGAAAGCGTCATGAGCTTTTTCCCCGGCAAGGATCCAGCCTTGGGCGACGCGCCCGCGAGCGATGCGGTCCAGCAGCTGATCGTTCCGCGCTCGGTCGATCTCGGCGGCTTCCAGGTGCATCGCGCGCTGCCGTCGGCGCGCTCGCGCATGGTCGGGCCTTTCATCTTCTTCGACCATTTCGGGCCGGCGGTATTCAAGGCCGGCGACGGCGTCGACGTGCGGCCGCATCCGCATATCGGGCTGGCCACCGTGACCTATTTGTTCGACGGCGAAATCGTGCATCGCGACAGCCTCGGCACCGCGCTGCCGATCCGGCCCGGCGCCGTCAACTGGATGACGGCCGGGCGCGGCATCGTGCATTCCGAGCGTACCGCGCCCGACCATCGCGACGGCGGCGAGCCGCTGCACGGCCTGCAATTATGGGTCGCGCTAGCGGCGAAGGACGAAGAGACGGCGCCGGCTTTCGCCCATACCGCGGCAGCCGATATTCCCGAACTGCGCGAGAACGGCCTGCATTTGCGCGTGGTCGCCGGAACGCTGCACGGGCTGCGCTCGCCGGTCGCCACACGCTGGGACACCGTGTTTGCCGAGGCGCATCTCAAGGCCGGCACGATTCTGCCGCTCGACGCCGCCCATGAGGAGCGCGCCGTTTACGTCATCGCCGGCGAAATCGAGATTGCCGGCGACCGTCACGGCCCGGAGCGGCTCCTGGTGCTCAAGCCCGGTGACCGCATCGACGTGACGGCTGTCGGCGACGCACATATCGTCGTGGTCGGCGGCGCCGCCATGGATGGGCCGCGGCACATCTGGTGGAACTTCGTGTCCTCGCGCAAGGACCGCATCGAAGCGGCCAAGGCCGATTGGAAGGCCGGCCGTTTTGAGCTCGTTCCCGGCGACAATGCCGAGTTCATCCCGCTGCCGCAGGATTGACGCTCTCCGCCGGAGGAGACGATGACCCGTCCCATCCATTTTCATGCCGCCTGTCTCTTGCTGGGGGCGCTGTGCGCATTCGGCACCACGGCCGTGCCGGCGCTGGCCGCATCGGACCTCGAACGCGCCTACCGCATCATCGCCGCCAAACAATTCGTCGAACTCACCCACTCGTTCGGGCCGGATACGCCGGTTTGGGCCGGCTTCGGCCAGGCGAAATTCTCGCCGGCCGGCGATCCCAAGACCGGCGAGCCTTACACGATCCCCAAGGACGAATTCCGTGCCACCTATTACCAGATGGTCGGGCAATACGGCACGCATGTCGATCCGCCGGCGCATTTTTCGGAAACCGGCATCACCATGGATAAGATTCCGCTCAAACAGATGATATTGCGGCTGGTCGTCCTCGACGATACGCCGTACCTCGCCAAGGATCCGAACCACGCCTTCTCGGTCGCCGATCTCAAAGCCTGGGAACGCCAACACGGCCGCGTCCCGAAGGGCGCCTTCGCCGCGCTGCGCACCGATATGTACAAGGATTGGGACACCGATCCCGAGCGCTTCAAGCGCCAGCCGTTTCCCGCCTGGTCGCTCGATACGATCAAATATCTCTACGAGAAACGCGGCGTCACGGCGACCGGCCACGAATCCATGGACACCGACACGACCGACAAGATGAACTCCGAAACCTGGATTCTGCAGCACGGCCATTATCAAATCGAGGTCATGGCCAATCTCGACAAGGTGCCGGAAACCGGCGCGCTCATCGTCGTGACCTGGCCGAAAGTGAAAAACGGCCTCGGCTTTCCGGCGCGCGCTTTTGCGATTCTGCCGTAAACGTAATTCCGGCAACCGGGTGGCAACTCCCTCCATCCCGAAGGGAGTGCCGCCCCCCGATCAGGCCGCGTTACGCTGCGCCTTCATCCAGGCCTCGATCTCGCGTTCGGCTTCGGCCTTGGCAAAGCCGTAACGGGCCTGCAAGCGGCCGGCCAATTCCTTGCGGCGGCCGCCGATGCGCGTGACGTCTTCGTCGGTGAGCTTGGCCCAGTTGTTGCGGACCTTGCCCTTGAATTCCATCCAATTGACTTGGATCTGATCCCAGTTCATCGGTGGTCTCCCTCTTGAAGGATGGACAAACGACGCCGCCCATCGCGTCGTTCCGGGGCACGATGACAGCGGGCCGATGCGGCTTCAATTCGGCGATATCGGGGTCATTCGGGGACCAATCTTGTTCGCGATCGGGCGATTCCGGTTTGTCAATTCAAGATGCTAAGTTGCCGCGCATGTTCGGCGCTTTTCTTGCGCTGCGTTAAAAAACGTCGAATCGAATAACCGACTCGACGTTCCTGTGCATCGTGAGTTGTCATGGTCAATTCCGCCGCGTCTCCCAATGTCGAACGGCTCGCGCGCGATATCCGCAGCGGCGACCGCACCGTGCTGTCGCGCGCCATCACGCTCATCGAGAGTAAGCGCGCCGACCATCGGCACACCGCCACGGCGCTGACGCAAGCCCTATTGCCGGAGACCGGCAAGGCGGTGCGCGTCGGCATTACCGGCGCGCCGGGTGTCGGCAAGTCGACCCTGATCGACGCGCTGGGCCATAGCCTTACCGGCCAGGGCCGCAAAGTTGCGGTGCTCGCGGTCGATCCGTCGTCGCGGCGCACCGGCGGATCGATCCTTGCCGACAAAACGCGCATGGCGCGTCTCGCCAATGACGCCGACGCCTTCATCCGGCCCTCGCCGTCCTCCGGAACGCTCGGCGGCGTCGCCGCCAAAACCCGCGAAACCATGCTGTTGTGCGAGGCGGCGGGCTACGACGTGGTGCTGGTCGAAACCGTCGGCGTCGGCCAGTCGGAAATCGCGGTCGCCGACATGACCGACTTCTTTCTGGTGCTGGCGCTGCCCGGCGCCGGCGATGAATTGCAGGCGCTCAAGAAAGGCGTCGTCGAACTCGCCGACATGATCGCGGTCAACAAGGCGGACGGCGACAATCTCCCCCGCGCCAAGCTTGCCGCGGCCCAATATGGCGCCGCGCTGCACATCCTGTCGCCGCTCTCGCCGAACTGGTCGCCGCCGGTCGTCACCTGCTCGGCGCTCACCGGCGACGGCATCGCGGCGCTGTGGCAACACGTTCTCGACCATCGCCAGCGCCTGACGGCATCCGGCGAGCTTGCGGCGCGCCGCGGCGAGCAGCAAGTGAAATGGATGTGGACCATGCTCGAAGAGCGGCTGTTCGCGCCGTTGCGGACCGATCGCGCGCTCAAGGCGGCCTTGCCGCGCATCGAAGCCGACGTGGCCGCCGGCCGCGTGGCGCCCGGCACGGCAGTCGAGGAGATTGCCGGCCTGCTCGGCGCTTGACGCAATGCGCGTGGTTCTCGCGGGCTTCGGCCCATTCCCCGGTGCGCCGTTTAATCCGAGCGCGGTGTTGGTCGAGGCGCTCGCCCGCAGGCGGCGCCCTGCTTTGGCCGGCATCGAGCGCACAACTCACATTTTTGCCACCGTCTATGCGGCGGTCGATCGCGATCTGCCGAAACTGTTCGCGCTCAAGCCAGACATCGTGTTGATATTCGGACTCGCCGGGCGCCGCCGCGAGCTTTGCGTCGAAACGCGCGCCCGCAATGCCGTCTCGGTTTTGTTTCCCGACGCGAACGGACACCGTCCGCAATCCGGCGTCATCGTGAAAGACGCGCCGCTATCGCGGCGCGGCAGCGCACCGGCCGCGCGGCTTCTTGGCGCGGTGCGGCCGATCGGCATTCCGGCACGGCTGTCGCGCGACGCCGGCCGCTATCTTTGCAACTATGCCTATTGGCGCGCTTTGCAGAGATCGCGGGACGGCGCACCGCTTGTTCAGTTCATCCACATTCCGCCGGTCAGATTTCAGCCGCGACGGCGGCGTGTGAAGCGACCTTCGCTTTCGCTTCCGCCACTCCTCGCCGCCGCCGAGGCGCTGCTGATCGCGCTCATGACCGCAAGCCGTCGTTAACCTTGCGGCTGAAAACGGCGATCGCGGGGCGACCCGAAGAGGGTCTTCGCACATCAATATCTGGCAGTTTTTGCCGCGCCTCCGCGCCGGAATAGCCGCGATGAAATTCAACCGCCGCCGTCTGTTTGCCGCTTTCGCCGGCGCCGCTTCCGCCGGCGCTGCGACACCCGTGGCAGCGCGCGAACCGTTCGCGAGCTCGCCGGCGCCGCGCGGCGAAATCGACGCGACGACGCTCGGAGTGCGACCGAATGCGGACCTCGACCAGTCGGCGATTCTACAAAGCGCGATCGCGCGCGCTGCGGCGGCCGGGTCACTGCTGCGCCTGCCGCCCGGAATTTACCGCGCCGGCGCACTGCAATTGCCGCCCTACGCGGCGATCGCGGGCGTCATCGGTTCGACGCGGCTAATCATGACCGCCGGACTGTCGCTCTTGGCGTCGGCCGGCAGCGATTACGTGAGCGTCAGCGGGCTCGTTCTCGACGGCAATCACGTCGCCTTGCCCGACGGCCGCGGCCTCGTGCATTTGACGCAAGGCCGCGCGCTCCGCTTGGCCGATTGCATGATCGTCAATGCCGGCGGCAACGGCGTAACGCTTGACGCAATCGACGGCGAAATGACCGGCAACACCGTCATCGACGCCGCCAACCACGCGATTTTCTCCAACGACGCCGGCGGGCTGCGCATCGCCGGCAATACTGTGCGGGGCGCCGGCAACGGCGGCATCCTGGTCTGGCGCGGTACGCCCGGCGACGACGGCACGCTCGTCGTCGACAACCGCGTCGACGAGGTCGCCAATAAAGCCGGCGGTTCCGGCCAGTACGGCAACGCCATCAACGTCTTTCGCGCCGACAATGTCATCGTGCGCGGCAACCGCATCCGTAACGCCGCATTCTCCGCGGTGCGCGGCACCAGCGCGTCCAACCTGCAGATCGTCGGCAATACCTGCAGCGGGCTCGGCGAATGCGCGCTCTACGCCGAATTCGGCTTCGAGGGCGCGGTGATCGCCAACAATATCGTCGACGGCGCGGCGGTCGGTGTCTCGGTGACAAACTTCGACAAAGGCGGCCGGCTCGCCGTTGTGCAAGGCAACTTGATCCGCAATCTTTTGCGCCGACAACCGCCCGGCAGCGATCCCAATGACACGACGGGCATCGTCGTCGAGGCCGACACCTCGGTCAGCGGCAACGTCATCGACAACGTGCCGGGCGTCGGCATCCAGGCCGGCTATGGGCCTTATCTGCGCGACGTCGCGATCAACGCCAATGTGGTGCGCAACGCCGGTTACGGCATCGGCGTGTCCGTGGTTTCCGGCGCCGGCACGGCGGTGATCGCCGGCAATTTGATCTCGGGCGCGCGGCGCGGCGCCATCGTCGGCAAGGAATGGGATAAGATAGTTACCGGCGATCTCAGCAAGGAAGGCGCCGAGCGCTACGCGCAATTGTCGATCGACGCCAACCGCGTGCGGTGAGAGTGGCGCATAGCGACGTCACGGCTTGTGCGGCTTTTCCCAATTCAGCGACACCCAGAACATAACTAGGAACAATGGAATCGCGATAATCGAAGACATCCAAGCGAGGCGGTAATAGGCGGTCCGCCAATCGACCAAAGTCGCAAGCCGGTTTATTTCATCTGCGAAATCCAGCGCGTTAGGGCCGTTGCACGCGACATAATGGAAGAACGGATAAGAAATTTCCGAGACGAAGAGACACAGTGCCGCCCCAAGCAGCGACAAGAAGATAATGAGGATAGCAAGCCATCGAGCCAGCCCGCGCTTGTGAAAAACGTTGCCTTTCTCCGCCGCAAATGTGGTGGCGGCAACGACGATGCCGTCAAAGGCCAGAAGCGCCAGGCCTTTCGAATCCAAGACATTTAGAACTTCATAGAGCGACTTTACCATTGCCTCGGCGTGCGGAGGGGTGATTTGAGTTCCGGCGGCGTGAAGGAGTTCGATCTTTTGCAATAAGTCGCAGACCATTGGCTTCCTCCGGCGGCCCAGATCTTAATGAATTGCAGACCCGAGTCGAGTTTGCGCAGCTCTGTCGGTGCTCAGAGCGTCACCCTCACCGTCCCGATCTCGATGTCGTTCCAGTTGCGCAAGACAGGCTGTGCGAAGGGCGCTAGGGCCGCGCGCTCGGCGGTGCCGAGCGGCAGAAAGCGCGCGATCATCGCCGCCATGACCACCTGCGTTGCGCGACTGGCGCCGTCGTCGCATTTGAGCGCGATGCCGAGCCCCTGTTGCGGCAGCGCGCCGCAATAAACGCCTTCAGCGCCGGTTTTCACGAAGACACGGTCGCCGAAGAGCTGCATGATCTCAGTGCAGAATCTGCCGCTGCCGGCGACGAACCACGGCTTGGCGGCGCAAGCCCGCCGCAGCCGCGCCGCCGCAGCCGCGCGTGCGGGCGACAAGCCGCGGCCGGTGCCGAATTTGGCGAAGCCATAAGCGAGATTTTGCAACGGCACGGCCCAGGTCGGAACCGAGCAGCCGTCGATGGCGCAGCGATCCTCGCCCATGACCGCGCCGGTGAGATCTTCCAGAACGGCGCGCACCTGCTGCTGCACCGAATGGTCGGGACGAAAATATTCGGCCGTGTCGACGCCCATCGCGCAAGCAAGGCAGAGAAAGCCGGCGTGCTTGCCGGAGCAATTGTTATGCAGCGCCGATGCCGCGCCGGTTCGCGCCAGCGCATAGGCGGCAGACTGCGAAATAGGCCAATGCGCGCCACAGCGCAGCGCCGCGACATCGAGACCGACCTTCGCCAACATGCGCTCGACGCCGGCGACATGCGCCGGCTCGCCGCTATGCGAAGCACAGGCAAGCGCCAGTTCCTCGTCGCCGAAGCCGTATCGCTCGGCCGCGCCAAGTTCCACGAGAGGCAAGGCCTGCAATGCCTTGATGGCGGAACGCGGAAATACCGGGGCGGTCACGTCGCCGATGGCAAGCACACATTGGCCTTTGGCATCGGCCACCGCGACGGCACCGCGGTGGCGGCTTTCCACCAGCGGCCCGCGGGTGACTTCGACCAGCACCGGGTTGCCCATGTTTACTCTTTTTCGGCTTCCAGAAAGACGTTGCCGCCTCGTGTCCGCCTCCCCATTTAGCATTTCAGGCAGAGTCGGCCAGACCTCCATGCAAAAACCAGCACAGCCGCAGGCCTCTATCAGCCGCCGGTTACGGAACATCACCGTGCTAACGTTCCTTATTGTTTTCCTCCTTCCCGTAATCGTTCGCGCATCGGTTTTCGCGTTCAACCGCGGGCCGACGAATTGGCGCGACGCCAATTGGTCGAGCGCCGGCATGCTGCCGCCGGCAAGCGCCTATCCGGCGGCACGCGTTCTGGTGATGTCCGGACGCGCCGGCGGCTTGAAAGGCGTCGTCGGCGTCCATAGCTGGATCGTCATCAAACGCGCCGATGCAGGCTCCTGGACGCGCTATGACGTCGTCGGCTGGGGCGAACCGTTGCGCACGAATAACTGGCCGCCGGACGGCCGCTGGTTCGGTACGCTGCCAACCCTCGTCGCCGACGTCAGCGGCGCGGAAGCCGAGGCGCTCATTCCCAAAATCGAAACGGCGGTGCGGGGCTACCGTTACGATCACGCCGGCGACTACCGCCTCTGGCCCGGACCCAACAGCAACACGTTTGTCGCCACAGTGCTGCGCGCGGTTCCGGAATTGGGCGTTGCATTGCCGTCGAATGCAGTCGGCCGCGATTTCAGATCCAAACCCTATGCCGGATCGACCGACAGCGGGACCGGAGTCGAGGTCAACCTTTGGGGACTTCTCGGCGTCAAGATCGGTCGCGTGGAAGGCATTGAGGTCAATGTGCTCGGCCTCGTCGCCGGCATCGATGTGCGCCGTCCGGCGCTAAAACTTCCCGGTTTTGGCCGGATCGGTTTAGCACCGGCGACCGCGGCGGTGGCGGGCTAAGTTCTCGCTTCGCCTGATAGACCGCAACCGCGCTTGACCGCGCGGCGTTTGTCTCATCAATGTTCCGCCATGAGTCCCGACATGGGTCGGCTCACGATCATCGTTCCCGTGCTCAACGAGGCGGCAATTATTGTCGCCGCATTGCAGGCGCTCGCGCCATTGCGCACCCGCGGCGCCGAGATCATCGTCGTCGACGGCGGCTCCAGCGACGGTACGCCCGATCTTGCGCAATCGCTCGCCGACCGGGTGATCGCCGCCCCGCGCGGACGCGGCGCGCCGCTGAATGCGGGCGCCGCGCTCGGCACCGGCGATGCGCTCGTCTTTCTGCACGCCGATACGGCGCTGCCGGAAAACGCCGACCGGCTGGTCGCGGCGGCGCTTAGGCAGCGGTCATGGGGTCGCTTCGATCTCCGCATTGCCGGGCGCCATCCGCTGCTGGCGATCATTGCCCGTATGATCAATTGGCGCTCGCGGGCGACCGGGATTGCCACCGGCGATCAGGCGATCTTCGTCACGCGCGAGGCTTTCTTGGCGGTCGGCGGCTTTCCCGACCTGCCGCTGATGGAGGACATCGCGATTTCGCGTCGGCTCAAGCGTCTGTGCCGGCCATACTGCATCGGCGCGCCGGTCGTCACGTCCGGCCGGCGCTGGGAGCATCACGGCGTGTTGCGCACTGTCGTGCTGATGTGGCGGCTGCGGCTCGCCTATTACTTCGGCGTCGAGCCTGCCCGTCTGGCGCGCCGTTATGAGCCCGTTCCGCGGTCAGCCGCGCAAGGCCGCGCCGGGCCATAGCTTGGGCGTTGCGCGCGCATACTGCTTCGGACGCGGCACGTCGGCGTCGAGCGCCTGCGCGGCGTGCCAGCCCCAATGCGGATCGTCGAGAAAGCCGCGCGCCAAGGCAACCATATCGGCCCTGCCCTCGGCGACGATCGCTGCCGCCTGCTTGGCCGTCGTGATCAAGCCAACCGCGCGCACGGGGATGCCGCATTCGCGGCGTACCCGCTCCGCGGCCGGAACATTGAAGCCTGGGTCGTTGGGCCAGCGGCTTTCCGGGGTGATATTGCCGGAAGAGACATCGATGTAATCAAGCCCGGCGGCCTTGAGCGCCTTGCCCATCGCCACCGCGTCGTCGACGGTAAGCCCGCCCTCGACCCACTCGGTGCCGGTGATGCGCGCGCCGAGCGGAATATTGCGCGGCACCGCGGCGCGCACCGACTTCACCACTTCGAGCGGAAACTTCATGCGGCCCTCGAACGAGCCGCCATAGGCGTCGTTGCGCTTGTTCGACAGCGGCGACACGAAGCTATGCAGCAAGTAGCCGTGTGCAAAGTGCAGTTCCACGGCGTCGAAGCCGACCCGCAGCGCCCGCTTGGCGGCGTCGGTGAACGACGCGGTGACGCGCGCCATATCGTCCTCGGTCATGGCCCGCGGGGTATGCCAGCCGGGTCCGAATGGCACCGCCGAAGGTCCGATCGTCGGCCAGGCATCCTCGGCATCCGTGAGCGCCTTGCCGCCCTCCCAGGGCCGTTGCGACGACGCCTTGCGGCCGGCATGCGCCAGCTGAATGCCGAGCTTGGCGCTGCCGATGCGGCGGCAATGATCGACAATCCGCTCCAGCGCGGCCTCACAGTCATCGGAATAAAGGCCGAGACAGCCATGGGTGATGCGGCCGGGCCGCTCGACATGGGTAGCCTCGACGACCAGCATGCCGGCGCCGGAATTTGACAGCATGCCGAGATGGGTCATGTGCCAGTCGTTGGCGACGCCGTCGTCGGCGCTGTATTGGCACATCGGCGACACGACGATGCGGTTCAGCAACGTAAGTTCGGCAAGTTTTATCGGTGAGAACAAAACGCTTGGCATCGATGCTCACATTGGGACTTGAGGGGAATTGGGTGGGGACTTGAGGAGAATTGGGCCTAAGGGCGGAGACGATGAGGCCACGGCACATGGCGCTACGATCGGCGCGCTTGCCACTGGCAGATCACGCTGTGGATAACCCGTCCCGCGCCCGGAATCTAGTCAGGCCAGGGCGCCGGTGCCTCAGCCGATAGCCGCCGCGGCGGCCCGCTGGCATAATCCTGCGGCACTTCCTCGCCATCCGGCGGCATGCCGGCCAGCGCCGCCCATTGGTCGCGCACGCGCAACACTTTGCGCATTTCGTCGAGAAACTCGGCTTCGGTGTAGTAGTGCCGCCAGCGCCCACTGTCGCACAATTCGAGGAAATGCTCCTGCCGACGCTCCATCAGCGCGAGCCATCGGCGCGCTATACTGTCGTACCGGCCGGATTGCGGTTCCGACATAGAGGAGCAGCCAGAAGCGCCGTGAAATCGGCGCGTCTCGATAGACAACTTGTGTCTGTTGATTCGGCAACAAAAATGAATGCGGCGACAGCAAGGACTATTTGTTGACTTTCAGTTTGTGGATAACAGCGTGCAAAATTGATTCGGGACGCGCGTTCGTCATTGCGAGGAGCGACCCGCCTACGCTCGCTTAAGCTTGGCTTCGCTCGCAATGACGGCGGCTCTAAAGCCTTACGCGCAGCCAATTTGCCAGCTCGCCGACGATGCCGCGGCGAAACGTCAGCACGCAGGCGACGAAGATCGCGCCTTGAATCACCAGCACCCATTGCCCGAGCGGCGCCAGATAGTTCTCCATTGCGACAATGATGAAGGCGCCGACCACGGGGCCGAAGATGGTGCCCAGTCCGCCAACCAGCGTCATCAATATGACCTCGCCCGACATGGTCCAATGCACGTCGGTCAGCGAAGCGAGCTGAAAAACCAAAGCCTTCAGCGATCCGGCAAGCCCGGCCAAGGTCGCCGACAGCACGAAAGCCATGAGCTTGTAGCGGTCGGCGCGGTAGCCGAGCGAGATGGTGCGCAGCTCGTTCTCGCGGATCGCTTTGAGCACCTCGCCGAACGGCGAATTGATGATCCGATAGATCAGGAAAAACGCGCCGAGCACGACGACGAGAACGAACGCATACATCGTCATTTCGTTGTTGAGATCGAACGTGCCGAACAATTGCCCGCGGGCCACATCCTGGATGCCGTCTTCGCCGCCGGTAAGTTTCACCCGCAGCGCCACCAGATACATCATCTGTGCGAGCGCCAGCGTAATCATGGCGAAATAGATGCCCTGGCGGCGGATGGCGATGCCGCCGCCGACCAGGCCGAGCGCCGCGGCCGTCGCCGTGCCGATGCCGACCGCAAGCTCCGGCGGCAAGCCCCAGGATTTCGCGGCATAGGCGGCCAGGTAACTCGCCCAGCCGAAATACAGCGCATGACCGAACGAGACCAGCCCGACATAGCCGATCAGAAGGTTGAAGGCGCAGGCGAACAGCGCAAAGCACAAGGCCTTCTCAAGGAAGACCGGATAGAACACGAACGGCGCCGCGACCAGAAACGCGACCATCGCGACGGCGGCTGCGGCGAGACTCCAGTCGGCGCCGCGAGCAAGCCGCACCGCCGGCGTATCGACGGCGCTCGCCATCAGGCGCTCCGTCCGAACAGGCCGGCCGGGCGGACGAACAGCACGACGACCATGATGGCGAAGATCACCGTGTTCGACGCTTCCGGAAAGAACACTTTGGTCAGGCCCTCGACCACGCCGAGCGTGAAGCCGGTGAGGATCGCGCCCATGATCGAGCCCATGCCGCCGATCACCACGACCGCGAATACCACGATGATGATGTCGGAGCCCATCTGCGGCGACACATTGTAAATCGGCGCCGCCATCACGCCTGCGAGCGCCGCGAGTCCGACGCCAAAACCGTAGGTCAGCGTCACCATGCGCGGCACGTTGATGCCGAAGGCGCGAACCAGCGTCGGATTTTCGGTGGCGGCGCGCAGATACGAGCCCAGCCGCGTGCGCTCGATGGCGAACCAGGTGCCGAAGCACACGACGAGCGAGAACGCGATTACCCAGGCGCGATAATTGGGAAGAAACATGAAGCCGAGATTGTGCCCGCCCTGCAGCGCGTCCGGCACGTCATAGGGCTGGCCCGAAGAGCCGTAATAGTTGCGGAACAGCCCCTCGATGATCAGCGCCAGACCGAATGTCAGCAACAATCCGTAGAGATGATCGAGTTTCTGCAATCGCTGCAGAAAAAGCCGCTCGATGAGAATCCCGATGGCGCCGACCAGGATCGGCACAATGACCAGCGCCGCCCAATAATTGATGCCCAGATATTGCAGCAACATGTAGGCGACGAACGCGCCCATCATGTATTGCGCGCCATGCGTGAAATTGATGATGTTGAGCATGCCGAAGATGACGGCAAGCCCGAGACTCAAGAGCGCGTAGAACGAACCGTTGATCAGCCCGAGCAACAGCTGCGCAAACAGCGCCTGCGACGGAATGCCGAACATTTCGAACATGCCGACGCCCTTGTTCCATCCTCAACAGCATGCGTGCCCCCTCCCCACCCGGGCGCGCGCAAGCGCGGCCCGGATGGGTAGAGGCGGAAGTTAACCACTCACCATCGGGCAGTTGTCATCCTTCATCGGACGGAACGCCTGATCGGCCGGGACGGTGGCGCGCAGCTTATAATCGTCGCCCGGATATTTCGATTCCGCCGGCGACTTCACCTCGAACAGATAGGCCGGGTGGATCTTGCGGCCGTCGGCGCGGACCATGCCCTTGCCGAACAGCGGATCGTCGGTCGGCATTTTCTTCATCTCGGCGACCACGGCCTTGCCGTCGGCGGCGCTTTTGAGCGCGGCGATCGCCTTGAGGTAATGCAAGATCGCCGAATAGACGCCGGCCTGGTTCATGGTCGGGAATTTGCCCGGCCGCTCGACCTGCCAGCGCTTGGTCCAGGCGCGGGTGGCATCGTTCCTGTCCCAATAGAACGTCTCGGTCAGAACCAGCCCTTGGGCGGCTTTCAGTCCGAGCGCCTGGACGTCGCTGATGAAGACCAGAAGCCCGGCGAAGTGCTGGCCGCCCGCCGTGATGCCGAATTCGGCGCCCTGTTTGATGGCGTTGATGGTGTCGCCGCCGGCATTGGCGAGCCCGATGATCTTTGCCTTCGAGGCTTGCGCTTGCAGCAGGTATGACGAGAAGTCCTGGGTATTGAGCGGATGATTTACGTGACCGAGCACCTTGCCGCCATTGGCCAAAACGACCGCGGTGGTGTCGCGCTCGAGCGCATGGCCGAAGGCATAGTCTGAGGTGAGAAAGAACCAGGTGTCGCCGCCGGTTTTCACCACCGACTTGCCGGTGGAATTGGCGAGCATCCAGGTGTCGTAGGTCCAGTGGATCGTGTTGGGCGAGCATTTCGGCCCGGTCAGGTCGGAGATCGCCGCGCCGGAAACCAGGAACACTTTGTTCTTCTCGCGCGTGACGTCGCTGACGGCGAGCGCGACGCCGGAATTCGGCACGTCGACGATGACGTCGACATGGTCGACATCGAACCATTGCCGCGCGATGTTCGAACCGACGTCCGGCTTGTTCTGATGGTCGGCGCTGACGATGTCGACCTTGATGTTGTGCGCGGCCGGGTTGAAATCCTGCACCGCCATCTTGGCGGCGGCGACGGAGCCCGGGCCGGTGGCGTCGGCGTAAAGGCTCGACATGTCGGTGAGCACGCCGATCTTGACGTTGATTGGTTGGGCCTGCGCCGCCGTCGTTATCAACGCGGCGGCGGCAAACGCCAAACTCGCTACCAATTTCATGACACACCTCCCTTTGTGCGGGCTTTTCGCCCTCTCTGCGGTATATCAGACTCCGAGATAGTCGTGCAGCTTTCCGGTATTGGCCTTTAGTTGTGGGGTCGAGAATTCATCGACGACGCGGCCGTGCTCCATGATGTAGTGCCGATCGGCGACCGCGGCGGCGAAGTGGAAATTCTGCTCGACCAGAAGAATGGTGAAGCCTTGCGCTTTCAGCGAGGCGATGGTCTCGCGAATCTGCTGGATGATGACCGGCGCCAACCCTTCCGTCGGTTCGTCGAGCAATAGCAAACGGGCGCCGGTGCGCAGGATCCGCGCGATCGCCAGCATCTGCTGCTCGCCGCCCGAGAGTTTCGTGCCCTGACTGTTGAGCCGCTCGCGCAGATTGGGAAACAGTTCGAAGATGCGATCAAGATCGAGCCCGCCCGGACGCACTTGCGGCGGCAGCAGCAGGTTCTCCCGCACGTCGAGACTGGCGAAAATGCCGCGCTCTTCCGGACAGAAAGCGATGCCGGTGCGGGCGATCGCATCCGAGGACATGCCGACCAATTCGCGTCTTTCGAAGCGCACCGAGCCGCGACGCTGCTCGACGATGCCCATGATCGATTTGAGCGTCGTGGTCTTGCCGACGCCGTTGCGGCCAAGCAGCGTCACCACCTCGCCCGGCTGCACGTCGAAGCTCACGCCGTGCAGGATATGCGATTCGCCATACCAGGCTTCGAGCCCCGTCACCGCGAGCATGGCGCGCATCGCAGGTGAGCCTGTCTCAAGCATGGCCGGTTCCGAGATAGGCTTCGCGCACGGCGGGATCCGCCGATACGGTCTGGTAGTCGCCCTCGGCGAGCACCTGGCCGCGGGTGAGCACGGTGATGCGATCGCATAGATCGGCGACCACGCTGAGATTGTGCTCGACCATCAGCACGGTGCGCGTTGCGGCGGCCGATTTGATCAGCGCACTGATGCGGCCGATATCGTCATGGCCCATGCCCGCCGTCGGCTCGTCAAGCAGCAGCATTTTCGGATCGAGCGCCAGCGTCGTTGCGATTTCGAGCGCGCGCTTGTGGCCATAGGGCAATTCGACGGCAAGCGCGTTGGCATAGGCCGACAGCCCGACGTCGGCGATCAGCGTCAAAGCGCGCTCGTCGAGCGCGCCGAGCACGCGTTTCGATCGCCAGAAGTCGAATGAACCGCCGCGCCGGCGCTGCAAAGCGATGCGCACGTTCTCGAGCGCGGTCAGATGCGGAAACACCGCGGAAATCTGAAACGAGCGCACCAGTCCAAGCCGCGCCACGTCGGCCGGCTTGAGCGCGGTGATGTCGCGCCCGTCGAACACAATGCGGCCGCGCGTCGGATTGAGGAACTTGCTCAACAGATTGAAGCAAGTCGTTTTGCCGGCGCCGTTCGGGCCGATCATGGCGTGAATGCTGCCGCGCGCGACGCGCAGATTGACCGAGCGCACCGCGACGAACCCGGCAAAATCCTTGGTGAGGTCCTCCGTTTCGAGGACAGTATCGCCACGCACTGCCGTTCCCCCACTCATCGCATTCTCCGCGTGTTCGGCGCGGGCGTAAAGGGACAGTGGCGCGATTTATCCATGCCGCAGCGGTGGTCGCGCCGCACGCTTGAGGCCGCCCCTTGATCTGACGGCCCGCCCGGCGGGGACCGGTCCGGGCCGGCTTGAAAAGACCGGCACTGGTGTCATGGGCGAAACGAGGGCCTAGCGTGCGGAGCTGGGAAGCGTTTCCCCGAGCGGCTTTTCCTCAAGCAGGATCACCGCCAGGAACGAAATCGCCAGCGTGCCGGCAATGGCGAGGAAAACCGTTTGGAAGGTCGCCACCGACGCGCTGCCCAAAAAAGCATGGCCGAGCGAGCCGGGCGCCGTGCCGACGGGCACATTGGCCAGCACGATCGCGCCGAATACGGCAATCAGCATCGTGGCCATGAGCGTGCGCGCAAAGTTCATCGTGCCGATCGCCGCGCCCAGATTGTGAATGGCGACGGTGTTTTGCAACGCCACTTGGGTCAATGGCGCCGTCGGTCCGAAGCCGATGCCGATCAGGAACAATATGATCTCGAATTTCAGCGAGCTCATGCCCGCGGCCGAGAAGGCGAGCGCGATGACGGCGCCGAGGCCGACGAAGAGAAAGCATAGCGGCAAAAGCTTGTAATGCCGCACACGGCCGATCAATTGGCTGGATAGGCCGGCGCTTATATTGAGCGTGACCATCAGAATCATCAGGCTCAATCCCGACGAGGTCGCCGACCAGCCGAGCGCACTTTGCAGATACATCGGCAGAAAAATATTGAGGCAGACGATCGAGCCCCAGCCAAACGAATGCGCCGCCATGGCGAGCTGTGCGGCGGGATCGGACAGAATGGCGATCGGGATCAGCGGCTCGACCGCGGTGAGGAGCCGCACGACGAACCCGGCGGCCAGGACTAAGGCGGCGCCGAGCAGCACGAGAACCGGCCAAGACAGCCACGGATAGCGCACGCCGCCGAGATTGAGCGCCAGCATGAAGGACGAGCTTGCCGCCATCACCAGGATCGCGCCGATAAAATCGAGACGATGCGGCCGTCCATAACGCGGCACCCGGCGGAGCATCGTCAGCGCCAGCACGATGGCAAGAATGCAGAATGGGATCTCCCAGATAAAGATCATCCACCAATACAGGTGATCGCAGATCCAGCCGCCGAGCGCCGGGCCGCAGCCGCCCGCGGTTGTGAATGCAATCGAAAAATAGGTGTAATATTTGGCGCGCTCCTTGGGCGGGGCGATATCGCCAAGCACCATCTGCGCGCTCGACACCATGCCGCCGCCGCCCATGCCCTGCACGACGCGGCCGCAGACCAGCATCAGCATGCTGGTCGCCGACGCCGAGATGAACGCGCCGATCATATAGATTACCAGCGCAATCAACAGCGAGGCGCGCCGGCCGTGAATATCGGCGAATTTGCCGTACAGCGGCGTGAGCGCGGTGGCGGCGATCAAGTACGACGTGATCACCCACGGCAGCTCGTTGAGATCGCCGAAGACGCGGCCGATCGTCGGCAGAGCGCTGGCGAGGATCGATTGATCGACCGAGCCGAGGAACACCGGCAGCATCATGCTCATGACGATCAGGCGCTTTTCGCCGTGCGTCAGCGGGTTCGGCTCGCTTTGGCCGGCCGGCGCGGCGGTATCGCCGGAGGCAATCGCATTCCCACCCAGCCTCAGGGCGCTTTCACGGCGCTCGTCGTTCATGAAGCGAATTTACGCTGCGCGATGCGACCGCAGCGTCCCCGACTCTCTGTGAGCATTGAGCAATAACGGCAATGGCGGACAATGTCATTTGCACAGTAGCGACGACGGCCCCGGTCCCACGCATGGCTGCTCCGCCGCCCGAGATCGGCGGTACCGTCGCCTATTGCTTGAGCGTGTTGGCGACCTTGAAACTCGCCTCGGTCTTGCTCTTGATCTCATCGAGCGTGACGTCGGGCGCCAGCTCGATCAGCGTCAACCCGCCGCCGTGGCGGTCGAGCGTGAACACGCCGAGATCGGTGATCACCATGTCGACGACGCCGGCGCCGGTCAGCGGCAGATTGCAACGATGCTTGAGTTTCGAATCGTCTTTGGCCGAGTGCTCCATGACGACGACGACCTTCTTGACGCCGCCGACCAGATCCATGGCGCCGCCCATGCCCTTCACCATCTTGCCGGGGATCATCCAATTGGCGAGATCGCCGTTTTCCGAGACCTGCATGGCGCCGAGGATGGCGATATCGATGTGACCGCCGCGTATCATGGCGAAAGAATCCGCCGAGTTGAAATAGCTCGTGGTCGGCAGCTCGGTGACGGTCTGCTTGCCGGCATTGATCAGATCGGGATCCTCTTCGCCCTCGAACGGAAACGGACCGGTGCCGAGCATGCCGTTCTCCGATTGCAGCTGCACGCTCATGCCGTTTGGAATGTAGTTCGATACCAGCGTCGGAATGCCGATGCCGAGATTGACATAGAAACCGTCGCGCAGCTCTTTGGCGGCGCGTTCGGCCATCTGATCGCGGGTCCAAGGCATTAGATGCGCCCTCCCATTAGACTTCCTCTCCCGTTCCGGCCGGCGCGTCGGCTTTTTGACGCTTGCGGACCGTGCGTTGCTCGATGTGCTTGGTCGCCGTCGGCACGTGGATCACGCGTTTGACGTAAATGCCCGGCGTGACGATGTGGTCGGGATTGATGTCGCCGGGTTTTACGAGGTGCTCGACCTCGGCCACCGTGACTTTTCCGGCGGTCGCCATCACCGGGTTAAAATTGCGGGCGGTCTTGCGATACGCCAGGTTGCCCTCGGTGTCGCCGCGATAGGCGTGGACGATCGATAGATCGGCAGTGAGGCCCCGCTCCATCACATAGCGCTCGCCGTCGAATTCGTGCGTGTCTTTGCCCTCGGCGATCTTGGTGCCGTAGCCGGTCTTGGTGAAGAAGGCGGGGATGCCGGCACCGCCGGCGCGGATACGTTCGGCCAAGGTGCCCTGCGGATTGAACTCGATCTCCAGTTCATTGGCCAGAAACTGCTGCATGAAGGTTTTGTTCTCCCCGACATAGGAGGAGACCATCTTCTTGATTTGCCGCGTGTCGAGCAGGATGCCGAGCCCCTTGCCGTCGGTCCCGCAATTGTTGGAGACCACGGTGAGGTTCTTGGCCCCGGAATCGCGGATCGCCAGGATCAAGGTTTCCGGGATGCCGCACAGGCCGAAGCCGCCGGCCATGATGGTCATGCCATCCTTAAGCAAGCCGGCCAACGCGGACCGCGCGTCCGCATAGACCTTGTTCATGACCGCTCCATTTCCCCCGGCAACACTCACCTACGCATAACGGGACCGGCAGAAAGGTCAACCGCCGCTCGGATAGGAATATGTCGTCACGATAGGAAGCTGGATTTGCGGGTGCGGATAATAGTTCCACGCCACATACATGGCGGCAAACAGAATCGCGGTGACCAACGCGGCGCCGATGCGGTTGCGAAACGAGATGATGCCGCCCAGAAACGCTGCGACGAATACAAAGGCCGCCATCAACGCGACATAAGTCCAATTCACGGTGGACAGATCGATCGGCATAAATGGCTCCCCGATAGGGCCCCAATCCGGACCGGTTCGCGCCGATGTTAGCCCAGCTCACCTTCGCGCGCGACACCTTGGCGGGGCTTCGCACAAGAAGATATAAGACAGCCGCAACCCGCCAATGACGTCACCCCGGCGCGGTGCCGGTACCCGCCGCGATGACCAATGTCCTTATTCTGCTCGGCCTGACCGAAGTCGTCCGCAAGCAATATCGCGACCGGCTACAGGAGCGCTTTCCCGAAATCCCGATGACGCTGGTCGACCATCATTCCAAGGTCGGGCCCCATATTGCGGATGCCGACGCCTTGATCACTTTCACGCCGATGATGACCCCAAAGATCTTGGAACAGGCAAGAAACCTGAAATGGATTCAGACGCTGGGCACCGGCGTCGACAACCTGATCGACCAACCGACGCTGCGCAAGGACGTGATCGTCACCAATGTTCGCGGCATTCATGGTCCGCCGGTCTCGGAGGCCGCGCTCGGCTCCATGCTGGCGCTGGCCCGCGATCTGCCGGGCGCGGTGCGCGCTCAGGACGCGCGGCAATGGCGACGCTGGCCGGCGCAGCTTTTGCACAATAAGACGGTCGGCATTTTCGGCGTCGGCCTGATCGCCGAGGCGCTGGCGCCGAAGTGCAAAGCGTTCGGCATGCGGGTGGTCGGCGTAAGCTCGGCGCCGCGGCCCGTTGCCGGATTCGATCGCATGCACGATCGTGACGCGCTATTGCAGGTCGTCGGCGACTTCGATTTTTTCGTGCTGCTGACGCCGCTGACGCAAGCCACGCGCAACAGCGTCGATGCCAAGGTGTTCGCGGCGATGAAGCCGTCGAGCTTTTTGGTCAATCTCGCGCGCGGCGGCGTGGTCGACGAACCGGCGCTGCTCGAGGCGCTGAAAGCCGGCCGCATTGGTGGCGCGGCCCTTGACGTGTTCAACCAGGAACCGCTGCCCGCCGATCATCCGTTCTGGTCGATGCATAACGTTCTCATCACCACGCATCAGGGTGGCTTCTGCGACGTCTATATCGACTATGCCTTGCCGACCGTCGAGGCCAATATGCGAGCCTTTCTCTCAGGCGATCTCGGCGGCATGATCAACGTGGTGCCGCATTAACCGTTTCCGTCATTCCGGGGCGCGGCCGAAGGCCGCGAGCCCGGAATCCATAACCACGGACCGGGAGTATGGATTCCGGGCTCCTCGCTACGCTCGGCCCCGGAATGACCACTAGGAGAAGTGAATAATGGAACCGCTGTCCGAACGTCTGCAGACGCCGATCTCGACCGCCGAGCTGGAACGGCGCTGGGCCGCGGTGCGCGCCGCCATGGAACGTAACATGGAGCGCGAGAAAATCGACGTGCTGCTGATGCAGAACAACAGCGACCAGATGGGCGGCTACGTCAAATATTTCACCGACCTTCCCGCCACCAACGGTTATCCGCTCACCGTGGTATTCCCGCGCGACGATTTGATGACGCTGGTGAGCCAGGGGCCGTTCGACGGCGTCCATAATCTGAACGGCAACAGCGACGGCACCCGCCGCGGCGTCAAGCAATGGTTCACCACGCCGAGCTACGCGTCCTGCTATTACACCGCTCCCTACGATCCGGAGCTCGCGGCCAAGGCGCTGGCGCCCTATGCCGGCGGCACCATCGGCCTGGTGGGCACCTATCAGATGTCGTTTGCGATGGTCGATTACATGCAGAAGGGGCGCTTCTCCAACACCAAGTTCGTCGACGCCTCCGAACTGGTCGACCGCATCAAGGTCATCAAGAGCGCGGAGGAGCAGGACCTGGTGCGGCGCGCCGCGGCGATGCAGGACGGCGCCATGCGCGCCGCCTTTGCCGCCGTCGAGCCCGGCATGCGCGACCGCGATGTCGCGGCGATCGCGCAATGCTACAGCCAGCGCCACGGCAGCGAGCACGGCATTTATCTGTGCGCGTCGATGCCGCCCGGCAAGCCGGCGCAATTCGCCGCCCGGCATTATCAGAACCGCATCATCCAGGACGGCGATGCGGTGGCGCTCCTCGTCGAGGATGCCGGACCCGGCGGCATGTATACCGAACTCGGCCGCACGGCCGTGGTCGGCAAGGCGTCGCAGGAGATGAAGGACGAATACGCCTTCGCGCTCGAAGCGCGCAAATTCAATCTCGGACTGCTCAAGCCGGGCGCCGCCTGCAAAGACGTGTTCGAAGCCTATAACGACTTCATGCGCAAGAACGGCCGGCCGGAGGAAAAGCGCCTGCATTGCCACGGCCAAGGCTACGACCTCGTCGAGCGTCCGCTCATTCGCAGCGACGAGCCGATGAACATCGAAAAGGACATGAACATCGTGGTGCACCCGACCTATATGCGTAACGGCATGCTGTCGTGGTTTTGCGACAACTATCTGATCGGCCCGAACGGCCCGGGCGAACGCTTGCACCATTTCCCCGAGGCGCTCACCGAATTGGGCTGAAAATTTTCCGCCTTTTGACCTAAATCAATGCGCCCGCGGCTGGACTTGAGAGCACAGCGGCAACGGAGGAAACGACGGATGAAGTTGAAATTATTTGCCGCGCTTGCCGCGGCCAGCCTTGCGTTTGCGCTCGCCGCGCAGGCGCAGGATTTTCCCACGCGGACGATGACCATGGTCATCCCGTTCGCCGCCGGCGGACCGACCGACGTCCTCGGCCGCCTCGTCGCCGCGCGCATGAGCGAGGTGCTGGGTCAAACGGTAGTGGTCGAGAATATCACCGGGGCCGGCGGCATGACCGGCTCGCTGCGTGTCGCCAACGCCGCGCCCAATGGCTATCAATTCGTCCTCGCCACCGTCGGCAGCGCCGCCCAGGGCCAGACGCTCTATAAGCACCCGCTCTACAACTCGGTGACCGACTTCACGCCGGTCATCCTCATCGCCAATATTCCGCTCGTGCTGGAGACGCGCAAGAATCTGCCGGTGAATAATTTCAAGGAGTTCGTCGCTTATGCCAAAGAGCATCAGGCGCAGATGCAATTCGGCTCGGCCGGCGCCGGCTCGGCAACGCATCTCGGCTGCGTGCTGATGAATTACATCATCGGCGTCAACATCACCCACGTGCCCTATCGCGGAACTGGACCGGCGCTGCAGGACCTCGAAGGCGGCCGCATCGACTATGTGTGCGACGTCATGACGACCGCCAAGCCGCCGATCGACAGCGGCGTGGTCAAGGGACTCGCGGTGTTCGATGCCAAGCGATCGCCGGCGCTACCCGACGTGCCCACCGCGGCCGAGCAAGGCACGCCCGACCTCATCGCCTATACCTGGAATGCCATCTTCCTGCCGAAAGATGCGCCGGCGCCGATCGTCAAAAAACTGCACGACGCGACGCTCGAAGCGATGCACACACCGGCGGTGCGCGACCGGCTCACTGGGCTGGGGGCCGAAATCGCACCCGACGATCAGGCAACGCCGCAATATCTCGGCGACCTCGTCAAAAGCGAAATCGCGAAATGGGCGGTGCCGATCAAAGCGAGCGGCGTCAGCGTCGAGTGAGGCCGCGGTAGGGTTAACCGCGCCGCTTTTTGTCCGCTATTTGCGCGAAAAAATCCGCAATTGCGTCACCGTGCGGTCACGCCGGCTGTGCCCAATGCGCGGCAAATCGTGCGTGACGGAGCGGTTGATGTCGAGGATCGGCATTGTCTGGGGCGGGCTTGTAACGGCCATGGCCGTCGCGCTGGCGGTGAATAGCGCGGTGGCGTGGAGCGCAACGAGCGAGCAAGTGGGCAAACCCCTGGCGCTGCTCGCGGGTCTTCGCCCGCCGCATGAGAGCAAGCATTCGGTCCACGCCAAAACCGCGCACGCAACGATCGAGAGAACAGCCGCCAAAAAGACGCGCCGCGCCAGAATGGCCGCGGCCCACACCCGGCACATCGCGGCCGGAAAAACAGCGAAGACCGGGCACAAACCCCGCGAACGCGCCGTCACCGCGTCGGCATTCGCCGAAGAACCGCCGGCGAAAACGACCCCGAACCCGGCGTCTGGCCGTGACTGGCCTGTGGCGAATCCGGCCCCGACTGCCAACAGCGCCGCTGCTCCAGCGACCGACACGATCATCGCGCCAGTGTCAGAAAACACGTCAAATCTCGACGCAAGCGCGAACCCGAGCGCGGTTCAGACGGTCAAGATCACTCCACCAGACCAAATCACTTCCACAGACCGGGTCAATGCCCTCGCTCCGACCGCCAATCATATTGCGCCCACAGCAGCCACGCCGAACGATCACCCTGTTGTCGCTCCGTCGCAGCAGGCCGCTCTTGCCGTGCCGGCGCATCAGGACGCGAGCGCGGTCGGCAGCGCCTCGTGGATCGCGCAGGTGCTGGCCGCGCTCGGCGGCGCGGTGGCGGCTGGCGCAGTCGCCTGGTTTTTGATCGGCGGCGCGCCAGTGCGGACCTACGGCTAAGATTTACGCCGCGCGCATCGCGCCTTTCGTTTTCAGCGTGTTGAACAGATCGAACGCCTCTTTCGGCTTCATGTTCTTGTGCACGACCGCGGCGACCGCGGCGAGCATCGCTTGCGGCGCGTCGGACTGGAAAATATTGCGGCCCATGTCGACGCCGGAGGCGCCCTGCTGCACGGCGTTGTAGGCCATGGTCAGCGCCTCGAGCTCGGGCAGCTTCTTGCCGCCGGCCATCACGATCGGCACCGGGCATGACGCGGTGACGGTCTCGAAATCCTTGTCGACGTAATAGGTCTTCACATATTGTGCGCCGAGCTCGGCGATGATGCGGCAGGCGAGCCTGAAATACTTTGCGTCGCGCACCATGGCCTTGCCGACCGCGGTGATGCCCATCACCGGAATGCCGGCGCGCAAGCCGGCATCGACCAGCCTGGTCATATTGTGCACCGAGCGCGTCTCGTGCTCGCCGCCGATGAAGACCTGGATGCCGACGCCGGCGGCGTTCAATCGCACCGCGTCGTCCATGTCCATGGCGATCTGCTCGTCGGAAAGCTCTTCGCGCAAAATGCTGGGGCCGCCGCTCGCCCTCAGCACCATCGGCTTGCCGCACTCGGCCGGAATGACGGTGCGCAAGATGCCGCGCGTGCAGAACAACGCGTCGCAGGACGGCAACAGCGGCACGATGGAAAGGTCGATGCGTTCCAGCCCGGTGGTCGGGCCCTGGAAATAGCCGTGGTCGATGGCGAGCATCACGGTGCGGCCCGATGACGGATCGAACACGCGCGCCATGCGGTTTTTCATGCCCCAGTCGAGCTGGTGCGAGCCCTTCAAATAAAAGCCCGGCGTCTGCTGCGGCTGATCCAGCGAATAGCGTTCGCCTTCTTTGTCGGCTTCCGGCATGTCCTCGTCAGTCCCTGCGTGAGATTTGCTCTATCAACGTTGCGGAGCGGGGGGCAGCTGCAGCGGCTGATAATATGGGTTTATCGCGCAAAAGCCGCGGCTGCCTTGGGTGACGGCCGGCTCGCAATCGACGACTGAGTCATATTCGCAGTCCCAGTTAAGGGCATCGCCGCCGTCATTGGTGACGGCGCACCACTTTTCGTCCCCGTAAGTGCCGGCCCGGCTCGCCGGAGCGCTGAAACAGAGCGTTGCCGCCCCTAAAGCCGCGCCAAATAGCCATTTGCGAAGAGTGATTTGCACCGCAGCAGTTTAGAGCATGATCCCGAAAAGTGGAAACCGGTTTTCGGAAAAGACCACGCTCAAACGCCAAGGGGGTTTGCGGATTGCGCCTTGCTGGTCCTGGCCTGGCGCTTTTTGTATCTTGGCAATGTTCTCTTTTTGTTCTATAGTCTCAGTCTCGAACATACATCGAACATCTACAACCTATCCACGGTTAAACGGCTTAAAAAACAACGGTTTGAGACTGGCTAAATGCTGGAATCCGCTGCGCTTTCCGGTACTCATGCAGGCTCGCCTTCCGGGGCGCGAAACCACGCGGCCGTCATGCACGAATTGCGGCGGCTTCTTCCCGTTAATGAGGGTTTACGCCAAGACGGTTTGCACAAAATCCTGCCCCTCGGTCTTGCCGCCGTCGATTCCCATCTGCCGGAAGGCGGCTTGGCCGCCGCCGCGCTGCATGAGGTCGTACCCGCAACCGAAGGGGCGCTCCCGGCGGCGTTCGGCTTCATCGTGGCGTTCCTTGCCCATGTTTCCTCCTCTTCCCCACTTATCTTCGTTCTGCCGGCCTATGGGCAGCGCCACCATGGCCGTCTTTCCGGACACGGTCTCAACGCGCTCGGCCTCGATCCGGCCCGCCTGATCCTGATCGAGACGGCGCACCGCAAAGACACGCTGTGGGCGATGGCCGAGGCCTTGCGTTCGGCGGCGCCGGTTGCCGTCGCCGGGATGATCGACAAGCTCGATCTGAAGACCAGCCAAAAGCTGCATCTGGCCGCCAGCGATGCCGGCCTGCCGCTGTTGCTGTTACGGCCGGCGCCAACGCTGGAAGCAAGCGCTGCGGCAACGCGCTGGCGCGTCGGCACGGCAGAAGCCGCGCGCGACCGCTTCGGCATGCACGCGCGTCCACGCTGGCATCTGCAACTTGAACGGGCTCGCAACGGACGGCCGGGCGAATGGGTAGTGGAGTACGATCATGTCGCGCATCGTTTCAGTCTGGCTGCCGCGCTGGCCGATCCAGCGTTTTCTTCTGGCGCAAGCGATTGCTCCTGCAGCCAAGCCGGTCGATCCTGACCGGCCGTTCGTCCTTGCCATTGCCGGCGCCGGCGGTCCGCGCATCGCCGCCTTGAACGAGGCGGCGGAGGCGGCGGGGCTTGCAGCCAGCGAACCTGTGGCCGATGCGCGGGCGAAAGCGAATTTTTTGCAAGTGCGCGCGGTGGATGCCGCCGCCGCCGATGCCGCGCTCCGCCGCCTGGCTTTGTGGGCGACGCGCTACACGCCGACCGCTTCGCCGTGGCAGGAAGACAACGGCGCCGACGGTTTTTTCCTCGACATCGAGGGCGCCGCGCATCTGTTCGGCGGCGAGGAAAGCCTCATCGCCGATCTTGCCGGCCGGCTTGACCGTTTCGGGCTTAAGGCGCGGCTTGCGGTGGCCGACACGCCGGGCGCCGCCTGGGCGGCCTCGCGCTTTCATCGGGCGCCTTTATTTGTTTTGCCCTCGGGCCGGGAAGCCGCGATGCTCGCGGAATTGCCCATCGCAGCCTTGCGGCTGTCGGGCGAAACCCGCACCGCGCTCCGCCGGCTCGGTTTCAAAACCGTAGGCTCCCTGATCGACAAACCGCGGGCGCCTTTTGCCGCACGTTTTGCCGCCGAGCTTCTGCGCCGTCTCGACCAAGCGCTCGGCCGCGTCGACGAGCCGCTCGTGCCTATCGTCGCACCGCCGGTCTATCACAGCCTGCACTATCTGCTCGAGCCGATCGTCACGGCGGCGGCGATCGTCGCCCGCGCCAATAGGCTGATGCAGAACCTCGTCCACGTGCTCCATCGCGACGACGTCGGCGCGCGGGCGCTGCGGCTTTGCCTCTATCGCGTCGACGGCGCGGTCGAAACCGTCGATATCGGTCTCACCGCGCCGACGCGCAGCGCTTCCCATGTGGCGCGCCTGATCGATCTTAAGCTCGAAGCGCTTGCGGCGATGGATGATGCCGGCTTCGGCTTCGAAGCCATCGGGCTTGCCATCACCCGCGCCGAACCGATGCCGGCCCGGCAAATTGAACTCACCCCCTCCGATCCCTCCTCCGCAAGCGGGGGAGGGTCCGGGGCACCCCGCGACGCTCGCGTCGCGGGGACCCCGGGGTGGGGGCGTGGCGATCGTGCCGAACGTTGCGCTGCCTTGATCGATGCGTTGCGCCAACGGCTCGGCCCGCACAGCGTGCGGCGTTTTGCAGCCGTCGCCAGCCATCTTCCCGAGCGTGCCGAAATACTGCCGCCGGTCGATGGCGACGTTTCTGCTTGGCCCCCTCCGCAGCAAGAGCGTCCTCTCCTGTTCTTGCCCCAGGCCGAGCCGACTGAAGTCACCGCGCTCGTGCCCGACGGTCCGCCGCGGCGATTTTGCTGGCGCGGCGTGACCTATGACGTCGCCGGCTCACAGGGCCCGGAACGCATCGGCGCCGAGTGGTGGCGTGCGCCCCCACCCAACCCTCCCCCGAGGGGCACCCCGCCGCGCGAGCGCGGCGGGGACCCCGTTGCGGGGGAGGGAAAGGGAGAGAGCCTGACGCGCGACTATTACCTGGTCGAGGACGGCGGCGGCCGCCGCTTCTGGCTCTACCGCGAAGGACTCTATGGGCGCGAAACGCACGCCGCGCGCTGGTTCGTGCAAGGGCTTTTTGCGTGAAGGGCTTTTTGCGTGAGTAAATCCGATGAGCGGCTACGCCGAGCTCGCTGTAATGACTAACTTTTCCTTCCTGCGCGGCGCCTCGCATCCGCAGGAAATGGTCGCCCGCGCCAGCGAACTCGGCCTCGCCGCCATCGGCATCGCCGACCGCAACTCTTTTGCCGGCGCGGTGCGCGCTTACGACGAAGCGCGCAAGCGAAACATCAAGCTCCTCATTGGCACGCGGCTGGTCACGATCGACGGGTTCGAAGTGCTGGCCTATCCGACCGATCGGGCGGCCTACGGCCGGCTCTGCCGCCTCCTCACCGCGGGCAATCTCAAGGCCAGGAAGGGCGAATGCGAGCTGGTCTTCGAGCAGATTCTCAACGCCAGCGAAGGCCAGATATTGATCGTTATCCCCCCGCGACAGTTTCCCGGGCGCAGCGCAGCACGGAACGGAGTGGAGTGGTGTGCTGCAGACCCGGGATCGTCACGAACGCCGAGCTTGGGACGATCCCGGATCAGCGGTGCAGCGTTCCACGCTGCACCGCGTCCGGGAAACGAGTCTGAGTTCATCCCCCGCCTCACCGCTTTGGCCCGCACCGCGCCCGGCCGCACCTTTCTCGCCGGCACCCATTATCATCGCGGCGACGAGCTGCGCCGGCTCGGCCTGTTGGCCGAACTCGGCGCCCGGCACGACGCGCCGCTCGTCGCCGTCAACGATGTTTTTTATCACGCGCCGGAGCGCCGGCCGCTTGCCGACGTGCTCACCTGCGTCCGTGAAAAATGCACGCTGGCCGCAGCGGGCTTAAAACTCACCGTCAATGCCGAACGGCATATCAAGCCGCCGCCGGAGATGGCGCGGCTGTTCGCTGCGTTTCCCGGCGCCATCGCCCGCACCCTGGAAATCGCGCAAGCCTGCCGCTTCTCGCTCGGCGAGCTCAAATATGAATATCCCGACGAGCCGGTGCCGGAAGGCAAAACCGCGCAGCAACATCTCGAGGATCTCACCTGGGCGGGCGCGCGGGAGCGCTATCCGAAAAGCAAATATCCGCAAGGCATTCCCGACGACGTGAAGAAGCGGCTCGATGACGAGCTGAGACTCATCGCCAAGCTCGACTATGCGCGCTATTTCCTCACCGTCCATGACGTCGTCTCCTTCGCCCGCCGGCAGGACAAGGAAATCCTCTGCCAAGGCCGCGGCTCGGCGGCCAACAGCGCGGTGTGCTTTTGCCTCGGCATCACTTCGGTGAACCCGGACAAGAGCAACCTGCTGTTCGCCCGTTTCATTTCCGAGAACCGCGGCGAGCCGCCCGATATCGACATCGATTTCGAGCACGAGCGGCGCGAAGAAGTGATCCAATACATCTACGCCCGCTACGGCCGCCATCGCGCGGCGATTTGCGCAACCGTCGTGCATTACCGCTCGCGCCGCGCCATCCGCGAAGTCGGCAAGGTGTTGGGCTTGACCGAAGACGTCACCGCGGCGCTGGCCAAGACCGTATGGGGCTATGGCGACGGCCTGCCGGACGATCATATCCGCCAAGCCGGCCTCGATCCGGCCAATCCGGCGGTTCGCCAAGCCGTCGCGCTTGCCGACGCGCTGATCGGTTTTCCGCGCCATCTCTCGCAGCATGTCGGCGGCTTCGTGCTCACCAGGAGCCCGCTCGATGAGACGGTCCCCATCGGCAATGCCGCGATGGACGATCGCACTTTCATCGAATGGGACAAGGACGACATCGACACGCTCGGCCTGATGAAGGTCGATGTGCTGGCGCTCGGCATGCTGAGCTGCCTGCGCCGCGGACTCGATCTTTTGCAAGCGCATTATGGCAAGGATTATTCGCTCGCGACGCTGCCGGCCGATGACGCGGCCGTTTACGACATGCTGTCGCGCGCCGACTCGATCGGCGTGTTCCAGGTCGAGAGCCGCGCGCAGATGTCGATGCTGCCACGGCTAAAACCGCAATGCTTCTACGATCTCGTCATCGAAGTCGCGATCGTGCGGCCGGGGCCGATCCAGGGCGACATGGTGCATCCGTACCTGCGCCGGCGCGACGGCATGGAGAAGGAGCATTACCCCTCCCCTTCGCCCGCGCATGGGCCCGCCGACGAATTGAAAGACGTACTCAAACGGACGCTCGGCGTGCCGCTGTTCCAGGAACAGGCGATGCAGATCGCGATTGCGGCGGCGAAATTCACTCCCGACGAGGCCGACGGGCTGCGCCGCGCCATGGCCACGTTCCGTCACACCGGCAATGTCCATCTGTTCCGCGACAAGTTCATCACCGGCATGGCCGAGCGCGGCTATGACCGCGCCTTTGCCGAACATTGCTTCGGCCAGATCGAAGGTTTCGGCGAATACGGTTTTCCCGAAAGCCATGCGGCGAGCTTTGCGCTTCTGGTTTACGCCTCGGCGTGGATCAAATGCCGCTATCCGGGCGTGTTCGCTGCCGCCATCCTCAACAGCCAACCGATGGGTTTTTATCAGCCGGCGCAGCTCGTGCGCGATGCACGGGCGCATGGCGTCGAAATCCGGCAAGCCGACGTCAATTTCAGCGCCTGGGATTGCACGCTGGAGCCGGGTGCGGACGGCAATCATGCGGTACGGCTCGGCTTCCGCCTCATTCGGGGCTTAAGCGAGGACGAACTGAAAAAACTCATCGCGGCGCGCGGCAACGGTTTTTCCTCGATCGAGCGGCTCGCGGCGGTCGCCGGCATTTCGCGCTTCACCATCGAGCGGTTGGCCGAGGCCGATGCATTCCATTCGCTTGGCCTCGACCGGCGCGCGGCCTTATGGGCGGCGCGCCGGCTCGACACGATCGGCGTTCGCGCGCCGCGCGGCGGCGCCAAAGCGCAAGACAGCGTGCAAGATTCGGCACTGCCGCTGCTCACGCCGCATCTGGGCGACGAGCTGTTCCCGGAAGAAGCCGTTGCGCTCCCCGCCATGCCGCTCTGCGAGCACGTGGTTGAGGATTACGTCGCGACGGGGCTTTCTTTGAAAGAGCATCCGGTGCGTTTCTTCCGCGACCGCTTGGCCGCGCTCGGCGCCATTCGCAACGCCGAGCTGCGCAGCGCCGTGTTCGCGCCGAATTCGATCCTCACCGTCGCCGGCCTCGTTCTGGTGCGGCAGCGGCCGGGTACTTCGAAAGGCGTCGTGTTCATGACGCTCGAAGACGAGACCGACATCGCCAACATCGTCGTTTGGCCGAAAGTTTTCGAAAAAAACCGCCGCACCGTGATGACGACGCGTTTCCTCGCCGTGCGCGGACGGCTGCAACGCGCCGGCCTCGTCAGCCATGTGGTCGCGGAAAGTTTCGTCGATCTTTCCGCCGAACTGCCAATGTTACGTGAAGGCTGGCTGCGCGAGGGCGAACTTTTCTCGCCGCAATCCTCCGGCGGTCCGATTTCGTTTGCCGACGACGCGGCGCTGCCGCTCAAGAGCCGCGACTTTCATTGACCCCCAACCGAAAAAACAACGGAGCCCTGCCATGTGCGGCCGCGCCAAATTGCCCGACGACGTTACCGAAATAAAACTCGATCTGAAAATCGACTTCGACGAGATCGGCGACTATCGGCCGCGCTGGAATGCGGCGCCGGCGTCCAAGCTTCCCGTCGTGGTCTCGGACAACGGCGAACGGACGCTCACTTTGATGCGCTGGGGGCTGATCCCGTCATGGGCCCAACCTGGGGCCAAGTCCCTCAAAATCGGCTATTCGACCTTCAACGCCCGCGCCGAAGGTGTGGACAACCGTCCCGCCTTCCGATCCGCCTGGCGGGCAGGCCGCCGCTGTCTGGCCATTGCCGACGGCTATTACGAGTGGCGCAATACCGACAAACAACCTTTTGCTGTAGGCTTAAGCAATCGGGGGCCGATGACCTTTGCCGGCTTGTGGGATGCATGGCGGGCGCCCGACGGCACTACGCTCAAATCCTTCACCATCATCACCACCGCAGCCAACGAACTTCTTGAGCCTTTACATGGACGTATGCCGGTTGTCCTGCCGCCGGACTGTTGGGCGCCGTGGCTCGGTGAAATCGCGGTTAACGACACCGAACTTAAGACCATGCTCCGACCTTATCCGGGTGGCCGTATGAGGTTCTGGCCGGTTGACCGCCGTGTCGGCAATGTGCGCAACGACAGCCCGGATCTGTTCGCGCCCCTCGGCCAGCCGGCTTAACTTGACGCATTTGGGAATATCCCGGCTGTCGTGCGGTTATAGATGGCAGTTGCACCCTAAGCCTGCGCCATATATCGTTCGGCACCTGTTACGGCAGGGTCTCTACAGGCGCGCGTTCCGCGCCGGAGAGTGAAGGGAAGCCCGCGACACCGCGTCACTGCGGAACATCGCGGCAGTTAGAGTAGTTGCTCGTTTCGAAGAAGATTCGGGGCGAGACTTGTAACGGCCCCGCAGACGGCCGGGAGGAAAAATTGCGGCCTTCCAGCAGCCCTCTCCGTGAGCTGATGGGCAAGCGTGACTTTTACGCTGGCGGTCTGATGCTTTTGCTCGGGCTCGGCATCGCGCTGAAAGGCGCGACCTACCGGCCCGGCACGCTTATGCATATGGGGCCCGGCTTCTTCCCGACGGCGCTCGGCGTCCTTCTGGTTATCCTCGGCATCGCCATCGCCGCCGCGTCGTTCGCCCAGCCGGCAGAGGGCGGCGAGCACGGCGAGAGCATCCTGCCCGAACATCCGCAATGGTGGGGCTGGTTCTGCATCCTGATGAGCCCGGTGCTGTTCATCTTCTTCGGACGCTATTTCGGCATGGCTCCCGGCACTTTCGCCTGCGTTTGCATCGCCGCGCTGGGCGATAAGCAGGCGACCTGGAAAAGCACGATCATATTGGCAACTGTCGTGACCGTATTCGGCGTGAGCTTGTTCTCTTACTTTCTGCAGGTTCCGATGCCGATTTTCAGCTGGTGGGGTAGCCAGTGATAGGACAATCAATCACCGATCTGATGTATGGCTTCGGCGTTGCGCTCGAGCCGCACAACCTGATGTTCTGCTTCCTCGGCGTGCTGGTCGGCAACATGGTCGGCGTGCTGCCGGGCATGGGCCCGCTCGCCACCATCTCGATTCTGCTGCCGCTGACCTTCGGCATGAAGCCGGTCGCCGCCATCCTGATGCTGGGCGGCGTGATGTACGGCGCGCAATACGGCGGTGCGATCTGCTCGATCCTGCTCAATCTGCCGTGTCACCCGCCGCATGCGGTCACCTGTCTCGACGGCTACCCGATGACCAAGCAAGGCCGCGGCGGCGTTGCGCTGGGGCTGACGGTTTTCGCCTCCTTCGTTGGCGCCTCGTGGGGCATCACCGAGATGATCTTCCTGTCGCCGCTGTTGGTGAGAGCGGCCTTGCAATTCGGTCCAGCGGAGGTCTGTTCGTTGATGTTGCTCGGGCTTCTTGCGGGCTCGACATTGGCGCGCGGCTCGCCGATCAAAGGCGTGTCGATGACGGTATTGGGCCTGTTCCTCGGCTCGATCGGCACCGACCTCGAAACCGGTTCGGAGCGTTACACCTTCGGCATGACCGAGCTCGACGACGGCATCGAGCTGATCGCGCTGGCGCTCGGCCTGTTCGGCATCGCCGAGTTCATGAGCAGCATCAATCAAGTCGCGCCGATGACCGGCAAATACACCAATGTCCGCCTCAAAGACATGCGGCCGACCAAGGCCGAGTTTAAGCGGGCAATTTTTCCGATGTTCCGCGGCACCATCATCGGCAGCCTGTGCGCGCTCATTCCCGGCACCGGACCGACCATCGCCTCCTTCGTCGCCTATGCGACGGAAAAGAAGATTTCGAAAACGCCGGAGAAATTCGGCACCGGCATGATCGAAGGCGTGGTTTGCCCGGAAGCCGCGACGCACTCCTCGGTGCAGGGCGATTTCATCCCGACCATGAGTCTGGGCATTCCCGGCGACGCGGTGATGGCGCTCCTTCTTGGCGCGCTGATGATTCAAGGCATCGTGCCCGGCCCGCAACTCATCTCGCAGCACGCCGACATTTTCTGGGGACTGGTCGCCAGCTTCTGGATCGGCAATATCCTGCTTGTGCTGTTGAACGTGCCGTTGATCGGCATCTGGGTGAAGATGCTGGCGATCCCCTATCGCTTCCTTTACCCGAGCGCTTTGTTCTTTGTGTGCATCGGCGTCTACGCCGCCAACAACGACTTCTTCCAGGTTGGCGAAGTCGTCGTCATCGGCGTGTTCGGCTACATCCTGTTGCGGCTCGGCTTTCACCCGGCGCCGATCCTGCTTGGCTTCGTGCTCGGCCCGCGCTTCGAGGAAAATTTCCGCCGGGCGCTGCTGATCTCGCGCGGCGACCTCGGCGTCTTCGTCGAGCGGCCGATCAGCGCCGTCTTCGTCGCCATGTGCGTGATCCTGATCGGCTCGCAGGTCTACTTCCGGCTGAAGGGGTCGAAACCGCCGATCGAGCCGTCGATGCAGCCGCATGACGGCGGCGTGACGGCCATCACGGCCGAGATGCGCACTCCGGCGGAATAAATCGACCGAGGAACGAGCGTCACGCCTGACCTTGGCGCAGGCCGCGCCCGAGGACGCGCGCGAGCCGATCGGAAAACGCCTTCGCGTCGGCGGGGCGGTCGCCATCGCGCAGCCGCGCCTCGTCGAACAACAAGTGCGCCGCGTCTTCCTTAAAACCGCTGTCCCCCTCGCCGAGCGCGGCCAGCGCGACGACGAGCTCGTGGTGCGGATTGACTTCGAGGATCGGTTTGGACGCCGAGGATAGCCGGCCGGCGCCGGCGAGAATCCGTTCCAGCGCGCGGTCGGGACCGGAATCGGGCGCCACCAGACACACCGCGCTGTCGGTGAGCCGGTCCGACGCCCGCACGTCCGCGACGGCTTCGCCAAGCGTCGATTTTACGAAAGCGAGAAAATTCTTGACCGATGCCGCGGCCTCAGACGGTGCCGCTTGCGCCGTGTCCAAGCGCGGAATCAGCGCCAGATCCGCTGCGCCTTGCGTGACCGACTTGAACGGTTTGCCGTCGAAGCCGGTGCCGGGCATGACCCAAAACGTGTCGACCGGATCGGGAAAGAGCAACACTTCGATGCCGCGGGCGCGGAAGCCTTCGAGATGCGGCGACGCCTTTAGCCGCGCGATGTCGTCGCCGGCGATGTAGTAGATCGCGGTCTGATTGGGTTTTAATGCCGCGACATAGTCCTTGAGGCTGCGCCAGTCGTCGCGCGAGGCGGTGGTCTTGAACCGCGCCAGTTTTAGGAGCGCGTCGCGGCGCTCGAAATCCTCGTAGATGCCTTCCTTCAAGACCGCGCCGAAGGTGTCCCAAATCTTGGTATAAGTCTGCGGCTCCTTGTCGGCGAGCCGCTCGAACTCGCCGAGCACGCGGCCGGTCACGGCTTTCCTGATCGCGGCAAGCAGCGGGCTCTCCTGGATCTTTTCGCGCGAGACGTTCAGCGGCAGGTCGGCAGAATCGATCAGGCCGCGAATGAAACGCAAATAGCGCGGCAGGATTTCCGCGTCGTCGGCGATGAAGACGCGCTTGACGTAAAGTTTTATGCGCCCGGCGCGATCGGGGTCGAACAGGTCGAACGGCCGCGAACCGGGAACGAACAGCAGCGCCGTATAGTCCTGCCGGCCCTCGGCGCGGAAATGGACGGTCAATGCCGGCTCGTCGAACGCCACCGCAATGCTGCGATAAAAATCGGTGTAATCCGCCGCGCCGATTTCGGCTTTCGGCTTGGCCCATAAAGCCGCGCCGTCGGTGATCTCGGCCGGCGCCGCGCCGGGCTTCTCGACGATCGCGATCGGCACCGGCACGTGGCCCGATTGCGCCTTGATCAAGGGCTCGACGGTCGCGCGCTCGGCATAGGTTTTGGCGTCTTCCATGAGGTGAAGGACGACACGGGTCCCGCAACGCGGCGCCGCCACCCTTTCCTCCCCCGCTTGCGCGGGAGGGTCAGGGAGGGGGCTCACCGGCGCTATATCGAATGCGCCCTGGCCGTCGGACGACCACCGCCAAGCCGCGTCCGTCCCGGCGCGGCGGGAAATAACGTCGACCCGCTCCGCCACCATGAAAGCCGAATAAAAGCCGACGCCGAACCGGCCGATCAGTGCGTTGCTCTGGCCGCTGGCTTCGCCCGACTGCGCCCGTTCGATCTTTTCGAGAAACGCCTTGGTGCCCGATCGCGCGATGGTGCCGAGCGACTCGATCATCTCGTCACGGCTCATGCCGATGCCGTTATCGTCGACGGTGAGCTCTTTTGCTTCGGCATCGAGCGCGATCGTGATGCGTGGCTTGACGTCTTCGCCCAGCAGCGCCGGCTCGGCAATGGCTTCGTAGCGCAGCCGCTCGCAGGCATCCGCGGCATTGGCGATCAACTCACGCAGAAACACCGATTTGTCGGAATAAACCGAGTGCACCATCAGGTGCAGGAGCTTTGCGACGTCCGCCTCGAAGGGGCGCCTTTCGGATTTACTTTCCCTGGTCTGGCCTTCGGTCACGGACATGCCGGTCCCCCCCCGCGAGAGTTGATTGGTTCGGAGATGGAGCGGAGACAAGACTGATTCAAGAGCGGGCATTGCGACAAGTCCCGGGAATATCCCGAACCGCTAAATTGCCGTCGCGCTCATCGGGGCGCAGCAACAGTGCATTTCGGGTTGTTCGTTGAACTGACGCAAAGCGCCCGCCCTGGGAAATCGTGGCGCCCGGCGGCGGCTCGGGCTTACGCGTGAAGTCGCCGCGCACGACATTGTTTTCGCGGCCCGACATTGTTTTCGCGGCCCGACATTGTTTTCGCGGCCAATGACGCAGGTCTTTTGCGCGAGCCCCATGGCGACCTCCCACCCCGACATTCGTCACTGCGGTGAACTGCCGCTGTCGCACTCGCCGCGCCGGCGCTGGCGCCGAAAAATGCGAGATCGACGCACCTCTCGACGGCACTCGTCGCCGGTAACTTGTTTGATGGGTAGCGATTGAACCGGTAATAATCGAATTTTAACCGACATATTTTTATACGCATTGGCGAAAAAACAGCGTTGCGCGGTGCGTTCGAAAATGAGTTCATCCAGTATGCATTATGCCAGCAGGGCCTATGCCAAAATCGCCAAGGAGGTGGCGGGGCCCCGGGAACTCGAGGCCAGCTTGTTGCTGGAGGCTGCCGCGAAATTGCAGGCCGTCCAGGATGCTTGGCGCGATAACGTTCCTACGCGTGCCATGGCGAACGATCTTGCGGACGCATTGTTGTACAATCGCCGGCTCTGGCTGATCTTCATCGACGCCGTCATGAGCGACCAAAACAGGCTGCCGGCCGAAATCCGGCAAAATATCCTGAATTTGGCTGTGTTCGTCATGGGCGAGATCTATTCGCTGATGACCGGACCCAAACCGAGCCACTTGGCAAATCTCATCAAGATCAATCGTGCCCTCGCCGCCGGCCTATCGGCGCGTCCGAACGGAAATCCGCCGCGACTGGCCGCCTGAGTCATTTATCTCATCTTTCGCGATCTACACCGGCACGCGCACCGTCGCCCGCAAGCCCCCGAGCGGTGAGTCGCCGAGCGCGATGTCGCCGCCATGCGAACGCGCGATGTCGCGCGCGATCGCAAGGCCCAGGCCTGTGCCGCCTTCGTCCTGGTTGCGCGCGTCGTCGAGGCGAAGAAACGGCTTGAACACGTCTTCTCGCATTTGCACCGGGATGCCCGGTCCGTCGTCGTCCACCGTGACCGTGAGCCAGCGATGGTCGCGGTGGCCGGTGATGGCGACGGTCGAGGCGAAGCGCGACGCATTGCTGACAAGATTGGCAAGGCAGCGCTTGAACGCCGCCGGCCGCACCGTGACTTCCGGCTGGCCGTAGAAGGTCGCGCTGGCGCGGTGGCCGTGGCGCTCGGTGTCGAGCTTAAGCTCATCGAGCAAGGCGGCGATATCGGTCGGCGCCGGTTGTTCGCCGGTATCGCCGCGCGCGAATGCAAGATAGGCCTCGAGCATCGCCGCCATCTCGTCGATGTCCTTCTTGATGGCCTCGATTTCCGGACCGTCGCCCAGCAACGCCAGTTCGAGCTTGAAGCGGGTCAGGATTGTCCGCAGATCGTGCGAGACGCCGGCGAGCATGGCGGTGCGCTGCTCGATGGCGCGTTCGACGCGGCCCTTCATTTCCAGGAACGCGGCCGCGGCGCGGCGCACCTCGCGCGCGCCGCGCGGGCGGAAATTCTGCGGCTCGCGGCCCTTGCCGAACGCCTCGGCGGCGTCGGCGAGCCGCACGATCGGCCTGATCTGGTTGCGCAGGAAGGCGATGGCGATGGTAAGCACGACCAGCGAAGTCGCGACCATCCAAACCAGGAAAATCCACGAGTTCGGATCGTAAACGTCGGCGCGCGGCGCAAAGACGCGCATGATCGTACCGGGAAGCTGGATGCGGATTTCGACGATCGACGAGCGGCCGACCGTGTCGATCCAGAACGGCAGGCCGATCTGTTTGCGAATGTCCTCGGACAGCGCTGCGTCGAGCTGGTTGAAGAACGGCTTCGGCCCGGGCGACGGCAGTTTGCCGCCGGCAATGAAATCGACCACCAGCCCAAGCCGATCCTGCGCGATGCGGCGGAGCTGGGCGTGGTCGGCATCCTGCGGGAACGTCTTGTAGACGTCGATCAGCGTGGCGATTTCCTGCGTCACCGCCGACGAAAGATAATTCGTCACCAAATTCCAGTGCCGCTCCAGGAACAGCAACGCGACCACCGACTGCAGCACCACCATTGGCACGATGATGATCAACAGCGAGCGGGCGTAAAGCCCCTTCGGCATCACCGATTTCAGCCAGCGGCCGAAGCGGTCCCAAGGTTGGGCAATGGGCCCGATGATCGGCCGCACCACGGTGGCGCCGGCGCTCGCCACGGCATTCGCCGCCGCCACCAATTGGCCGGCGGCATTGCGCAAGCGTCCAAGGCCCGCATCCAGACTAGTCATGGTCGAGGCCGGTCATGCTGCTGCTCAATTCGCTGCCACCAACCGGTAGCCTACGCCGCGCACGGTTTGCACGATCAGCGGATTAGCCGGATCGCGCTCGATCTTGCGGCGCAGCCGGTTGACCTGCACGTCCACGGTGCGCTCGCCGACCGCCTCGCCGTTGCCGGCGAGCGCCTGGCGCGGCACGGTTTCGCCGGCGCTCGTCGTCAATACGCGCAGCATTTCGCGCTCGCGATCGGTCAGCCTTATCACTTCTTCGCCGCGGCGCAGCTCGCCGCGCGCAAGATGAAACACGAACGGGCCGAAGCGCACCGATTCCGCGGGCTGCGCGCGCGGCGGCCGGGCGCGCTTGAGGATATTGGCGACGCGCAGCGAAAGCTCGCGCGGCTCGAACGGCTTTGCCAGATAATCGTCGGCGCCGATTTCGAGCCCCATGATCCGGCTTTCCTTCTCGTCGCGCGCGGTGAGCATCAGAATCGGCACCGTCGATGCCGTGCGAATGCTGCGGGCGAAATCGAAGCCGCTTTCGCCCGGCATCATGACGTCGAGGATGAGCAGGTCGAACCTCAAGCCTTCGAGCTTGGCGCGCGCATCGAGCGCGGTTTCCGCGGTCGAGACGCGATAGCCTTCGCCGAGCAAAAAGCGCGACAATAGCGCGCGGATGCGGCGATCGTCGTCGACGACGAGGAGATGCGGCGCGTCGTCGGCCGGGCTTTGTGCCGGAAGCGGCGCCGGATTTCCAGCCGGCATCATGGCGTGTCGTCGCGCGCGCGCATTCGGGCGGCAAGAGCGTCGGAATGCGCGATCAGGCGCAGCACATGATCGCGGTCCGCAGGGTCGATCATGCCGGCGAGAAAGCGCCGCGCCGCCTCGCGCGCGCCGGGGCCGAGTTCGCCAAGCACGCGCGCGATGCGCGCGGTCTGCAGCCCGGCGAGTTTGAGCGCCAGCGCCTCGCCTGCCGGACTGACAAAAAGCAGCCGCTGGCGGCGATCGTTGGCGCCCTCTTTCTGCACGATGTAGCCCTCGTCGATCAGTTGTTTGAGAACGCGCCCGAGCGACTGCTTGGTGATCTTCAAAACGTCGAGCAGGTCCGCAACCTTCATGCCGGGGTTGCGATTGACGAAATGCAAGACACGATGATGCGCCCGCCCGAAGCCGAGCCTGGCCAGCACTTCGTCGGGATCGCCGACGAAGTCGCGATAGGCGAAGAATAACAGCTCGATCAGATCGAAATAGGGCTCGCCGGAAGTCGGCGCCCCCTCGACCGCAGTCGCGGCGCGGGGCTTGCTCGCTGTGGTGATGCTGATATCGGCCATTAGGTCAGGTATGTTGACATATTTTAGCTTGGTTGTTAAGTTGCGCGCGCGATATCGTTCGTGACCCTAGGCGCCATCTAGCCGCTCCGGACGTTGCGTAGGGCGCAAGAAGGCGCTCTCATGACGCGTCTCTTGGAGCGGCACTGACCATAGCGGGTCTGCGGTCGCGGTGCAAAAGCTCAAGAAGCGGCCAATGTTTTGGCGTGACTTGGGCGAAAAACATGAGGCAGGCCAAGGGAGGTGTGCCATGGCAGTGCCCTTCGACCAACGTTCCGACCTGATCTGGTTCGACGGCAAGCTCATTCCCACCGCGGACTGCAAGATCAGCGTGCTTACGCATGGCCTGCATTACGCCAGCTGCGTGTTCGAGGGCGAACGCGCCTATGGCGGCAAGATTTTCGCCGGCACCGCGCATTCCGAGCGGCTGAAGAACTCGGCGAAAATTCTCGATTTCGAGATTCCCTACAGCGTCGCGGAAATCGACGCCGCCAAGCAGCTCGTTCTCGACAAGAACAATCAGAAAGAAGCCTATGTCCGCCCGGTCGCCTGGCGCGGCTCCGAAGCGCTCGGCGTTTCGGCGCAGGCCAACAAAATCCACCTCGCCATCGCCACCTGGGAATGGCCGAGCTATTTCGATCCGGCGCAGCGCTTGAAAGGCATCCGGCTCGACCTCGCCGAATACCGCAGGCCCGATCCGAAGACCGCGCCGTGCCTCGCCAAGGCGGCGGGCCTGTACATGATCTGCACCATCTCAAAACATCGCGCCGAACAGCGCGGTTATGCCGACGCCATGATGCTCGACTGGCAGGGCCGCGTCGCCGAATGCACCGGCGCCAATATCTTCTTCGTGCGTGACGGCAAGATCCATACCCCGACCGCCGATTGCTTCCTCGCCGGCATCACGCGCGCGACCGTGATCGAACTGGCGCGGCGTAACAATATCGAAGTGATCGAGCGCCGTATCATGCCCGATGAGCTGTCCGGCTTCTCCGAGTGCTTCATCACCGGCACCGCCGCCGAAGTGACGGCGGTGTCGGAGATCGCGCATTGGAGCTTCACGCCGGCGCGTATTACCGCGCAATTGATGCGCGATTACGAGCACACTGTGCATCCCGGCGGCAAAGCCGCCGCGGCCTGATGTGTCGCGGACCTTGCCCTACCTCTTGCCCTGGACGGTGAAAAGCGTCTCGCCGGATCAAAACGGTTCGGATTGAGATGCAAACCGGTCTGGATGGCGCCGTTAGGCGCCACCGCTCGTGCCGATTGCCGGCCAGCCGTCAAGCGGCGCGGTTGGCCCGGATTTCCGCCAAGGCGCTCTTGCCCGCTCGGGTGGCTTCCGACATCGTTTCAAAGAAATCGGATTGCCGCACCGGCTTGCTCTTACCGGCCGCATAAATTTCCCAGCGCCAAGATTTCGGCGGACGGCCCTTGTTCTTAATGGCGAGGGTGTAGTCTAAGGGGTTGAAAGAAGGAGGCTTTTCCATCGGCATACTATCGAGATTCTGACTGGCCAACGACACATCCGGAAAACGCCCGGCGCAGCGTTAATTCGCATTCTTGCGCGCGCTGCCGTGCTATCTCGGAGCCCCAGCACAGCAGAATTTCACGTAAGTCCCGGATGGCCACATCGACCGCAGTGACCAGGTCAATCTCACTATCGGCGCCATCGTCCCTGCGATAGTCGCTGAACTTCAGTATTTTGGCGCTCACGCTTCACTCCCGAATCGATCCGCTGGCACAATGGCGGCCGGCAGTTAACGAGCCGTGATCGAGTCGAGACTATTGAGGCGGCCGCGGCTCGTAAAAAGGCAACTTATGGCAACACGGCAACAACGCATCGATGCTTTTACGCATGACGGAATTCCGCCGACGGACCAGCCGCTCGAGCTCCTTTGCGAGGATCACGTCGGTACCTATGTCATTCCGTTCCTGTGTCGATGGCGCAATGGCGCTTGGCAAAGCCTGGCGACCAACGACCGCATCGAAGCCACGGTCGTCGGCTGGCGGGCACCCAGCGAAAATTAGCGCTGGACCTTGAGGTTTTCTGCCGATGTTTTGCCCTTGTTCGCAACTTCTTCGTACTCGACCACTTGGCCCTCATTGAGACCGCTGAGGCCGGCTCTCTCGACCGCCGAAATGTGGACGAAGACATCCTTGCCGCCCGCTTGCGGCTGAATGAATCCATAGCCTTTTTGCGAATTGAACCACTTCACGGTACCTACGGCCATTATCTACTCCCAATAAATTGGCGCCATTGCCACACCGAGACGCCTGCCCGGTTCCTCATAATACTTCCGCCCGCTGAGAATGAATAGATAGATTCCACGTCCTTTTTGGCTGCCTTACTTTGCCGCCTCCGGGCGCGGCGGCGGCGCCGACCAGCGCTCGGCAGCGGAATCGTCGGTCGGCTTGGCTTCGACCCAGGCCGAGCCGGTCGGTTTTTCGGCCTGCTTCCAAAACGGCGCCCGGGTCTTCAGATAATCCATCAGAAATTCGGCCGCCGCGAAGGCGGCTTGGCGATGGCTCGATGCCGTCACCACGAGCACGATGGGCTCGCCCGGCGCAATCCGCCCGTAACGATGGAGCACCGTCACGCCAAGGAGCGGCCAGCGCGCCCGCGCCTCCTCGACATGGCGCGCGATCTCCGCTTCCGCCATGCCCGGATAATGTTCGAGAGTAAGCGCGGCAATCGCCTCGCCGTTTTCGTCGGCGCGGCAGACCCCTGTGAACGTGACCACGGCGCCGATATCGGTACGTCCGCGCGTGAGCCGCGCCGCCTCCGCGGCGGCGTCGAAGGCTTCTTGCTGAAGGCGGATGGTCGTAGCCATGCTGTGCTGCTTCATATTCCGCGCGTCCGCTGCCGCATTCCCGCCTTTGCGGGAATGCGCGGAACCGGAAAATCACCCCCCCGTCATCGGCGGAAAAAAGGCGATCTCGCCCGCGCCTTCGATCCGTGCCTCGGGCTTCACGTGACTCTTATCGATCGCGGCGCGGATCGTTTTCGGATTCTCAAAGGCGTAGGCGTAGCCGTCGCCCCGCTGCGCCAGCCAGGCCACCAGTTCGCCGACCGTCGTAATCCCGGCGGGCGGCGCGATGTCTTCTTCCGCCAGCCCTATGCGCTCACGCACCCATGCGAAATAGCGAAGCTTCACGCGTCCTCCTTGGCAGCATGATCCCGAAAAAGCCTGCCCCCTGACTTCGATCCGGGGGTGGTCACCGGTTTTCGGAAAAGACCATGCTCAAATAATATGATCCAACCTGGTTCTGCTTGCAGGGGTCGATGAGACGCTAAGGCTCTTCTTTAGTCAGGTGAAGCAACCCCGCCTGGAGGTAATCCCAACCGGTATACAGCGTCAGCAACGCCGACAGCCAAAGCAGCGTAATGCCGATCCGCGTCACCACCGGCACGATGGCGTCGCCGGCCTCGCCGCAGATCAAAAAGCCGACGGCGATGAGCTGCAGCGTCGTCTTCCATTTGGCGAGCCGCGTCACCGGCACGCTCACCCGCAATTCCGCCAGATATTCGCGCAACCCCGAAACCAGGATTTCGCGGCACAGAATGACGACGGCGGCACACAATGCCCAGCCGTGAATGGTGCTTTCGGCGGCCAGCATAAGCAGGCACGAGGAGACCAGAAGCTTGTCGGCGATCGGATCGAGCATACGGCCAAGCGAGGATTGCTGGGCCCAGATGCGGGCGAAATAACCGTCGAGGAAGTCGGACACGCCGGCGGCGATGAAGATGGCGAGCGCGACCCAGCGCAGCCACAGTCCGCCGTGCAAAATATTCTGCCAGAACATGCAGCCGACCACGAGCGGCACCGCGGCAATGCGGCCATAGGTCAGGATATTCGGCAGCGCCAACGGGTGGCCGCGCAGCCGTCCCGGCGTGCTCGTGGCGGTCGAGTTCATGCCGTCACCATAACGCCGGTGCGCGCCAGCCGACAGGCCCGGCCGCTGTCACTTTTGCGGATCGTGTCACTTTTGCGCATCACGTCACTTTTCCGGATCATGCATATTTATCGCCATCGCACGATCTTACCGGTCCGTCCTCCGGCAAAACCGCTTCCTGACTTGCCGGATCACGTTATGCGGCCCCCTCATGGAAGAACTCATAAATCCGCCGTGCGGTTTCCGCGCTGATACCGTCGACCTGCATCAGGTCCGTGACCGCGGCGCGCTCGATCGATTTCAGCGTGCCGAAATAGTGCAGCAACGCGCGCTTACGGGTCGGGCCGATGCCGGCGATCTCCTGCAGGCCGGCCTCGCGCAGATCGCGCTTGCGGCGCGCCCGGTGCGAACCGACCGCGAAACGATGCGCTTCGTCGCGCAGCCGCTCGACATAATAGAGAACCGGATCGCGCGGCGGCAGCTTGAACGAGTCGCGGCCGGGAAGAAAGAAGGTTTCGCGGCCGGCATTGCGTTCCGGCCCCTTGGCGATGGCGATGAGCGGAACCTCGACGCCGAGCGCGCCCAAGACCTCACGCGCCGCGGTGAGCTGGCCCTGCCCGCCATCGATCAGGACGAGGTCCGGCCAGGGGGAGTCGATATCCTCCCCTTCCCTCTCCCGTTCCGGGAGAGGCCGCGTGAGCGAAGCGAGCGCGGGTGAGGGTCCGACATCCGTCATTGCCCCCAGGCCCTCACCCGGCGCGCCGCTACGCGGCGCGCCGTCCTCTCCCGGAACGGGAGAGGGTAAAGTCTCGCGCGGCGCCTCGGCCAGGAGCCGCTTAAAGCGGCGCTCCAACACCTCGCGCATCATGGCGAAATCGTCGCCGGGCGTCAGGTCCGCCGAGCGGATATTGAATTTGCGATACTGGCTTTTGCGCAAGCCCTCCGCGCCGGCCACGATCATGGCGCCGACCGCATTGGAGCCCTGGATATGGCTGTTGTCGTAGACCTCGATTCGGCGCGGCACGCGCGGCAGGGCGAAGGTGTCGGCGAGCTGGCGCAATAGCTTTTCCTGCGATGTCGTCTCGGCAAGCTTGCGGCCCAGCGCTTCGCGGGCATTGGCGAGCGCGTGCTCGATCAAATCCTTCTTCTCGCCGCGCTGCGGCAGAACCACCTCGACCTTGCGCCCGCTCTTGGTCGACAGCGCTTGGGCGAGCAGCGTACGATCCGCGATCGCATGCGAAATCAAAACCAGGCGCGGCGGCGGCTTGTCGTCGTAGAACTGCGCCAGAAACGCGGTCAGGACCTCGCTCGCGCCCAGCGAACGGTCGGCCTTGGGAAAATAAGCGCGGTTGCCCCAGTTCTGCCCGGTGCGGAAGAAGAACACCTCGACGCAGGAAAAGCCGCCTTGCTGGTGCACCGCGAACACGTCCGCCTCTTCGACACCGCGCGGGTTGACGCCTTGGTGCGATTGGATCGCCGCTAGGGCGGCCAAGCGGTCGCGGTAGATGGCGGCACGCTCGAAATCGAGCGCGGCCGAGGCCTTTTCCATCTCCTCCGCCAGCTCGTCTTTGACCGTCTTGCTGCGGCCGGACAGGAACGCGTTCGCTTCGCGCACCAGGGCCGAATACTCGGAAAAATCGATCTCTTTGGTGCAGGGCGCCGAGCAGCGCTTGATCTGGTAAAGCAGGCACGGCCGCGACCGGCTCTCGAAGAACGGATCGCTGCACGAACGCAACAAAAACGCGCGCTGCAGCGCATTGACGGTTCGGTTGACCGCCCACACCGACGCGAACGGCCCATAATACCGACCCGGCCTGGTGCGTGCGCCGCGGTGCTTGAGGAGCTGCGGCGCCCAGTGATCGGACGTGATGAGAATATAGGGGAACGATTTGTCGTCGCGCAGCACCACGTTGAAGCGCGGCCGCAGCCGCTTGATGAGATTGGCTTCGAGCAGCAGCGCCTCGGTTTCGGTGCGGGTGACGACGAATTCGAGCGTGCGCGTTGCGGCGATCATGCGCTCGATGCGGGTGTCGAGCCCGGTCGGCCGCGCATAGGCCGCGATGCGTTTTTTGATGTTCTTGGCCTTGCCGACATAGAGCACGTCGCCCTTCGCATCGATCATGCGATAGACGCCGGGCCGCGACGGCGCGAGCTTGACGTGGCGCACGATCGCGGCGCGGCCGGCGGCGAGCGAATCCTCGCCTGCTTCGAAGGACAGCTTCGCGGCTTCGATCTCCTCGGGCGCCGGCAGCGACTGCTCGTCGTCTTCCTCGACGAGCTCGGTCTCGGGCGCGATCTCTGATTTCGGCGTGCTCATGGGCCGTGCTTATGGGCCGTGCTTATGGGCTATGTCGGTGAAATATAGATTTTCTTAACGATAGCAACTTGGAACGCCTTAGCGATTCAGCACTGTTTAACTTAAACATCGCGATAAATTCTATCGATCGGACGACGGCCTGAGCGCTTTCTTCGACGCTGTAGAAGGCGTGCCCGCGCGGCGTCGTCCTTTCCGCCGCGTGTCCAATTGGGAGGCCAATATGAGAACAATCCCTCAAGCAACTTTCTTTGGCGCGGCCTTTTCACTGGCAATGGCTGGCGCGGCATTCGCTGCGGATTTTCCCGCCTCGAATTACGGCAATTACTACACGGCGCCGGCCTCGTATTCGGCCTATAGCTGGGCCGGCCCCTATCTCGGCGGCACGCTGGGTTATGAATGGGGCAAGGTGAGCAACAACCCGACGCACCCGTCGGGAGCGGCCGGAGGCATCGAAGCCGGCTTCAACTGGCAGCATGGCAATTTCGTCTACGGCGCCGAGACCGATTTCAGTCTGTCCGGAGCCGAGGACACGTTCGCGCCGTGGCAGTTCTCCAATCCATGGTTCGGCACGATACGCGGTCGCGCCGGCGTCGCGATCGGCAATGTTCTTATCTTCGGTACCGCCGGCCTCGCCTATGGCGAACTCACCGCCGACACGGCGGGCAATCTGTCGGAAAGCCATACCAGTTTCGGCTGGGTCGCCGGCGGCGGCGCCGAAGTCGGCTTGACGCCGCGATGGTCGGCCAAGGCGGAGTGGCTGTATCTCGACTTCGCCAATCGCGGGTATTCGGTGACCGGGACCAATAACGGACTGGCCGCCAATCTGCTGCGGCTTGGCGTCAATTATCACTTCTAGATCGCCTCGGAACCGGCCGAAAATAGTATTTAATAATGTGTTCAGTGTATTTCGATTGAATTAATAGTTTCATCACTATAACTGCGGCTCACTTGAGTATATTTTTGCCACAATACGGGCACAAATTATAATTCGACTGTGGTTTTTCTACACTAGATGAAAAGCTGGTTCTGAATACTATGCCGGGCCAGACGACGACCGAAGCGGAGGTCCAAGATGAAACGCCTTTATCTCACTCTGATTGGCCTGGTGGCGCTCACCGGAGCGGCCGCGGCGGCCGACCTGGCGCGGCCCCAACCTATGCCGTACTACCCGAAAGCTCCGGCCTTTGTGCCAACCTATAGCTGGACTGGGTTCTATTTCGGCATCAACGGCGGCGGCGCCTTCGGCAGCTCGTCCTGGGATCGTACAGGCAGCCGCAATATCAGTGGCGGACTGATCGGTTCGACGCTCGGCTACAATTACCAGATCGGCCAAACTGTCGTCGGCGTCGAAGGCGACATCGATTGGGCCGACATCAACGGCAGCAGCACCAACGCCTGCCCGGCCGGCTGTAAGACCAGCGACACCTGGCTGTCGACGGTGCGCGGCCGGCTTGGCTACGCGGCTGACCGTTTCATGCCCTTCGTCACCGGCGGCGCCGCATTCGGCAATATCCGCGCTTCGACACCCGGCTTCCCGCAAACCGGCGCCGACAGAGCCGGTTGGACCGTGGGCGGCGGGCTCGAAGCCGCGCTGGCCGCCAATTGGACGGCCAAGGTGGAATATCTCTATGTCGATCTCGGCAGCTTCAATTGCGGGCTCAATTGCGGCGCCGGCCTGACCACCGACAACGTGTCGTTCCACACTAACCTGCTGCGCGCCGGCGTGAACTATAAGTTCTGATCTTCGGAAATCTTAGTTGCGTCAAAGACCCCGGGGCCCGTGCGCCCCGGGATTTTTGTTTGCAGCAGTCGAAGGTGCTTCGATCAAACCCGCCGCATCAGCTCCTCCTGCAAGATTTCGGCGAGCCGTTCCGGGGCATCCAGCATGACGTCGTGGCCGCACGCCACCTCATGGCTGGGCCAACCCCTGGCGCGGGCCTTCGCGAGCGCCTGATCGAACGGCTGGCTCGGATAACCGGTCGCCCTAATGTAAATCTTCTTGGCGATGCGTTCGCGCGCTCCGGTCAGCGTGAGTTTTTGCAGGGCGCAGCGAATGGGCTGCGGCGTGCATTGCGCGTCGACCCAGGCGCGGTCCTTGTCATTGACTTTGAACGTCGCGGCGGAGCGCGGCGGGATGGCCGTTTCGCCGTTACGCTGCGCGGCCGAAGCGGCATCGCGGGTGGGCGGCGACAAATCGGCGAGCGCTTGGCCAGACTCCGGGAAGAAGCCATCGAGCAGCACGAACGACGCGATCGATTGCTCCATTGTTTCGGCGACGCCGGAAATCACCAAGCCGGCATAGGAGTGGCCGACCAGCACCACGTCATGCAATTCCTGCCATTTCATCTCGTTGACGACGTCGAGAATGTGGGTATCGAGACCGGTATCGGGCGTACGCAGGTGCGAACGCTCGCCAAGTCCCGTAAGCGTCGGCGCGAACACCTCATGGCCATTCCGCAATAACAAACGCGCGACCCGCCGCCAGCACCACGCCCCATGCCAGGCGCCATGAACGAGAACGAATGTCGCCATGCCTTCCTCCCCAAAACCATTATCACGCCGGGCGGCGCGGCGCTCCGCTCTGCGTCAGGCCGCCGGCGTCTCGCCGCGCAGGATTTGCGCCAATACCGGCATGTCGATGTTGCCGCCGGTGAGGATCAAGCCCACGCGCCGGCCGGCATAACGGGCCTTCTCCTTCATCAGCGCCGCCAGCGGCGCGGCGCCGGCGCCTTCGGCAAGATTATGCGTCGCGGTGTAATAGAGGCGGATCGCTTGCGCGATCTCTTCCTCGCCGACGCGAACCACGCGCGCGGCGCCGCGCCTTACGATTTCCAGCGCCTCGGCGAGCGGATCGCGACAGGCTATGCCATCGGCAAAGGTTCGCGCCGAATTGGTCTGCACCGGGTGGCCCGCCGCGAACGACAGGGCGAAAGCCGGCGCATTGTCGGCGACCACGCCGACGATCTCGGTCCGCAATCCAAGCAGATCGCGCACCGTGATCAGCCCGCAAATACCCGAGCCCATGCCGATCGGCACGTAAACCGCAGCGAGATCGTGGTGACTTGCAAACAATTCCTGGGCATAGGTCGCAACGCCCTTCACCAGTTCGCGGTGAAACGACGGAACGAAATGATAGCCGCGTTGGCGCACAAGCTCGGCGGCAACGCCGCGGCTTTCGTCGAAGTCCCTGCCGCCGGTGACGAGCTCGCCGCCGAAGCTTTGCATCGCGGCATTCTTCTCGTTCGAATTGCCCTCGGGCACGACGATCACGGCTGCAATACCGTGGCGCGCCGCGGCGATCGCAACCGACTGGCCGTGATTGCCGCGCGTGGCGGTGACAAAGCCCTGCGGCCTGCCACCGGCGCGAAGCACCGCGTCCACATAGACGAGGCCGCCGCGCGCCTTGAAAGATCCGGTCGGCGTGTGGTTCTCGTGCTTGACGACGACTTCGGCGCCTGCGGCTTTGGCCAGCAGCGGCCACGCATAAGCGGGCGTCGGCGCAACGACGCTGCGAACGACCGCGGCGGCGCCAGCAAGCTCGTCCAGGGTAAAGAGCGGCATACCTGGTCCTTTGCCGGCCAGCCGATGGCCGAGGCGGCCGGCGAGCCACGCGAACTATAGCAATGGAGTGGACCCTAAATCCCGGCCGACGTACCGGCGCGGGATTTCAGCCCGCGGGCTTGGTCGCCGCGTAGGCCGGCACGCGTGCGGCGAAATTGTCGAGCCAGGCGAGGAGCCGCGGGTGATCGCTGCGCCAACTGCCGGCAAAACGGAAATCGCGATAGCCGAGCGCGCAGGCGAGCGCGATCTGACCGACATTCGGCAGGCCGGCGTCGAGCGCGGGCGGGGCGGCTTCAAGGGCTGCGAGCGCGCGGGTCACCTTGCCGGCTTGGTGCTCGAGCCATTTCGGTTCATGGCTTGCAGCCTTGCGCCAGCGGCTTTCATAGATCGTCAAAATCGAGGCATCGAGGAGGCCGTCGCACAGCGCTTGCAGGCGCAGCGCCGCCAGCCGCTGCTTCGGCTCGCGCGGCACGATCTTGCCGCCGCCGGCGCGATAGTCGAGATAATCGAGGATCACCCGCGAGTCGTAATAGGCGTCGCCGTCTTCGGCGATCAGCACGGGAATTTTACCCAGCGGATTTTGCCGCCGCACGCTGTCGGCGGCGTCGGTCGTGTCTGCCGGTTCGATCTTGGCGTCGTTATCGAGGCCGAGCAGCGAAATGGCAATCCGTACCTTGCGCCCGAATGGCGAGGACGGCGAGGAACGTAGGATCATCATTGCGGCACCATGATCGGAAATCGTTGCGAGCGAGAAGCGCGTTGCAAGAATAGAGCGATGCGCGACGGCAGGCGGCGCTGCCGTCCGTCTTACAGCCATGCGGCGCGCGACGCGCCGCGGCGGCGTCTTAGCCGGTGACGACGAGATTGACGGCCTTCGGGCCTTTACCCTTTTTGTCGGGTTCGACGTCGAAGCTGATCCGCTGGCCCTCAACCAGCGATTTGAGCCCCGCCCGTTCAACGGCGGTAATGTGCACGAACACATCGCGGCCGCCGTCGTCGGGCTTGATGAAGCCGTAGCCGCGTTCACCGTTGAAAAATTTGACCGTACCGGTCATTGCCATCGAGTAACTCCTTCCCCCGTAGTTCCAGCGTCGCCGCCACCCCCCACGGTGCGACGGCAGGCCGGACATCCACGCGAGCAAAGAGTTTGAGCCCCAGACGGTCTCAGTCACTCCGCCGGCCCCCCACAGGAGGCGGAACGTCCAAGCCAGCACCGATTCAATTAGACCAATTTACGCGTGTGGAAAAGTGGCAAACGGCCGTTTGGCGACACTTGCCCCGGCCTCCGGCTATGTCTTCGCTACCCTTCGGTGAGCGCGCGGCTGCCCTTCCCGGGCGAGCCAATCGAGCCGGTAGGCGGCATTTGGCGACAACACCCGTGCCAGCACGGGCAGCACAGCCTTTAAGTCCCGCTCCAAGGTGTAGGGCGGATTGACCGCGATGACACCGGAACCGACGAGCCCCGCATCCGCGCGCGGCGGTTGAGGCGCGATCTCGCTGCGCAGGACTTTCGGCATGTCCAGCCGGCGCAGCCGCCGCGCCAGCGCGTCCGGAGCGTCGCGTTCCTTGATTGGATACCACAACATGTAAATGCCGGTCGGCCACTTGCGGTGCGCCTCGCCAAGCGCGGCGGACAGCCGGGTGAAATCGGCGGCCTCCTCGTAGGGCGGGTCGATGAGGACGAGGCCGCGGCGCTCCTTGGGCGGGACATTGGCACTGAGCGCCATCCAGCCGTCGAGCGCCAGCACCTTGACGCGGGCATCGCCGCGCAAGGCGATTTTGAGCGCCGCCGCCGCGCGCGGCTCGAGTTCGCACGCGATCAACCGGTCGCCGCGCCGCAAGCGGGCGGCGGCGATCAGGGGCGATCCCGGATAGAGGCGCAGCGCGCCGCCGGCGTTATACGCGGCGACGACATCGAGGTAAGGCTTGAAGAGCGCGCCGGCATCGCTCTGCCGCAGGGCCGGCGCCGCGGCGACGACGCGTTCGATACCGTCGCGCCATTCGCCGGAGCGCGCCGCCTCCGGTCCGAAAAGATCGTAGCGGCCGGCCCCGGCATGGCTGTCGATCACGCGGAACGCGGCCGGCTTGCCCCGCAAATATTCGAGGATGAGCGTGAGCACGACATGCTTGTGCACATCGGCGAAGCTGCCGGCATGGAATTCGTGTCGATAATTCATGGCTTCATCGGTAACGCCGCGTCGAGACTGCGCCGCGAGTGCTTTAACCCCCGCGCACCGGCGGCATGTTCACTTGATCGCGCCGGCAGCTGCGCCGGCTGACCGCAAGGCAATCGTGAAATTGCACGTCCTTGGACAAGTCCTTGGACAGGCAAAGCCGCACCTCGGTCAAGCGGTTCCGCTCGCAGCCGATCGCAATGGCCTGCGGCGACAGGCCGGGATTGGCTTTGATGAAAGCGTCAGCCACGGCGTCCGGCGCAACGGCGAGCGGCGCGTTGAGCGCGCCATACGCGGGCGGGATTTTCACCGCCGCGCGCGCCAGACGCACCGCGTCGAAATAGGCCTGCGGCGAAAGCCCCGAGCAGGTGCCGTGCTTGTCCCATTCGTCATAGATGAGATGCGGCGCCGGCATCAGATCGAGCATGGACGAAACAATCTCGCGGTTAAGCCGCGGCGTCGGAGTCTGGCAGTATTGCGGAAAGCCCTTGTCATATTGCGGCCAAAGCCCGTGCACCACGAAGGAATAGGGCCGCCCCCCGCATTGCCGCGACAGCGGGCCGGCGGCGTGGCGCTCAGCCGCCGCCGCGCAGTACGACGGCGACCACGATAGCGACAAGACATAGAAGTCGAACCGCCCCGGTTCGTTAGGGTGCGGGCTCGCAGCCGCAGTCTGTGCTGTGACCGGCAGAGGGGCGAGTAACAACGCCACCAACGCCACGCGAACAAGCAACGCAACCATGATCGCCCCTCTGACCGGACGTTTTCATCCTAACGAACGCCTAAGAACAAATCAAGAACATCCTGTGGATCGTGGCGAGACCGACGCCGCTTTACGACTTTGCTGCGAACAATGGGGATCGTTTTCATGGCGGTCCTGGACGACGGGCTGGCCCGGCCATAGCTATGAATTGCCTTGGCCGGAACTGCATTGAAGAGGGTATGCAATGGCGGTCTATCGGTTGTTCAAGAACCAGCCGTTCGAACCGGAAGCGATTTCGACCATGACGCGCACCTATGCGGAAGTGTGCCGTATGCTCGGCGTGAGCGATCGCGATCGGCGCCGAACCGATGCGGTGGCCAAGGCCGTGATCGAGTTCGCCCAACGCGGCGCGCGCGACCCGGTCCGGCTGCGTGACTGCGTGTTGCAGGCGTTGCGCGATTGACCGCGGTTGCGGCCGGCGGCGCGCCCCCGGTCAGGGCCGCGCCGACCGGCATTCCGGATTATAGGCCCAGTTGCGGTCGAGCCCGACGACGCAGAAATTGACGCCCCAATCGATACCGATCATGCCGGTGTCTTCGGCGATCGAATAATAGATGGCGTGCCTGGTATTGTCGTTGATCACGGCGGTGCCGCCGCAAAAGCGGTGCGGAATGGACTGCGCCGCCCACGGCATGGTGTCGATTTCGTGGATGTTCTCGAAACCGACGATCTGCAATTCAGAATTCCAAAAGCGGAATTCCTTGGTGCGAAAATTGCTGACGATGCGGTCGAGCGCCGGGTGGGATTCGCACGACGGAAGGTCGCGATTATAGTTCGGGCCGGACAGCCAGAAATTCTTCTCAAGGATCGTTGCAGCGCGAGCTTGCGCGCACGACAGAACGGCCAGCGCAATAGCGAGCGCAACGGAAAGTGCGGCACACGCCAAGCGGCCGGGATCGAATTTTGATCGCGACATTCCCTTTTCCCCGCCCCTTCCCCGTTTTGCCGCCGAACCCGCCGCAGCGTGCCGCGCCCGAGCTTGCCGGTCAAGGTCCCCAATCGCAGGCCTAATCGCAGGGCCCGGCGGTAAGCGCCCGATGGTCCTCCGCTCGGTCTTCTTGCCCCGCAGTGCCGGCGCGCTCCTTGCGCTACGGCTTCCACTTGGGTTGTGCTAACAATTCTCAGTCGTTGCATTTTGATTCGTTTGTCAGCGTGCTCGCAAGAGCAATGCCGCGAATTTGCGGCGCCCTGTTCCATCTGCGTAGGGGAAGTTTGGGATGGTCCGCCGGAATCCGGCGGACCGTGGGGCCCGGATTGGGGGAGAACGGCGATGGGCGAGGTGCATCGGCTCTTGAAGCCGCAGGCTTCGTTCGGTCTGCAGGCGGCGGGGCGCTTGATGACCGAGGTATTTCCGTCCTGGGTGCAGGATCTGGCGCTTCTGGTTGAGAGCGTGGAGGCGGTTCGGCCGCCCGGGGCATTGCCGGATTGGCAACCGGGAGCCACCGTGCGGCTGCCGTTTTCCAAGAAAATCTGCTCCGACGGAGCGGCGGTGTGCAGCCAGGCGCTGATGGCGCTCGCCGACACCGCCATGGTCATCGCCTGCTCGGCGGCCTGGAACGGCTACCGGCCGATGAGCACGATCGACCAGACGACCCACTTTCTCCGCCCGGTGAATTTCGACATCGTCGCCGACGCCCGCGTCGTACGGATTGGCCGCAATACCAGTTTCGGCCGCGTCATGCTGCTCAACGCCGCCGACCGGCGGCCGGTCGGGATGGTGGCGAGCGCCTATTCAATGGTGTGAATTGCGTTCGTAGGCCTAAGCCGACGCGCCGCTAGCCGCTTTCATTCCGCCGCACGGCGAACTAAGCTTGCCGGCCTGTCTGGGGCGGGAGGCTCGGCGATGGTTCGGAAACTTTCGATTGCGTTCGGCATGGTCACGCTCGTCGCCGCCGCGGCCAGTACTGGCACCATAACCGGCGCCATAACCAGCACCGTGGCGTTCGGCGCCGAGTTTGCCGGTCCGGGTCCGACCATCACCGGCAACTATACTGGCGGCATCTTTCCTTATCGCCCTGCCGTTCCCGGCACCTACGAAGAGATTGCCGAAGGGTTTTGCGCCCGCTACGGCCGGCTCGCCAAGCTCACCAGCATTCATCGCATCTACGGCGATTACGTCAGCTTTGTCTGCTACGATCGCCGGGGCCGGTTTCAGTAGCGCCTGATCGGTTTTGCTAGAATCAAAACCGGGCTCTAGCGTTTTCTTTGCGCACGGTCTGTTCCGAAAACCGGTATCCGCCCTCGGATCAAGTCCGAGTGGCAAGCTTTTTCGGGATCGTGCGCTAGCTGCCGCGCCAGTCGCCGAGCACCGTCTGCACCACGGCAAGCACCGCCACCGCCGCGGTGTCGGCGCGCAGAATGCGCGGGCCGAGCGATAGCCGCACCACGTTCGGCTGTTGCAGCAGCGCCGCGCGCTCGTCCTCGGCAAAGCCGCCCTCCGGCCCAACCAGGACCGCAAGCCCGCCTAGCCGCGGCACCGCGCCAAGCGCCGCGACCGGACTGGCGGGCTCGGCATCTTCATCGCAAAACACCAGCCAGCGCGCCGGGTCGCGTTCGGCGAGGGCGCGGGACAACGCGACCGGCGGCGCGATCTCGGGCAGCGCAAGAATGCCGCATTGCTCGGCCGCTTCGATGGCGTTCGCCCGCATCCGCTCGAGATTGACCCGGGCGACCTGGCCGTGGCGGGTCAGCACCGGGACGAGCCGCGACACCCCCATCTCCACGGCCTTCTGCACCATGTAGTCGAGCCGCGCCGCTTTCAGCGGCGCGAACAGATAATGCAGATCCGCCGCGGCGGTCTGCTGCCGCGTTTGGGCGCCGACGGCGAGGCTTGCGGCGCGCTTGCCACCCTCCAAGGCTGCGCTCCACTCGCCATCCCGGCCGTTGAAAACCAGCACCCGATCGCCCGGCTGAAGGCGAAGGACGTGGCTGAGATAGTGCGCCTGGGCGCGCTGCAGCGCGAGCGCGCCCCCCGCCGCGAGCGGCGCATCGACGAACAGCCGGGGACTGCGGAAATCGTAGCCGGACATTTGCGAGCGGAACTGGGGCGAAGCCGCCTATGGCTTGCCGATTGGGCCTCGTTTAGCCCGTAAAGCGCGATGCGCAAAGCAGGGTTGAGCGGGACTTTGCCGCGTTATCGCCGAATTCAGCAAGCTTTAATCGCCGCGAGACTTCGGGCAGACTTAATCTGGACACTTAAACCGGGCACTCAAACCGGATCGGCACAGAGACTTATCGATGAATCGCTGCCTCGCCATCGGGCTTTGTCTAGCGGCGGCATACGTTCTCGGCACGGCAAGCGCGCGGGCGCAAACGGCCGGGCCGGCGCAATGCATGCAGTTCCCGACGCTGACCCAAGCCACCCAGCAGAAAGCGAACGCCGTGACAGCGGCGATGAAAGCCAAGGCCGACCGCAAAGAGATTTGCCGCCTCATGACGACGTTCCTCGCTTCCGAAGACAAGGTCGTTAAGTTCCTGATCGCCAACAAGACCTGGTGCGGCGTGCCGGATCAGGCGGTCGACGCCGCCAAGGCCAATCATGAAAAGTCGGTCAAATTCCGCGACTCCGCCTGCGCCGAAGCGCCCGGTCCGAAACCGCCGTCGTTAAGCGAGGCCATCAAGACGCCCGACATCGATTCGGCGAGCAATACCAAAGCCGGCCGGTTTGGCACCTTCAATACGCTCACCGGCAATCCCTTGGGCAAATGAACCGATTGGCCAAATGAACCGGGCGGCCGGTTCGGTCGCCGACGCGACCGGCAATTGGGTCGACAGTATCGCCCCGGCCTGGGCGCGTCCCTATTTGCGGCTGTCCCGGCTCGACCGCCCGATCGGCTCCTGGCTCCTGCTGCTGCCGTGCTGGTGGTCGGCGGCGCTGGCCGCGGTCGCCGCGCCGGCCGGACTTCCGAACCTCCGGCACATTGCGCTGTTCTTCCTCGGCGCGTTCGCCATGCGCGGCGCCGGCTGCACCTGGAACGACATCGTCGACCGCAATCTCGACGGCGCGGTGGAGCGCACCGCGTCGCGGCCGATCCCCTCCGGCCAGGTCAGCGTCGCGCAAGCAGCCGCGTTTCTTGTCCTGCAAGCTCTCGTCGGCCTTGCGGTGCTCGTCACCTTCAATCGTTTCACCATCGCCCTCGGCATCGCCTCGCTGGCGATCGTGGCGGTCTATCCGTTCATGAAGCGGATCACCTATTGGCCGCAGATCGGGCTCGGCCTGGCGTTTTCCTGGGGCGCGCTGATGGGCTGGGCCGGCGCCTTCGGCCGGCTCGATGGGCCGGCGCTTCTGCTCTATGCCGGATCGATTTCCTGGGTGATCGGCTATGACACCATCTACGCCCACCAGGATCGCGAGGACGACGCGCTGATCGGCATCAAATCGACCGCTTTGTTGTTCGGCCCGCGCACCAAGCCGATGCTCGCGCTGTTCTACGGCGTTGCCGTGATCCTGCTCGGCGCCGCGGGCTTTACCGCCGGCGCCGGCTGGGTCTTCGCGCTCGGGCTACTCGCCTTCGCCGTCCACCTTATCTGGCAGATCGTGCGCCTCGACACTGCCGATCCCGACAATTGCCTCATCGTGTTCAAATCCAACCGCGATGCCGGCCTGATCCTGTTCGCCGCGCTTGCTCTCGACGCGGCGCTGCCTCGGCTCACCTGATCGGCTGTTGGCGCAAACCTGGTTCGCCCGGTTTTCGCTTGTTGGCGGCGGCCGCCAGGCGCAAAATGCCTGCAATCAAAAGAATACCGGCAATTCCCAGGGAACGAGCGATGAAATCCATCTCGGTGTGTGGCGCCGCCGCGCTGGCGGCCGTGCTGGTTGCGGCCTCCCCCTTGACCGCAAGCGCCGGCGATCGGGCCTCGGCCGCGCTCACCGGCCAGGTCTCGTCCGACGCCGAAGCGACCATGGAAGGCGTCGTCGTCACCGCGCACAACGACGGCTCGATCGTCTCGGTCAGCGTCACCACCGACGCCAAGGGCCGCTACGCCTTCCCGGAAAATCGCCTCGAGCCGGGCCACTACACGCTCGCGATCCGCGCGGTTGGCTACGATCTCGCGGCGCCCGCCGCGGTGGACATCGCCGCCGAGGATCCGGTGGTCGCGAACCTCACATTAGTGCCGACCAAGAATCTCCCCGACCAGCTCACCAATGCCGAATGGATGATGAGCATCCCCGGCACGCCGGAAGAGAAGGCGATGCTGCTCGACTGCACGAGCTGCCATACGCTCGAACGCATCGTCAGCTCGACGCATAACGCCGACGAATGGACGCAGGTCATTACCCGCATGAAAGGCTATGGCCAGGTCAGCCAGCCGATCAAGCCGCAGCCGATGCTCGACACCGCCCGCGCCGGCACGCCGGAACAGTACCGTAAGCTCGCCGAGTACCTCGCCACCATCAATCGCAGCGCCGCCGACCACTGGTCCTATCCGCTGAAAACGCTGCCGCGGCCGACCGGAGCATCGACGCGCGCCATCGTCACCGAATATGCGCTGCCGCGGCCGACCATCGAACCGCATGACGTCGTCCTCGATAAGGACGGCAATGTCTGGTACTCGGATTTCGGCGAGCTCTTCATCTCCAAGTTCGATCCGAAGACGCTCAAGCTCAGCGAATATCCGGTCAAGGACTTCAAGCCCGGCGCGCCGGTCGGCAATCTCAGCCTCGCCTTCGACAAGGACGGCATGCTGTGGTTCGACACCATGTATCAGGGCGCGCTCGGCAGCGTCGATCCGACGACCGGCGCCATCCAATATTACCCGCTGCCGCCGCAATGGAACGACAACCGCACGCAGCTCAACTTCGTCGGCTTGCGCCACGACGTCGACGGCAAAGTCTGGACCAAAAACGTCGGCACGCAGGACATTTTCCGGCTCGATTTGGCGAGCGGCCAATGGCAGCGCCTGCACCCGACCGACTCGTTGCCGCCCGGCCGGCGCTACAGCATCTATCAGGTGATATCCGACTCGAAGAACAATCTGTGGCTGGCCGAATTCGCCGACGGCCACCTCGGCAAGATCGACGCCAAGACGCTGCAGGTGACATGGTACACGCCGCCGACGCCGCATGCCCGGCTGCGCCGCATGGAAATCGACGATCGCGATCGCATCACGGTGGCGGAATATCGCGGCAACAAAGTCGCGGTGTTCGATCCCGCGACCGGGCAATTCACCGAATACGCCATGCCGCCGGACACCTTCCCCTACCGCGCGGAGTTCGACAAGAACGGCGCGCTGTGGGTCTCCACCATGCACACCGACCGCGTCGTGCGGCTCGATCCGAACACCGGCAAGACCGCGCAATATCTGATGCCGTCGGACACCAATATGCGCACGGTCTACCTCGACAACACAACGACGCCGGTGACGTTCTGGGTCGGATCGAACCACGACGCCGCGCTGGTCAAGGTCGAGCCGCTGGAGTGAGAAAAATTCCGGCACCCTGAGGCGCTCGGCGCAACGCGCCGAGCCTCGACGGGCGACAGGACAAAATCTTTTGGGCGCGCCGCCGAGCTGCCTGCGCCCGGCGACTTTGCACCGCCGCGGCCGTTGCCTGCCGCACGCGTCGATCTGACGAGGCTTCCGCTTAGTTGTTGAACCTGTAGACCAGCCCGGCCTGCGCCGATTGAACTTGCGGGTGCAAGGCGATCGGCAATTGCGTGGGACCCGTCACCGTCTGAACGGTGATCACGACGTTGTCGATGGTCTGGATAAATCCATATTGATACTCGAAGCGCACGGCCCAATGCCCGTCCAGAGCGGTCTCGACGCCGGCGCCGATCTCGAGCGCATTGGCGCGCTGATGCGGAGCCAGCGCCTTGTTGGCGAACAGTTGCGCGGTGTTAAAGCCGCTTTGGAACCAGCCGGTGCTGGCGTAGATCATGGTCGCCGGCGTCAATAGGTAACCCAGGCGCGCGTGCGCCGCCTCGGTCCCGTCGATGTGAATTTGTGTCGTCGCTATTCCGGGCGCCGCGCCACCGTCGATGCCAAACACCCAGCGCGGCGCAATGCGCCAATTGTAACCGACGAGCGCGGTCGGCAAAATCGCGGAACTGCCGAAGCCGTCGATATCGTTGCCGGGCGCCTGCGCCGAATCGACCTTCGCCGTCGCGGTCACCGCCGCCACGGTGGCGGCGATCGTCGGCCCGTTCCACGACGGCGTTGGTGCCGGCGCAGCCCAAGCTGGGTCTTTGTCGGCGCCGAACCGATAGATCAAGGCAAGGCGTCCAACCCCGACCGCCGGCTGCAGATGGAGGTTCGTGCCGAAAACCGAGGAATTAAAGCTGCTGTCGCCGTAGAACGCCTCGAGATATTCGAGCCGCGCATTCCAGCCGCGGCCAAGCTGCGTTTCGACGCCGAAGCCGAGCTGTGGCCCGCCGAGCCGCAGCGTCGCCGTTCCGGCCGCACCCACCGTTGACGTCAGCGAATAGACGAACTGCGCCCACGACCAGCCGCCTGTGCCATAAAGCAGTGTGTTGGGCGCCAGCAGATAGCCAAGCCGGCCGCGCACTGAATAGGAGTGCTTCTCGGTAATGGCGATATTGGCAACATCGCCGAAACCGTCATTGAAAACCTCGCTATGATCGATGCTCGACCAATTCGCGTCGGCCTCGATGCCCAACAGCCATCGCGGCGCCAGCATGTGGTTGTAACCGCCGAGCACGCCGCCGCTGACGCCGTGACTGCCAAAAAAATTGCTGTCGAATGCTCCGGGGACATTGAGTTTACTGATTCCGATGCCATAGCCGATGTCGCCGCCGACATAAAAACCTTCCCAGGACGCCACGGCGGCCGGGCTCGCCGCCACGGGAGGCGCTTTTACCGCCATGTCGGCTGCAAATGCACAGGTGCCGGCCGCCGTCGCGAGGCAACCGATGACAATGGCCAATCTCTGCATGAACGCCCCCGCGACCGTGACCACGTTAAACCAGCTATCGGCCGCCGGGTGTTGCCCACCTGCCACGGTGGACAGGAATTTACGGCGACCGCCGGGACTCGGGCCGCCCACCCTACTCCGCACGCTGGCCGAACGCGCCGCGATCGAGCGTCGCGAAATCGCCGATCCGTTGGAGCATGATATCGGCGGACGGATAGCGCGCCAGCGCCTCTTGATCGCGCGCGTAATGGCCCTGCCGCACGAACACCGTGGTGACGCGCGCGCCCCAGACGCCCTTCACCGCGGCGAGAATGCGCAGCTTGTCGTCGATCAGCACATAATGCCGCGCCGGATAGAAGCGCTCCACATCGGCAAGCTCCTGCTCCTTATGAATATAGATCAGCACCCGGTCCTCGACCGCGCGCCACAGCCCCGAACGCTCGACCTTGCGCGGCTGAAACACCGCGTCGCCATCGGAGAGAATGACCGCCGGTCCCCAGCGCCGCGCGTGCGCCACGGCCGCGAGCGCGCCGGGATAAAGCCGCTCGGCGAACGGATAGTCGACCAGCCAGCTCGACATGCGCAAAAGCTCCGGCCGGTGCAGCGCCTCGACGCGATAGCGTTCCAGCGCGCCGAGATAATCGACATAGCCGAGCGCGCCGCGCAGCTCCTCCAGGATCTGCCAATAGCGGTCGCGCGCCGCGGCGCCGTAGTTCTCCGCCAAATGCGCCTTCAGGTCGTCCTGGACGCGGTCGTTGTCGAGGAGCGTGTTGTCGACGTCGAACAGAAAGACAATGTCGTGCAGGGGACCCATGAAAGCAACAACGCGGCCGCGGCGCTTTAAGTTCGAGAGCAGCCCGGATCGGGGCGGCCATCGTTATAGCGCAAGTCCCCAGTTCCAATTTTCCGCCCGTAGCGGAAAATCTCGGTGCACCACATCGATCGCTGCGCTCACCATAGTGCAGGGCAAGGCGACATCGACCGAACCGCGCGGAGTTAGTTCAGAGCGATCCGAACGTCGCGCGCACGCCTTAGGTCGGCAGTATCGGCTCCTTCGTTAAACCAAGAATAGATCGGTTCAATCAGACCTCGTGCCTCATCGAAGCGCTCTTGCGTCCGCCATAGCGTTGCCAGGGCGGTGGCCGCCCGCAATTCCAAGGACTTGGCGCTTTGGCGTCGCGCAACGCTGATTGCGTCTTTAAGGTAGCTTTCTGCGTCGTTTACTCTTGTCCTATCGAGCGCCAAAAGAATTTGCGCTCTCTGGCGAAAAAGTTCGGCTTCCCATGCGCGGCCCGTCACGTCATCGAGATTAGACAGCGTTTGCTCGACAATCGATAGCGCAACTTCGTTATCCCCGGACTGAGCATGAGTATCGGCCAGCCAGCTTTCCATCATCGGCAGCATAAAGCCGATGCCCGAACGGCGCGCTTCGTCGATGCCGCGTTTTATTTCGGTCTTGGCCTCTTCGGGTCGGCCCAATTCGCCAAGCGCACGCCCTCGGGAAATCATGGAGAGAACTACGTACAGCGAGAAGCGCTGTTCCCGGGACATTGCAAGGCTTTCCTCGGCGTTTGCAAGCGCTCGATCGGGATCGCCGCGCAGCAGATGAACTACAGAAGTCATGTAATGGGCGAATGCCATGGTGTAGGGCTGGGAAAGACTTTTGGCCAAGCCAAGAGCTTCCAGTACGCGGGCCAACGATTGGTCGGGATAGCCAAGAAACCACAAGTCCCAAGAGAGCAGCAGTATCGAGGCCGCCCGGGGCTCGACCATATAGAGGCCGTATAGCGGTTGTTTGCCCCCGATCTTCGAGAACGCGATCGTTTGCTCGAAGTGTTCTCTTGCCGGTTGAAATTCGCCGACAGTTAGTAACGTGCTTCCCATGACACGATGAGCCACCATCGACGGAACAGGATCGGCCGATGCCCGTGATAGCGACAGAAACTCATTCGCCATACTTAACGCTTCGTCGTGCTTGCCACCCATCCAGGAATGTCCCCACAGCCCGAAAAGAGCTTGGAAATAATTAGCTGCGTTATTCAGCTTGCGGCATATCGCGCGAGCTCGCGCAAACGCGTCGCGGGTCTCTGCGGCAGCATACCCGCGAACGGCAATAAGCGGGATACCTAGCGCCAACTGAATCTCGCTTTCTTCTTCGTTACGCCCAGGGGTCTCCGGCAAGGCGCCCAGTACCTCTAGAGCCATTCGAAAATGAGCAATGGCTTCGACGTTGGCGGAATGCGCGAACGCCCGTAAGCCGGCCGCACGCCAATATTTCACCGCCCTTTCGTGATCGCCTGCTTCGCCGCAGTGATAGGCCAGAATTTCGGGCTGACGTTCGACAAGCTCCCGAAAATGATTTTCCAATATGGCGGCCAGATTGGCGTGGATCTCCTGTCGCTTGCCCTTTAGCAAAGAATTGTAGATTGCATCCCGTAAAAGAACGTGTTTGAACGCAAAACGCGCCGCTGGTGAGATATCGACGCGATGGATGACGTCGGCTTCCTCGAGCACGAAAAGCGCCGTGTCCAGGTCGTTGCCGCCAATTCCCGTCGCGAAGGACAACACATCGTAAGAGAACTCCCGCCCGATCACCGCGGCAATTTGCGCCACTTTATGGCCTGGCGCGACGCGATCGAGCCGCTCCATCAGTGCGTCGTGCAGCGTCTCCGGAACCTTGAACGCCGTTGAGGGGATCGTTCGCTTGAAATCGCCGTCTTCAGGCGGAGCCCGCACCGGCGCCCGTTGGATACTGCTTGTTAGTTCCTCTATGAACAATGGCACGCCGTCGGCCTTGTCGATAATTTCGTCGACGACCTTCTGGGGCATGGCCTCGCCTCGCAAAAGATCCCTAATCAAGGCCGTTACTTCGCTGCGCGACAGTCGAGTGAGTGAGTGAGTGGTCACGTCCGCACGAGTGAACCACGCCGGCCGGAATTCGGGCCGGCATGAGATGACAAGCATGATTCTGGACTGAGCGATCCGGCTTACGGCAAGTTCAAGAAACTCAAGTGTCGATGGATCCAGCCAATGCACATCCTCGAACACGCATAGCATCGGACGCCGGGCCGATGAAGCCAGCAACATGTCCACCAGCTTGGTTATCGTCTTGTTCTTGATTTGCTGCGGCGAGAGTGGGGACAATTCGCGGTCATTTTCTGTGGGAATCGACAAAAGAGCCGCGACCAGCAAAACCAACTCTGCCGAATCGTCGATGGCGCCGGTAAAATAGGCATTAAGCTTGATCAGTTTTTCGGAGTTGGAGTCGCGATCTGTTATCTGGGTGGCCTGTTTTATTTGCTCGATGATCGGATAGAAAGCGCTTTGGTTGTGATAGGACGAGCATTGATAGTTCAACAAAAAATGCGGTTCGTGCTGAATGCTCGACTTTAGTTCGTGGATGAGACGTGATTTGCCAACTCCCGGAATGCCGGAAAGCAATATGACTTGGCCCTCGGCTTCCTTTGCTTTCTGCCACCTATCTAGAAATAAGCTGAGCTCTATTGCGCGTCCGATAAGGGGGCTCAGAGATTCTTCATGCGCTGTCTCGAACCGGCTTGCGATACTCTTGGCGGCGAGCACGCGATACACTTGAACGGGCTTGGTGAGGCCCTTGATCTCCTGAAACCCAAGATCTTGGAGGTCGAAGGCCTCCGATATCAGATGTTTCGTCGAGGCTGAGATCAGCACGGCATTGGGCGCCGCAAGTGTCTGCAGACGTGCGGCAATGTTCGGGGTTTCGCCTACGGCCTCCATCGAGGCCGCAGCGCCACTGGCCCCGACATCGCGGACCACCACGAGGCCCGAGCAGACGCCAACCCGCGAGGCCAGGGTAATGGGTCCTGAAATATTCGTGACTGCGGAGAGAGTATCTAGAGCGGCGTGTACGGCACGAACGGCATCATCCTCATGGGCGCGTGGCCAACCGAAAAATGCCATCACGCCATCGCCCGCGTAGCTCGCTACCTCCCCTCCGTACCGCCTGATCGCCGTGCCGCATGCTTCGCGATACGCGTCAATAAGGGCGCGAAGATCTTCGGGGTCCAACTTCTCCGATAACGGCGTAGACCCGACAAGGTCACAAAACATGACTGTGATTTGACGGAGCTCGGCGTCGCGGTGTTGCTCAATAGCGGGCGGCGCCCCCGTAACGTCCGCAACCCCGGTTGTTGAATCGGCGGGCTGGCGCGCTGCCGTCAATGCGTCAATGGCCCTAAGCAATTTCTTGCGATGGCCTAAAGAAACTCCGAGTTTTTCGAGATCATTTTCCGTCAAATCCGGAAGGACGGAGAAATCGATATTATTTTCTGCGAAGGTGTTGGCATACTCGTCTAGACCGTGGCTACCCAGCCATTCGGCCAAGTCGGTGCCTGTCTTCGTCATTGCAGACGCCTTTACCGATTGCCGTAGTTCATTAGGATAGAGTCGGGCTTTAGACCCACAATGTGGCGGCCTTTGGCTGCTTTAGACCAGGGGACCTCTCCCGCAGACCATACCATGGTCTAATCTAGGTTGTGCCGCTCCAAAATAGGCCGCACAAAGTTGCCTAGCTTGAAGTTGGATATGCGGAACTCTTTAGCTAACAAGCATAATTAGTCCGCGGGAAATCCATTGTCCCACTTTGTTAAAAAGACTCGAATGCCGCTATATCCGTGCAGTCCCCTCGGCAGCACTCCGATCGCGAGGAGTCGCGCGGGCCTCGAGGTGCCGTTTCTGGTGCACCACGCCATGACAAACTGCGATGACTATCGCGCCATTGCGTTCATGCTGCGGGCTGGGCGCTACGCGTCTCACCGTGCGAAGGCGATGAACCGAGACGATACGGGAGCACCTCTCCGACCGCCTGCTGAAGCTCTTCGAGCATCTCCGCCTCGGATTTGAGAAGCTCGTGATTATATCCCTCCGCCATGATCAATGCCGATTTATACGTCTCCTGAACGACCCTGCTACGGTCACCCGCGGGAAGGGAGGCGACGAACGCGATTGTCTCTTCGACGTGAGTGACCTCGCTTCCGAGACAGCTGTGACTTCTCAGGAAGCGGGTCGCATCGACGCCAGCCGGGCACAGCGCCTGAACCTTCCCGATATCGGTCTCCTGCTTAAGCGCGGCGATGCGCTCCAGGCAATACGAATAGCCGATGCAGCCGATAGGATAGTCCTCGGCGCAGAGATCATCGAAGCGTTTGCAGAGCGGCTTGATGCCCTCCGGAATGAAGCGGGCGACAAGCCGCTCGGCGGGCACACCCAAAGCACGCAGATCCTTGAGCGCGAGCCGGTCGTGACCGGTCTCCTCGCGTGCGCGCGCTTCAAGGTAGGCCGCGACCTCCGGCCTCCGCAGCTCCTTGAAACGGCTGGCGGCGCGCCGGAGATTTCGCGGCGTGTCGACGGATGTGTGATAGGCGCCGACCAAGGCGACAATGTAGCCGACGAGCGTCGGGGCCTGGCGCGCGAGCCGGTTTTCAATTCCGGCAAATCCGAGATTTATCGCGCCGTCGAGCAGTCCGACCGTGCTGCCCCGCCCACCCGTGGCCGACATCGGTGTCGCGAATGGATCTGCCTCTTCCTTGGTGCCGCTCAGGCTATGAAACCAAACCTCTCCCGACTCGCGAGCGATGATCGAAATATCGCCTGTGACATTGACCCATTCCGTTACCAGCCGTGCCATTCGAAACCTCCCACTTCCGAGTGCTCGCCCATGATCGCTTCCTGGAGGCTGCAATTTGGTATGCGGGCCGAGCTCGTTTCAAGCTAGAGATACACAGCTTCGCCCAGGCCGAGACGCAACAGCGCTAGATTCCGTTCGGCGTACAGGCCATCAGCAATTGGGCAGTGTCGAGAAGATTCTTGGGGGCGGCTGTTATTCGGTTTTGGTTTGGCAGCACGAAGACGATTTCATCGTCCGATTGCATGATGTAGTCATTATCGTGCTCTGCTTCCGTGATTACGACGGCGCGCGTCAGATCAAAGCCCGCCGCGGCGATCCTCTTTGTCGCTGTTTGCACAGCGCCTTGCGTCGGCAGGTGCGTCTGGGGATCCCGGGCCAATAGCTGATTTCGGAGGTTTTGATCGCTCCATGCGTCGACGATGACTTGTGCGAGCGCACTGGTGGGCTCGAAGGAAAACGCCGGCAACACCAAGTGTTTTGTATTTCCAGGGTTGTTGGGATCCGGCACCTTCTTGTGAATGGCCATGGTCAACTCTCCCTCATGAAGCAGGCTCGGCATGTTGCCGTCCCACGCTACCTCGCATTTTAGTTGTAAGATTTTGCGGTGGCAAGCTAGGCTCCGCAGTATCGGAGCGATGGATCGTATTATTTCATTCCGCGGACGAGGCAGGCCTGCGCCTCAGTGTCGCCGGTGGCCGCGGTATGTTTGGCGTCGTTGTCACTCCGATCGCCGTGGGCATCGTTTGCGTCGAGCTACCAGTTCAAATTTTAACTGCAATCGTCGCATTAAATCTGGTGTTCTGATGTCTGTTTGTCTCCCGGGAACTGCTTTTGCCTCTCCGGTTCGGATTCCGCCGGGGTGGAGATTTGCAAGGCGGCATCACGCTGCCGCCGCGAAACCGGTTGCACCGTTACTGGAACTATTTGCCCGCCAAAGCGATGCCTGAAGGATTTGGCAATGTCCAAACCTTCCCGGCACCAACTGCAAAACTCTCGCCCGCCGAAGCGTTGAGGCCGCGATCGGTGCTGGATGTTAATGCCGCGGCGATGCCATTCGTTGACGGCTTCAAGACTGCGTCCGAAGCCGCCATCCGGGGCGGCAACATGGACGACGAATAGGAAATCGCCGCGTTTAACGCCCGGCGTCGTTTCATTTATTCGCGCGGAACTGGGCATGGCTGAACCACTTTGAAAGCGTTCAGATGTAACCGCCGGGCAGTCTCGGCCGCGGTTACGGGAATGCTTGCAGCGATGCGGCAAGCGCGCCGAAGCTAGGGAACAAGATGTAAAGTCCGAGCGTAGCCAGCAATCCAAGGGTACTGAACAGAGCGATCGCGATCAGCCCGGAATCGTTGAGCGCCGCGCCGATGTGATCCAAAATTGTCGCGTCGCGGCGAAGTCGGGGATCCAGCGGATCGGCCAGGATCAGCCGTTCCCCGCGGGAAGATGAATACCTCATCGGAGCCTCCACTTTGCTGCCGTCTGCCAACATCAATCGCATTGGCTCTTTGGCGACGGAGGTTTGCTTGACTGATTGGAATGTGGCCGCATTTGGCGCAAATGTCTGTGCCGCGGGTCACAGCAAAAACGTCACTCTTGCAGCGGTTTCTAGGCGGCAATCAAGCGCTCAGGCACAACACGGCCGTCACACGGCATCCAGGAGTTTGCGCAGCGCGTCCGGCTTAAGGATGATCGTCCAGCGATTCTTTAATTCCAGAATGCCCTGGCGCTGCCAGGCTCGCAGACAGCGATTGACCTTCTCGCGCGTTCCGCCGGTCATTTCCGCCAATTCACTCTGGGATAGCGAAAGCTTTGTCGCGCCCCGGCCTGCTGGTTGATAGGAGAGCAATATTTTGGCGAGCCGCACCGGCAAATTGAGGAATGCTATGTCCGCCATGCGTTCATCGGAATGGCGGATTCTGGCGCACAGAATTTCCATGAGTTTCAGGCAAGCCGTGGGATTGCTTTCAAGAAACGGCAGCACATCCCGGCGCGCCAGGACCAAAAGCTGACAATTTGTGAGCGCCCTTGCATTGGCCGAACGCGGCCTGCCATCGAGAAGCGCTATCTCGCCAAATAACTCGCCAGGCCGCAGATCGGCGAGAATGATCTCCTTTCCCCTGACGGTCGGAAATGAAATTCGCACTGTACCGACAACAACTGCCATCATGCTGTCGCCGTGGTCGCCGATCCGACATATCGACTCGCCGGCTAAAAGAGCGCGTGACGTCGCGTGCGCTGCGATTTCGTTGCACGCTTTTTCGTCAAGCGAACTAAACAATGCGCATTTTTTCAACGCGCTGTGGCCGCGATCGTTCGCTACGTCCTTCGCCATGGTCGGTAATTCCGTTGCCGCCTGGCCTTTCTTCCGCCTGCCACCTTTAGCAGACGCATGTGCGTGAGAGAAATAGCTCTGCTTTCGAGGTCAAGCCGGCTAGCCGTAAATTGCCGCGCGATAGCGAAATGACACGATGTGCCATCGGTCAACGGCTTCGGCGCTCGCCCTTTGCAGTAATCGGCCCGCGCTCTCGCAACGGCCTCTCTGCCGCTAGCAGGAATGTCGTCGAATTGGTCAAAGGGTTCGTTCCACGGCGTAACAACCTGCGGCGTGCCCCCAACTCGCATCGGGGGGATCCGTCGTGGCGGCGTCGGCGCCAGGTCCGCTCACCCCCCGATCGCGACCAAATCGCAGACATGGCGGAAACTTCGGTAACGGGCCATGAACCGACATCGCGCGTTGGCGAGGCGGAACGTGAGAGCCCCTTGCCGCAACTTTCAATTGCAAATAAATTATGATTGCAACCAGCCCCGATTGGGAGTCGGTCATGCAAGCAAATCCAGAGCACCAGTCCTTCAACCTGATGGGCTTACTTACCCAACACAACACGCCATGGAAACTGTCCAAATATAAAGCAAATCAAATCGTCTACGCGCAAGGCGACCCGGCGGATTCGGTTTTTTACATCCATACCGGGCAGGTCAAGGTTATCGTCATTTCCAAACTTGGCAAGGAAGCCGTCGTCGCAATCCGGGGACCGGACGAATTCTTCGGCGAGGGAGCAATGAATGGGACACCGCTGCGTTTGGCTACAACCACCACAATGTCGCCATGCGAGATCATACGGCTAGAGACGGAGACCATCGTCCGCCTCCTTCATCAGAACCAGGAGTTTGCCGACTATTTTCTCGCCCATCTTTTGACTCGGACCGCCCGCGTCGAAGCGGACTTGGTCGATCAATTGTTCAATTCCAGCGAGATGCGGCTGGCACGGGCCCTTCTGCTGTTGGCCAATTATGGCAACGACCTTGCTGTGGAACCGCTACCTGTAAAAGTGAACCAGGATACACTCGCCGCGCTGATTGGAACGACGCGGTCCCGCGTGAATTTTTTCATGAACAAATTTCGAAAGTTGGGCTTGATCGACTACAACGGCAAGCTCGAAGTTCGAAAGGCTCTGCTGAACTTCGTTCTGAATGAACGACCACATATTGAGCCCTAGAATAGCTCCATAGCTCCAGCGATGAGCACCCATCGCAAATAGCGATTGCCCTGCTTTGGTAGGCGCGTTGCGGTGGGCCGCACTCCTGTGATTCAAGCTGCCAAACTGGGAAGCTTCGAATTATGCGATTATAGGCTTGTCTCCCTATCAGCGACACTCCCCTTGACATCGGTCCCCTGTTCAGTTACATAAGCGGACGAATCATCTCGCCCGCTAAAGGACGCCGCCGCGGAGGCATTCGCGGCGGTGGGGCGAGAGGCGGAGCCCGCGGGCGGGCTTGCAACC
>Ga0207416_1000112_pt1 | contig 147726 bp, 127 predicted proteins | sample PaiPotPPM11metaG_FD_184107 | JGI IMG/M metagenome (GOLD analysis project Ga0207416, IMG submission 184107) | Iron sulfur acid spring bacterial and archeal communities from Banff, Canada, to study Microbial Dark Matter (Phase II) - Paint Pots PPM... ...
CCAGGTATCTCATGACCGCCACCAGGCCACCCCAGCCACTCACCGGTTTGCCGGTGTAGCGCAGCTCCAGACTGGTCGCCGGACCCCCAAAAACGCTACTCTGCTCTTGCATCGTTCTGTCCCTCCGTCGGTTCTCGTTGAGTCGGGCAAAACCCAACATTACCAACGAGCTCAGAACGATGCGCAGATCCGATTCGGCACTAATCGTGTTTTTCGGGCTAAAATCAAAAAGGGGACCGCGCGTGCGGTCCCCTTTTTGGAGCGGAATCGCTACGGAGTGACTTTTCCGAAGTGAGTCGACCAGTGATCAGTGGCATTGGAGGAAGTGCCTGCGATTTTCTCGTTGGTCACCCAAAACGTGCCGAAAGCGACAGGATCGAGATTGACCGCGGAATAATCGCCCCACCGCTGGTTTCCAAAGGCCGGATCAAAGTTGCTAACCAGGCAACTCGTACTCCCTGCGATTGCTGGACCGACCGGCATCGTTCCGGTCGCCGTCGAAGCGGTGCGCCCGCCGAACATTACGAGCGCGTCCTTGCCGGCAGTTGGGTCCGTCGCCGTCCAGGTTACTATCGCGCTGCTCGCCGTGCTGGCCGCAATATGCGGGTTGAAGTCAAACGAAGTGCTGCTTTGGGAAAACGTTCCCTGCTGAGCAACGGTATTGGAGGTGGTATTGAACTCGTAGAAGACAGGGACAGAATGGCCGCCCTGGTTTGTGGAATGAGTCTGCCACAACAGCGCGCCGTACTGATAGCTTCGATTCTCGAAGCGCCCGTCAAGTGTGTCGATTTGAAGTTGAGAATTGGAACCGGTGCAGGTTTGGTTCGCGTTCGGCGGCGGGACGCTATACGACGCTACCGTGATGTTGACCGGACCGGCAAAGGCGACGTTGGATCGTCCCGCTTCAGTCATGGTGAATTTTTTAATGGCTGTTACGCCGGAAGTAATCGGAGCTGCCACAAAGAAGTCATTCCCATTGTTATCCTCTACCAAAGGTGGTGCTAGTGTGCAGAATGCGCAGATCGTCGGCGAGACGCTGAAGAGCTTAACGTTGTAGCCCAGCCCGTTGTAAACCTGCGCTTTGGGGATCGCAAAGGCGATTGGACCGATGAATGCCCCGCTCGTGTTGTTGAACATGTTCGCCGTGATGAGCAGCGTGTCCTGGTCGAGGCCGAGTTGAGGGAAATCGACGAACTCGCCTGCGGGGAGGGCAAGGCTGCCAGGGAAAATGAAGTAGGCGCCAGCGGCGTCGCTGGTTTGCGAAACCGCGAGGTAGTAGACCGGCATGCCGCTGCCGGTAAGATTAGTGAAGTCATCAAGTAGAACGACCCATCGGTTGTAAACGGGATCAAACACCGCCCGTCCATCACCCAACGTGTCAGTGAAGTTCCCGACAAAACCATTGTCATTGATGGAACGCAGGTGTACGCCCGTCTTGCTCCAAATGTCGATATTGGAATTAGTTGGCTGCAGGATTTGAGAACGGCCTACGGCAGCATCAACGTCGGGGGGAACAAGACTGTCGCCATTTTCGCCCTCGGCGGCTCCCGTGAAGTTAGTCGTGAAAGTCGGAGCTAACGGACCGATGGCAGTGGGGCGAACCGGCGAGCTGACGGCGGACGCGGCGGCGGCCTTGGCTGCAATGTATTGATCCATAGGAATCGTTGGCCGATTGATCGGCCCTGCCGGGCCTCGCGGCGGCTGACCGAGCAGGGGAGCTATCTGCCCCAGCTTTACGAACTGCGCATTATGGCTGAAAGCCCTCCCTGATGGGGTAATTAAGGGTCCCTGTGCAGCAGCCAAATCGCTGCTCGAGGCCGCCTGACAGGCCAAACTCACGGTTAGGATCACCACAGTTAGCCATGAGGCAACCGTTATCTTTGGGAATGTTTCATTTGCACCGAGCGATCGTTCGTAACTCAATGTTGTCCCCTCCCAATTATCGACGCTACGAGGCGGGAAATCATCCGTTGCTGTCAAGTTTAAGATTTCATCGTCTCCACCCGGCTTGGACGCAAGAGAGTTCAAATTATGAGCGTTTTGTTGCGGATCATTAAGCGCTAGTCTAAGGCCAAGCCTCGTAGAGTCAAGCAGGTATGCGCTGACTTATAGATATATAGACCAAATCTGAGGTGCCAAACACTCAAGACCAGGGCTATTACCCTAAAAATCCCCATCAGAGCAGTGAAGATGACGTTCGAGAAGCTGTTGACATCAAAACACATTTAGGCATAAATAGCCCCCAATTGTTACCGTTCGTGCTTTTGGGGGTCTATGAAAATATTTAGGGCATATAACTCGCCGCTTTCATTTCATGGTCTCCTTTTTCTGACGGGCATGGCTCTTTTGATGCTCCAAGTGCCTGACGCTCTCGCCCAGAATCTCAGCATTCCGAATAGCCCTGCCCCGGGCGGAACCGTGCTTAATCAGTTGGTGGCACTCACCACCACGAGCCCCTCAACCGGCATAAATGCACCAGCCGGCTCAGGCGGCGTGGTGGGTATCTGCAGGGGTAATTGTGGCACTTTGGGAGTCGCGCAGGTCCTGGCGTCGGGTATCGTACCTTGCGCTTTCGACTTGGGTACCACCGCCGGACACTATGTCGAAATCAGCGCGCACGTGACCGGAAAATGCACAGACGCCGGGTCAACGTACCCGGCAACAGGCCAGGTTCTTGGTCGCGTGCTCTCCACGAACGCGAGAGCAGGTACTTATACCGTCGATCTGTTCCCCGATGAGATAAAGACATCGGCCGGAGCTACAGGGCCGACCGGGGCGACGGGAGCAACCGGGGCGACCGGGCCGCAAGGCGTGCCAGGTGCAACGGGAGCAATTGGCCCTCAGGGACCAGCCGGTCCGGCTGGCGCGCAAGGGCCAGCGGGTCCGTCGGGTCCGCAAGGTCCAGCCGGTCCGTCAGGGGCGAATGGTGCAACCGGCGCAACCGGGGCGACGGGCGCAACCGGGCCGACCGGCCCGACTGGACCGTCAGGAGCCGCCAGTTTCATCCTGGTGAGCACAGGCGGCGCGAACTTGACGGGATCGGGCAACCCAACCCAGTTCTTCGGGGTAGGAACGGGCACGAATCTCACAACGGAAGCTAACGCTCAACAGGTAGTCGCCGGTTCGGGGCATTTCACCTCGATCTACTGCGCTGTTTCGATCGCACCCGGAAGCGGCAACGGTTGGACGTTCCAGCTTCGAGACGCTGCCACGAATGTAGGCGGGGTCAACTGCACCATTAATGACCCAAGTCAAAGCTGTAGTGCGACTGGCTTCAGCCCCGTAGTGTTCAGCGCCGGCGACCTGCTTGATATTCAAGTTACACCTAGTGGTGTGCTGGGTCCGAGTGCGGCGGCAGCGAGCTGCTCCGTCGGAGTAGCTCCGTAGCGACGAGAATCGGAGTCGGGGCGAGGAGCTTAACGCTCCTCGCCGCCGGCAACAGCAGCGCTAACTGTTGAGCAGATAGAATCAGAAAAGTCTGGGAGCATCAGAAAATGCGATCGCATCCAATACTATCGAGCGCTTTGAAGAACACTCTGATCGCAGGTGCGATCTCGTTACTTTGGTCCGCAGCCGCTTTTGCCGGCGCACCAATGCTCGGGGCGGATTGTGGAGCTGGCGCTGCGATTGCGGGGTCGGACTCGGCAGGTAAGGTGACGTTAGGCACTCCCGAGCACAGCGCTACGGTGACCGGGTTGTGCACCCTTAGTTTCGGCGTGCCCTACACCAATCCGCCTGCCTGCTCCGCGACTAATGAAACCAACCATGGAGGATTTCCTGCGCCGATGGGTACGAGGACGACCAACACCACACTCGTCATCGGTTCTGCTGCAGGCTCTGCGCCAGGCGACATTATCAGTTACAACTGTGCTGACTATTAACACATTATGTCGGTTCTGAGCGCAAAACGTTTAGATCGGAAGCAGCGCCCGAACGGCTCACTTTCGGTCATTATCCCGGTCTATAACGAAGCCCCCTCGATAGAGTTTGTAATAGAGCGCGTACGCGCAACCGGTCTGCCGAGGGAAATTATTGTGGTTGACGACGGGTCGACTGACGACACCTTCGCGCGTCTCTCGAAGTCGCGATGGGGGCCGGAGCTGATGCTTATACGCCATAAGGGCAATCGCGGTAAGGGGGCCGCCATCCGTACGGGACTGGACTATGCCACCGGTGAATTCGTGATTATCCAGGACGCTGATACCGAATACGATCCTGCAGACTATCCGGCGCTGCTCAAGCCACTGACAACAGGAGAGAGCAACGTAGTCTATGGTGTTCGTCAGAGTGACACTCCACGCCGCGGGCCATTGCTCTTCTTCGGGGTCAAGCTGCTCACCCTGCTGACCAATCTGCTGTACGGTTGCCGGATTCACGACGAGGCGACTGGCTACAAGGCGTTCCGCCTCAGCCTGCTGAGACGGATCGAGCTGGAGTGCGAGCGGTTTGAATTCTGCCCCGAAGTCACCGCCAAGATCTGCCGAGTTGGCGAGCATATCGCTGAAGTTCCCGTCTCTTACTGCCCCCGCACTATCAAGGCGGGCAAAAAACTGCGCTGGACCGATGGCGTATCGGCACTCCTGGCACTTGTACGTTACCGATTTCAGCCCCGCTGCCGCTTCGACCGCGAATACGAGACCGAACGAGCGACGCTCGCGGCGGCTACCGCCGACTGAATCACCGCCACCGCGGGAATGGAAACGTCTGACGGCGTCCACTTCAACATCCGTCTGGATGATGATCGGCTCGCACCCTATCCTAAACGTGTTCCCGCGCGACGCGTCCACCATTGAGCTGGCGAGAGTGACACCGCTCGCGAATGATGGTTTCAATCCGGGTCGTAAAGGTGGACCCATAGCCAAGCGTTAGGATCAAAACGATCGCCGAAAGGGTTAGCAGCCCAGCCTTGAGGCGGCTGGATTTATAAATCGCGCTTACTACGTGCGTTCCCGGCGGAACGGTGGTGCCGATGAAGCTCGGCGAGGCCATGAAGGCAGTGCGTTCGCGGCCGTCGACCTCAACGTGCCAGTCGGGATGGTACGACATCTTGAACACCAGCGTCGCGGCGTTCGGTGTGCGCACCATCGCGTCAATCCGGCCCGGCATGACTTTTTCGTTGATCACGGTCCCGCGCAAATCCCACGGGTTGGGTCCGGGGCCGCGGTCCGCGCCCAGGTATGACCAGCGGATGAAGCGGCGAGCCGCCGGGCCAACCGACGACAGCCAGGTCCGGTTCTGATTGAACAGGCTTAGTTGCGAATCCGCGATCTTCCAGTCAGATATTTGAACAAACTGCTCATAGCCGCCGCCCGGTACCTGGTACAGCGTATAGCGTGAGGTCCTTTTGATCGGAGTGAAGAAACCAGTCAATCGTTGCCCCGCCGGAGCCACTACGTACTTCACATTGAACAAGCTATAGTCGGCGGCGTCGCTATCATTGAAATGCCATATGAGATCCGAGTTGAGCGACAAACTCTGATAAGGCGGCGAGACCGCGGGAATCTGATTGAACGTCAGCAAATCGAAAAACCGCAGGTCACCCCACCGCATCGACTCGCCCCAATTCGTACGCAGTCCGGCGTAGGTGCGCCCCGGCGCCAGCGTCTTGAGTGTGGCGATTATTTCCGCAGCGTCGTGATCGTGGTCGAGGGCATGCTGCGTGGTTCGCATCCAGCCAGCATTCGTTGAGTAGTAGGTGTAGCGCTCCCACATAGCCGGGACCATCAGCGCAGTGATGACTCCCGCTGCGATCATTGGCGCCCATCCTGTACGCAGGCGCTTGCATTGCCGCCAGATCCATTCACCGCCGAGCCCGATCAATAGGAGAGCGCCAAGATCGACTCCGGCCGAAAATCGATGGAACAGCAGCCCCTCATGGAGCGGAAGGAGGTCTGCCAGTTGACCCCAGGTTGAGCGGCCGAAATAGAACAGAAGCCAGACGAAAAACAGCACCGCTGCAAGTATCGCGGCTTCGGTGCGGCTACTCAGTGCCCAGGCGATACCAATCACCAGCAGCAGAGTCATGACGGGGAGGCGGCCGTAATCGAACAACTCTCCCTTGAGCAGCCAGCTCAAAATCGCGTTTGCACCGTAAGAGTCATATTTCCAACCCTGCAGGTAGGGGCTGGCGCTGATGTAGCCTTTGTAGAGTACGAAGGGGATTACGAAGTAGCCGGTGATCAGAGCCGCCGGTATCGTTACCGCAGTGAGCCGGAGCAAGCTCGGCAGAACTCGATTGGGTTGCTGAGCCGCAAAAAAAATCAGCAGAGTGCCGGCTATCGCTATCAGAGTCACGCCCTACTCCGCGCGACGCTTAGCACGAATAGCACTAAGCTGGTCACACCTAGCAGATAGGCGTACATCAGGTCCGACAGTACTACCATCGAGCAGGAGAGGATCGCAGAGACATAGCCTGTACCTCGTGTGAGTACTCGCTGCAGACAGGCAGTCGCGATGAAAAAGAAGTGCATCGCCCAGAGCTGAGTATACATTCCGTAGCCCCGCCAGACATAACTGTTGTACTCGAATCCATAGAGATAATTGGACGATATAAGCGGCGAGAAAGCGGCACCGGCCGCCGACGCGATGGGCGTAAAGCCCATCGTGCGCATCGACCACCATACGGTTAGCGGCATGAATACCATTAAGAGATAACGGATCAGGTTGAACAAGGTCAGCAGGCTAAGCTGTTTCAATAGCAGCCGATAAAGGATCGCGACTGCAAGGTAGGGCACGTGCTGGTAATAAAAGAACTCTGGAAAGCCAAGTTCGAGTGCCGGCGACCAGTTGTCGAACGGATTTTCGCCGTCGCTCAGCGTGGCATCCGCCCTCTGAACGTAAAGGTAATGGAAGGCGTCATCGTTCAAACTTGGGACCGGGACAATGAATTCAGGCCACAGAGTTGCCAGGTTGAAAATAATGGCAATCAGCACGGGCAGCGCTTGCGCAGCCGTAATCCATCGCTCGCTTCGGTTCGTGGTTGTCTCTGCGCGAAGTTGCGGCGTCGTTTGCAACTCGGTCACATTCAGACCAGTTTCTGCCGAATAGTCAGGGCTTCAGATGGCGATCGAGGATCGGTCTCTGCGGCCAGATTTGGCAGATATAGGCATATCCCATCGGATTGTAGCCCGCGCAGTTACTGATATTGGCTGGCATTTTGCGCCACCATCGTATCATCAACGCGGAGTGCAGGTGGCCTACGCCATTGCCGCTGGTTCCAGCTCAGAAGTCCCTTTACGTCTGGCGGCAGCCTGGCCTTCTTCACCCCTGAATACTCCGCTGTCGACCAGGGCTGGGCTTGCTGTCATGGCGGGACATCCATCCTCCGGACAGTTCTTCCAACTGGCCCAACGACATAAAGAAACATACCGCCCAGTCGGTAAGCGAGGCAGGAATTGGACCGCACGAGCGGATCTCACTCGGTACTCAGTTAGACTGAGCCTTGCGTTGCTCCTCTATCTTGCGCAATTCCACGCGGCGGATTTTACCGCTGACGGTTTTGGGCAGATCGTCGACAAATTCGATCTCGCGCGGATACTTGTAGGGTGCCGTAATGCGTTTGACGTGCTCCTGAAGTTCGTGTGCCAGGGCATCGCCCGCCGCAATCCCAGGTTTGCACCGCACGAACGCTTTGACGATTGCGCCGCGATCAGGGTCGGGGCTGGCGACTACCGCCGATTCCATGACCGCAGGATGTTCCAGCAGTGCACTCTCGACTTCAAACGGCCCGATTCGATAGCCGGCTGACGTGATTACATCGTCGGCTCGCCCGACGAACCATAAATAGCCGTCGCTATCGCGATAAGCCTGATCACCGGTGAGATAGAAATCTCGGCGCTCGACCGCCGCATTCTCATCGGGATTTTTCCAGTATTCGAGCATGATCGATGGCGGCCGCTCCGGCTTTACCCGCACCGCGATCTGGCCGACCTCGTTAGTGGCGCACTGGTTGAGGTCCTCGTCAAGGATACGCACGTCGAGTCCTAAAAACGGCCGGCCCATCGAGCCGGGGCGGACCTCGACGCCGGGAATGTTGGCAGCAACGAGGGTGGTCTCGGTCTGACCGTAGCCGTCGTGGATAGTGATGCCGAAGTGCTGACGCCATACCTCGATCACTTCGGGGTTCAGGGGCTCGCCCGCCGCGGCGCAATGACGCAAGGCCGGCAGTTTAAATTTGGCCAGGTTTTCCTTCACTAACATGCGAAACTCTGTAGGGGGCGCGCAAAACGTGGTGACTTTATATCGATGGAGAAGTTCAAGCTCCTTTTGCGGCTCGAAGCGGCCGTTGTACATGAAAACTGTGGTGCCGTTCATCCATGGGCCGAACAGTACGCCATAAGCAGCTTTTGCCCACCCGGTATCTGAAGTCGTCCAGTGCACGTCGGTGGACTTCAGGTCGAGCCAGATAGAGCCGGTGAATTGATGGGCAAAAGTGTAGGCGTGGCCGTGCAGTACGGCCTTCGGCTCCTTGGTGGTTCCAGAGGTGTAATAGCAAATAGCCGGTTCGTTACCCCGGGTGCTGACCGGGGAGAAACTGGTCGAGGCTCGGGTCATCGCTTCCTGGATACAGGCCCATCCTGAACGCGCGGCGCCCACCAGCAAGAATTGCCGAAGTGTGGGGCAGTCCCCACGCAAATCGGCAATCATCTCAGCACTTTCCGCGCTGGCTATAATGGCGGTAGCGCCGGAATGGTTTGCGCGATATACCAGGTCCTTTTCGCGCAACATCGACACGCACGGAACCACCATTGCCCCGGCTTTCAGGGCTCCGATGTAAGTTGACTGCCACAAAGGGATTCGCGGCAGTACGATCAACACGGGATTGCCTCTTTTAATACCAAGAGCGGTCAACACATTAGCGACGCGGTTTGATTGCTGGGAAAGATCGCGGAAGGTCAGCCGCGCGCGATTTCCGTCCTGGTCCTCCCACAGCAACGCAACGCGCGCAGGGTCGGCGGCGAAGGCGTCGACAATTGTGCCAAAATTGAATTCTGCCGGTGTGTTCCAGTGAAAACCAGCGCGCAACTCTTCGTATCTGCCCATATTCTTCAAGCAGGGTGTTGAGAGAATTGTCGCTCGCATCGGCGGAAGGTCAGCCTCAATACCCTGCCTGAAAGCGGCTTCCTTCCTTTCGTTCTCCACCGCTTGGTGGGAAGGGCCCCGGAGGGGGAAGCAGTGAGCACTTTCAACCAGCTATTAGCGAGGCGAGTTCGCTTTGCGTTCGGCTGCCGGCGGTTGCGATCGTTTGGCCGCGGCCTTGATGTATTTTACCGTGACCGGCGACAGATCATCGCGGCCGACATGAACATCGATAACGGCGAAGCTGTCGCTTTGATGGGCCGCCCGTAAGGCGCTACGCAATTCGGCGCCGTTGTACGCCTCGAATCCGACGCCGCCCCAATCCTGCGCAAGACGCGCGTACGGCCACGGTGGAATTTCCAGCAGATCGCGCCGCTCTGCTGCAATCGGGCGAAAGATTCCCCATCCGCCATTGTTAACCACCAGTACGATCGGATTGGCGCCGAGCCGGGGGGCATGCGCTATCTCGGGACCCGTCATTTGAAAACCGCCGTCGCCGCATAGCACCAGTGGCCGCAACCCGCAGCCGAGCTGAGCGCCGAGCGCGGCCGGCACTGCAAACCCCATCGACGCGTAAAAGCCCTGCGCGAGATACAAGCCTTCGCGCGGCACCTTGAGATCGAGTCCGCCGAACATCATGTCGCCCGATTCGGCAACGACCATATAGTGGCGGTTTTCGGCGACGAATTCGTTGACCGCGCGCAGAAGCTCGGCGACCTTGACCGGCGCGCTGATGCCGTTCGAATGGCTCGCGCCGTTGGTCAGATTACTGGCGTAGGTCACGACCTCCCGATGCTTGCGCAATTCCTGCTTCAAGAGCGCGTGCACGAAGTCGCGGACAGCCACGTTGATGTAGGTGTGGTATTTGACGTCGACCTTGCGATCGACTGCCCACACCGATTTTTCCTGAATTATCTGCGGCGGCCGATTGCCGAAATTCATATCGGTGCGCAGGCAACCGAGATTCAAGACGAAATCCGCCTCGTCCATTCGCGCCACGATCGGCGGGGGACTGATTGGGCCGACGTGAACACCCATGTGCAGCGGATGGTCCATCGGGAAAGCGCCCTTGCCCAGCACCGTAGTCAGGACGGGCGCACCCATCTTTTCTGCTAGTTCGATCAGCTCGTGGGTCGCCTTGTAACGATGGATTTCAATGCCGGCGATAACCACGGGACGGCGGCTGCTGTTGAACATGGCGGCAGTTTCGCGTGCCGCCTCTTCCACCCGGCGGGCATCCGATTCATAGAACCGCAAATGGCTTTCTTCGAGCAGCTCCTCCGCCACCTCGATTTCACGGTCGACCATGTCACGATGGATTTCGACGTAGCCGGGGCGTTGCTCGGCCCATACCGCGCAGGCAACTTCGTGCAGTTGCTGGGCAGCGTCGCGCGGGTCGGTAATGACGCGCGACGCGCAGGTAACTTCCTGATAAATGCGGTGCTGCGATTCAATCTCGCGAGCCTGATGATGAATCAGAGTGCCAAGTTTGCGCTCTTCTTCACCCGGACCGCCTGAAAAAACCAACAGCGGCACTCTTTCTGAGAAGGACCCGGCGACTGGATTCACCATATTGTGCCCGCCCGCTCCGTAGGTGACGCAGACCACGCCGATTTTACCCGTAGCGCGAGCATAGCCGTCGGCGGCAAAGCCAACCCCTGGTTCATGCGAAAAGGTATGGATTTGCAGGTCCTGTTTGCGCCCGAGCGCGAAGAAAAGTTTGAGCGCCAGATCGCCTGGTATTCCGAAAACGTGGCGGACGCCGATCTTGCGCAGGTAAGCCACCAGGAAGTCGCCGAGCGTCATGCGCCGCTTCATCGACTGCCACCTCCTCATTTAAACTTATGGTAGCGGAAAGAGGGGACCGAGTCTGTTGCTAAGCGTATAATTCCAACCCCCCGGATGTGATAGAGTTACGCCGTGTTTCAGTCATTTCTGAAGATGCAATTGCTGAGCCCAGGCCGGGTGGGCGGATTTATTACGCATCTGCCCAGCTTCGCACGGGTCTTTTATCGGCTGATGATCGACCAGCGCGTCTCTCTACTCGCCAAGCTGGTGCCACCTCTGGGACTGCTACTGTTGTTCACGCCGCCGGCGCTCGAGCTCGATTTCGTGCCATTGGTCGGTGAGCTGGATTGGTTGCTCGTCATCTTTATTACCCTCAAAGTCTTTATTTGGCTCTGTCCGTCCGATGTTGTACGCGAGCACGTAGCGCGGGTCGCGCGCCGGGCGTGACAGCAGGGGTTCGATGCGCACTCGAGTACTACTGATAGCCGCCGCAGCGATTGTCGTCGTGGCATTGATCGGGTTGTCGGTCGCCGACGGGTTGCTCATCGACCTGTTGTGGTTCACGTCGCTTGGCTACCGGCGGGTTTTTACAATTACGCTACTCGCCCAAGTCGCGATTTTCCTCAGCGTGTGGCTGGTGGCTTTCGCGGCGATCGCGGTCAGCGGTTTGGTGGCCATAAGGCTCAGCCACGACCGCGAGCGGCTTCACGTTGTGCGGCGCTCCGATCAGGTGACGGAGGTTAACCTGCCAGAGCTGATTCGCTCCCTTGGCGACCGGGTGCCATGGAAGCTGATTGTGGTGGGGCTCGCCGCGCTCTTGGCGGTATTTGCCGCACAGGGCGAAGCGGCAAGCTGGGACGTCTACCTCAAAGCGTTCAATGGTGTTCCGTTCGGTCTGAAGGAGCCGGCCTTTGGGCGCGACCTCGGCTTTTACATTTTCCAGTTGCCGTTCTGGCAGGAATTGCGCGACCTGTTCTTGATGATCCTGGTGCTGACCGCGGCCGTTACCGCCGCAATCTACTGGGCGCGCGGGGAGATCGATTTTCGAGAGTCGCCCCCACACATAGGCCGCGCCTGCGCCGCCCACGGTTCGTTACTGTTGGGCGTGTTCTTTCTTCAACGCGCTGTAAGTTACTGGCTCGCCCGCTTCGAGCTGACGTTGCATTCAAACGGCGTGGTGTTTGGGTTCCGCTATGTCGATCAAGTGCTGTGGAAGCCTGGGCTATGGGTGCTGGTTGCGTTAGCGGTGGCAGCCGCGGCTATCAGCGCAGCCAACGTGCGGGAGCGCGGGCTGCGATTGCCGGTCGCGGCGGCGGTGGTTGTGTTTGCTCCGTCGATCATCATGAGTCTGCTGCAGCCGGTTATAGAGCGGCTGTGGGTAAAGCCGGACGAACTCAGAATTGAAGAGCCATACCTCCGGCGCAACATCGAATTGACCCGCCGCGCCTACCGAATCGACGGCGTCGACGTGAAGCCATTTATGGGTAATGGCCGGCTCACACCCGCCACCTTGGGGCAGGATTCCGCCACCATCAGAAACATTCGCCTGTGGGACCCCCGTCCGTTAATCGCCACATACCAGCAATTACAGGAGATTCGTCTTTACTACACCTTTCAGGATATCGACATTGACCGCTACTGGATCGATAACAACGAAACGGAGGTAATGCTGGCCGCGCGTGAACTGAATGTTGATCTGCTGCCGCAGAACGCGCAAACCTGGGTCAACCGCCACCTCAAATTCACCCACGGGTTTGGCCTGGTAATGAACCCGGTGAATACGAAGGACCAGGAAGGCCTGCCGGTCCTATACATCAAGAACATCCCGCCCCAGTCGAGCGTTGGTATCGATGTCGCTCAGCCGGGAATTTATTACGGCACGCTGCCGGACAACTACGTTGTCGTCAAAGCTCAAACTCCCGAGTTCGATTATCCGCAAGGTAACAACAACGTCTTTGACTACTACAAGAGCGACGGCGGTGTGCCGGTCAGCGGGCTATGGCGGCGGCTGCTATTTTCCTATTACTACCGCGATGTCAATCTGCTCGTCACTGAAAATATTCTCCCCGGCAGCCGGATAATGTTCCGGCGCAATATCTCTGACCGTGTGGCGCGGCTGGCTCCGTTTCTCAACCAGGATCATGATCCCTACCTCGTCATTCACGGCGGCGGACTCTATTGGATGATGGACACCTACACCGTGAGTGATCATTATCCTTATTCACAGCGCAATTCGCTGGGTATCAACTACATCCGGAATTCGGTCAAGGTGGTTTTGAATGCATACACCGGCGAGACTGATTTCTACGTGGCCGATCCGGAAGATCCCCTGATTCGAACCTGGCAGCGAATCTATCCGGGGATGTTCAAGCCGATGAGTGAGATGCCCGCTGACCTGCGGCTGCATATTCGCTATCCCGAGGATTTTTTCCTGATTCAGGCGGAGACCTATGCTACCTACCATATGACCGACCCGGCGGTATTCTATAACCGCGAAGACTTGTGGGCCTTCCCCAAGGAGAATTACTCGGATGAGACCACGCTGATGCAGCCGTACTATGTGATTATGCGGCTGCCCGGCGAGCAGAACGCCGAGTATATTTTGATGCTGCCGATGGTGCCGCAGGGACGTGACAACATGATTGCCTGGATGGCGGCGCGATGTGACGGTAATGACTACGGCCACCTGTTCGAATTCTCGTTCTCCAAGGACAAGCTCTTTTATGGACCATACCAAATCCAGGCGCGAATCAATCAGAATCCCGAGATCTCACAGCAATATTCATTGTGGAATCAAATGGGTTCGAAGGTAATCCTCGGCAATCTTCTGGTAATCCCGGTCGAGGATTCGCTGCTCTATGTCGAGCCTTTGTATCTTCGCTCGCAAAACGGGCAGCTGCCGGAACTGAAGCGTGTGCTCGCCTCTTACAGTGATCGCACCGTCATGGGTGATAATCTTGAATTGACGCTCGCAGCCTTATTCCAGGGCCAACAAGGCGTTGCGCCACCCACGGTCGCGAAGACCGGTCCGACCAGCGTTCCGGAGAACCAAATAGCCGCAGCGCAGGCCGCGGAAACCAATGCCAACCACGGCGGCAAAACGCCGGCAGCATTGACTTCGGCCTCCGGCCATTACACTCGGGCCTTGCAGGCGCTGCGCGCGGGGGACTGGACTGAGTTTGGCGCAGAGATGCAGAAATTGGGCGCTGCATTAGGCCAGCCAGGAGCCAACCGCTGACACTGGCGCGATTCGAACGCAGATTCCATGATGACTGCTGCAACGGGAGAGCTTCGATGAGCACCCCGGCCGGCAGCAACCCTATTCGCGTGATGCTCGCGGACGACCATCGGGTGCTGCGCGATTCGCTTAGGTTACTCCTGGAACAAAACGGCTGCGAGGTTGTAGGCGAAGCCTCGACCGGTGAAGAAGCGCTGGCGCTCGCCGCCAGGGTGCGTCCCCAGGTGCTCGTGATGGACCTCGAGATGCCGGGGATTGGTGGTCTCGCCATCACCCACCGCATCGTTAAACTCTCGCCGGCGCCACATGTCTTAATCTTGTCTGCGTACGATGACGAGGAATACGTGATCGAAGCTCTGACCCGGGCAGGCGCGGCAGGTTATTTGCTCAAGAGTGATGGCGCCGCCGAACTGATCACTGCGGTGCGAGCGATCATAGCGGGGAAGCGCTATCTGAGCCCGTCAGTGGCCCCAATTCTGCTCGGGCGTTTCCAGTCGTCTGAACCTTCGCTGCCCATCCTCGACCTGCTAACCCGGCGGGAGCGAGAGGTTCTCCGGCTGATTGCCCAAGGCGCGACCACCAAGGAAATCGCGGAGCGCCTCGGGATCAGCCCCAAAACCGCCCAGGTGCATCGGGACAATCTCAAACAGAAGCTCAACTTGCGCACCACCGCGGCCCTGGTGCGCTACGCTATTAAGCATCGAATAGTGAATCCGGATTAGCTCACAACCGCAAGGGTCCCGAAAATGGCAGCCCAGCGTGACTACTAGAATAACCCCTCTTTGAGCGCGTCTTCGAGTGCGCCAATGTTAACGTGATGCCCTTTCGCCATTACCTTGAGAAATGCCTGGAGGTGCGAATCAGTGATTGACGGCAAGTTCTCCTCAATTTTGCGAATCACCCAGCGTTGGCCGCGGTTGAGCAAATCGAGCTTGCCACGGAAATCGCCCACCGCGCGCACTTTCTCTACGAAATCCCCGGTCTTATTCGAAGCCGAGCCGCCGAGCCGCCGGACATGAGCGGCGAGTTCTCCAGCGTAATAGCCTTCGTCATGCCCTACTTTCTTGAGCAATTCCCTGAGTTCGAGCGATTTTGCCTGGTCGGTTAATTCGTAGAGCACCCGGCCACCGGCTCGCTCGGCCTCGCTCATCATATTGAGAAAAGTCTCGACTTGTGCGTCCATGCGAAAACCTGCCGACTTATTGCTTGGTTCCGTCATCCCAAGGGCGTCGCCGGCTCCTCTTGGTTCCGCCTAGTGCGCTGCGCCCGGGAATGACCGATAGGTTCACAAAGTTTAGCACGTTGACGGCCAAAAGTGCGATTAATATCCCTCCCTGCGGCTGGGAGCATGCTAGCGGCCGCGCTTAAAAGGCACATCACTTTGCTGACATCGCATTCATGTCGATCAGAGTACCGGCACCAACGGGCAATAAGCCTGACCAATGATGCCGCGGCGGGCGAGCGCTGCGTGCGCGAGCCAGAACAACGGCTCCAACGCGTGCGGCAATGCAGGTGAGAGCTGTGCTTCCCCGTAGATGCGGCCGCTCAGCAGGCGCGCAAGAAGTCCCGGCTGGGCCGGCAACTCGACCAATTGTACCTGCTCCTCGGGACTGATCCGGGCCAGGATTTTGGCTTGATCGAGTGCCGCGTCAAACCCGCCCACCTTATCCGCTAGCTTGTTTTGGACTGCCTGCTCTCCAGTCCATACCCGCCCCTGCGCGATGTCGTTCACCTGGGTGACCGTGAGGTGGCGCCGATCGGCTACGATCTTAAGGAAATATTGGTATGTATCGCCAAGAATCTGCTGATGAAAAAGCTCGGCCTGCGACTGAGTAAAGCCGGTGAACGGATCGAACATCCCGGCGTTCTTGCCTCTTATTACTGCGGCGCTATTGAGGCCAATCGCCTGGGCCGCGCCCGAAAAATCGAACTTTCCGCCCAGGACGCCGATCGAGCCGGTAATTGTGCCTGGGTCGGCAAAGATTTTCGCACCCGGAGTGGCGATCCAATAACCGCCCGAGGCCGCATACTCCGACATGCTAATCACGACCGGTTTTTTGCCGGCGCACAATTCAACCTGATGGCGAATCAGCTCCGATGCGATGACCGAACCGCCGGGCGAATTGATGCGGAAAACCACAGCGCGAATCGACGAATCGTCGCGCGCTTTCTTGAACGCCTTCGTAATGTCATCGGAGCCCATCGAAGTTGACCCTGGTGACAGCACCGGGTCATAGCTGCTTTCTCCCCGTTCGATTGCGCCGACGCCATAAACAATCGCGATTTTCGAATGGGCCGCGAGCCATGATTGGGTCGGCGGTGTATAGGAATCGTAGTCGATGAGGTCATGATGCTCGCCGCGGTAGTTCTTCACGCGCTCGTTGAATTGATCTTCGTACTCGAGGCGATCGAGCAAACGCACGCGCAAGGCTTCGTTCGCACTAATCGGCGCGCGATCGATAACCGCGCGGATAGCGTCCTGCGCAAGATGACGATGCTGGGCGGTCTCGTTGACGATTTGGTCAAACATCGCGCCAGCCAAGGCGTCATCCTGCTCGTATTGGGGGGCAGTATAGGTTTTTTGCGTGAAGATATTGCCCGCATCCTTGTATTTTCCAATCGCGTCGAGTTCTGGTTTGATTTTCATCCAGTCGAGCAGTCCCCGCGCGAACAGCTCGCGGATACTGACGCCGAGCAGGTTCATCTCACCTTGCGGCATCATCGAGACTTCCCTTGCCGCGCTTGCGACCAGGTAAGGGAGACTGCCGTAGCCGGATTCGCCGGCAGTTTCGAGGTAGGCAGTCGTCCATTTGCCATGCTGGCTGAATTCAGTGATCAAGCTGCTCAACTCCTGTGCCTGGGCAAGTTCCATGTCAGGGTCGAGAACCTTGACCGCAAGGCCGGCAATGCGTGGGTCGTTCTCGGCTCCCTTGAGCGTTCGCCGGACGACGTTAAGCGCCACCTGATGGGCACGCCTCAGGCCAACCAGCGAGTAGCTGCCCCGCTCCAACAGCGGCCCGTCAAGTTGCAGCACGATTACGGAGCCGGGCCGGTAGCGATGAGCGAAAAAACGCGCAATTCCTACGATCACAATAACTATCAGCGCAAAGGCCATCACCCTGACCAGCCATCGAAAGAGTCGCTTCAGCATCAGGCATCTCCGTTTGTTCACGCAGCTCGCTGACCGGCTTACGCGTTTGGACAGCAGACCTTTCTAGGTGGACTTACGCTCCGGCACTTTCATCATCGTCTTGGACAGGCCGCGCGGACTCGAGTGATAGCCAACCACAACTGCTGGCCGTGAGCTAGCGGCGGGTCCTCATGAGCTAGCCGCGGATCCGATAGAAGTCTCAGTAATAGTGGCCGGCGGCTAAGTTGATAATGATTTTCAGGTCCAAACGCAGCCAACTCGTCAACACGCAGCCGCCTACGGCAGGTGCCTTGCCGCGGTCAGAACCCCCGTGTAACCTTCGAATAGAGCGGGCTTGGCTCCTGACGCTCGCCGCGGCGCAGGCGTGCTATCCTGCGCCCGTTTTTTTATTTATGCGCTGCATCTATTGTCAGACGAGAGCTGGGGTTCTGCGGAGAGTCTGTCCCGCATGTGCGCGTATTGTTGCTGTCGTCGAAGGTTTGGCCGGCCGGTTCGGATGGACCGAACTTATCGATATCTTCGCCGGCGAGGGGTTTACGAAAGCAGAAGTCGATCGTGTATTGGATGCGGAAATTGAAGGGGCCCCAACCCTGCGCGATCGGCTTACCTCGTGTATGGCCAACGAGCTGATGAAAGGCCTTGGAATGCCTGGCCGGCAATCGCCAGAAGATGTGCGCCGGGTGCGCCATGGCTTAGCGTCAGGAGGTCAGGCAACTTGGTCCGCGGGCGAAAAGCCTCCGGGAAACACCTAAAAGATGGTGCTTGCGGCGCTCGGCTCAGGGTTTAATTCAACTGGATTTCTGCGCGCGAGTCTGCATGAATTGGCCTTACTGACCGCATAGCATGCGTGATGGAGTCGGGAATGGGGCTAAACACTATCGGGATCATTGGCGCGGGACAAATGGGTGCGGGCATCGCACAGGTCGCCGCACAATCGGGGCTCAACATCCTTCTCAATGATATTTCGGACGAGATGGTCGAACGCGGGAGGCAAGGTATCGAGCGCAGCCTGGAACGCATGATGCAGCGCGGCCGTGTCAAGCTCGACGAAGGCGATCGTATTATGCGCCGAATCGAGATCACTACCAGTTTAGACGACCTCGCGGCGACCGATTTCGTAATCGAAGCCGTCGTTGAGAACGAAGACGCGAAGGTCGCACTGTTCCAAAAACTCGACCGCATCTGTCCGCCCGAGGTAATCTTCGCGTCGAATACCTCGTCGATCTCGATCACCCGCATGGGGGCGCGGACCAGCCGGGCCGATCGCTTCATCGGGATGCATTTTATGAACCCAGTGCCGGCGATGAGGTTGGTCGAGATAATTCGTGGGCTGGCCACCTCGCCTGAAACTTATGATACCACTCGTCACCTGGCTGAGCGGTTGGGAAAGGACACGATGACCGCCGAGGATTTTCCCGGCTTTATCGTCAACCGGATTTTGCTGCCGATGCTGAATGAGGCGATTTACACGCTCTACGAAGGAGTCGGCGGGGTCAGCGATATCGATACGGCGATGAAATTGGGGACTAATCAGCCGATGGGACCGCTGGAACTGGCCGATCTCATCGGGCTCGACACCTGTCTTGCGATCATGGAGGTGATGCATCGCGTGTTCGGCGACGACAAGTACCGGCCGTGTCCGCTGCTTAAAAAATATGTCGATGCGGGATATTTGGGACGCAAGGTCGGCCGCGGCTTCTACCAATACGACGCTCAAGGGACCCCAATACCGCCGCCAGCCGCAACCAGATAGAGCAGAATACAGCGTATTGGAAGCCAAACTTGTAAAGCGAATGGAATCGAGCCTGTTCACTCCCCGGCAGCAGCGGCACACGGACTTACCATCGAATCTAAGCAAATCTACGCAAATACGGAGGTTGCGCCATGTCCGTAAAGGCTTTCATCCTGATCGACACTTCGCCCGGCAAAGCCAAGGAAGTTGCGCAGAAACTTCGGCAGGTGCAGGGGGTATCGGCCGCGCATACAGTGACCGGCCCTCACGATATAATCGCGGTAGCGGAAGCCAACGACGTTTCCTCTCTCGGCGAACTGGTAGTGCAGAAAATTCAGAGCATTATGGGCGTAAGCCGCAGCCTCACTTCGATCGTCGCTGATTAAAAGCACTGGGCGGAACGAAGTGGAGCCAAGCAAACGAGTCGGCCCGATCGGCGCAGAGCGCCGTTTGGAGGTGCTCACCTAAAACAGGTGGGGATGTGGCCGCTCGCGTGATAGAATTCTTTCAGGCAATCTGAGTTTGGCTCGCACGCTCCGGCGGGAGGTTATCGTGACCGAAGCGCTCAATGCGGAACAATCCGTTAAGCCGAAGCCCTCAGCCCGCCCGAAGGAAAACGATTCCACGTGGTGCGCACCCGATCGGCGCCAAGCTATTCAGGAAAAGTATCGTGTTTGTAGGAAGTAGATATCCATGGCTGAGTTACCTGTAATCAGGCGCTTGCGCAAAGAAATGGACACGCTCAAGCGGGAATTGACCGTCGACTTGCCCAAAGAGTTGGAACGGGCCCGCGCCCATGGCGACCTTTCCGAAAACGCGGAATGGGCGATGGCGAAACAGCGGCAGGAATTCCTGCGTGTGCGGCTCTCAAATCTGGAGGCGCGCATAACCGAGTTGTCAATGATCAATCTGGAGTCAATCCCGCGTGATACCGTCGGTCTTGGCAGCAAAGTTGAGCTGGAAGACCTGGACGAAGGCGGGTGCGTCGAATATGAGATCGTGGTGCCCGAGGAGGTCGACGGCGCGCAAAACAAGATCTCGCTGTCGTCGCCGCTCGGCCGTGGCCTGATTGGCAAATCATGCGACGATGATATCGAAGTGCAAACGCCGCGCGGCAAACGCGCCTACTTAATTCGCCGATTAGTCACTCTCCACGAGCTTATCGCCGCCGAAAACGAACAGCGGCAGACCTGATTCAACCGACTCTCCACTCACTGCTTCTGGAAGCAGCACCAGAGCGTCGGCTGACTAATGGTTGCGCTGCCGCAGTTGCTGGAGCGAACGCGTGTTGAGGACGTCGGCTGCTTCGAGCCATCCGCGGCGCGCCTGGCTGATGCCATGCCGGAGCAGACTGAAGCCGCGTATTGAATGCGAATCACTCGAAATGACCAGTTTGACGCCAGCATGCTTGGCTGCCAGGCAGGCGGTGTCGGTTAGGTCAAGACGGTCGGCCTGCGAGTTTACCTCGAGCGCGCATCCTTCCTCGCGAGCCACGCGCATGACCTCACCCATCTCAAAGCCGCTCGGTTCGCGATGACCAATCACGCGGCCGCTGGGATGGCCAATCACGTCGACATTGCGATTACGTATCGCGCGAACCATCCGGCGCGTCATCGCATCGGGTTCCAGGTCGAGCTTGGAATGGACCGAAGCGACTACCCAGTCGAGTTCGCCCAGCAGGTCGTCAGGCAAATCCAGGGTGCCATCCTCAAGGATGTCAACTTCGACACCGCGCAAAATGGTGATTCCAGTCAGGCGCGCGGCGACCGCTTCGATTTCGTCCCATTGCGCGCGCAGGCGGAGGGGATCGAGGCCGTGAACCATGGCCAGGCGCTGCGAATGGTCAGTCAGCGCAAAATACTCAAGCCCGGCTGCCTGGGCACTCTTCGCCATCTCCTCGATTGACGCGCGGCCGTCGGTCCACGTCGAATGAGCATGGAGGTCGCCACGCAGATCGCTAAGTTCGATCAATTTCGGCAAACGGCCGCCCCGCGCGACGTCGACCTCGCCACGGTCCTCGCGTAATTCCGGCGGAATCCAGGAAAGGCCTAGTCCCTGATAAATTTCCACTTCGTCGCTGCCTGCCACCCGTTCGCTATCGCGATACAACCCGTACTCATTGAGTAATAACCCAAGATTCTGGGCGATACGGCGAATACGGACGCAGTGGGCCTGCGAGCCGGTGAAATATACCAATGCTGCACCCCAACTCGACCGGGGCACCACCCGCAGGTCAACCTGCAAACCACTGTTCAAGACCACACTAGCGCGGGTTGGGCCGGCACCGAGACTCTTGATAATTGCGGGGTACGCAAGAAAGCGCTCGAGCACGGCGGAGGCATCCACTGACGCTGTAACGATGTCGAGATCGCCAATCGTCTCGCGCCGCCGCCGGAAGCTGCCGGCGATTTCGAGTTGTTCCAGGGCAGCGCAGCCGCGCATGTGGGCGACCAGGCTATCCGCGATGATGCTCGCATCGGCGTAGCTGATGCGGTGAGGCTTAACCGCGTCGGGTTCACGGGCCAGCGCTTCGAGCAGCCGTTCCTCCATTTTGGCACCGAACCCGCGGATCGTGCGGAGTTGCCCGGCTTCAATTGCCTTTTTGAGGTCGTCGCGATTGCGAATCCGCAGGCGATCGGCAAGCAGCTTGATTCGCTTGGGCCCGAGCGCCGGCAGATTCTTGAGTTCGAGCAGACCGCTGGGAAACGTGCGCATCAACTCGATACGGATCGGCAGGTCGCCGGTGTCGAGGATATTCGCCAGCTTAGCGGCCAGATCAGCGCCGAATCCCGGGATTTCCTTAAAGCGATCACGTGCCAGATCTGCGACCGGTGCAGGAAAATCGCGCACGGCACGGGCCGCATTGCGATAAGCGCGAACCCGGAAAAAATTCTCCCCGCCAATTTCGAGCATATCGGCGACATCATCAAAAATGCGCCCGATTTCTTCATTGCGCATGTTCATCAACTGGGATGCTTCTGCCGGGGATTGCGGCGAAAGCCATGGCTTCGCTCCCAATACTAACGAGAAATGCTACAAGTAATAGAGTTAGCAGGTGGATCATGGCAGGCGAATCCAAACTCGCCAAACGTCGGTTTTGGCTGTTCATGGTGTTGCTACTCGCGGTCGTGGTTACCGCGGGTGCATGTAACAATAATACGGAAAGTGCAGCGAGCTATTCGGCTGCCGGCCAGGCCGACTGCCTGCCGGATTTCAAGCTGCTGGACCAATACGGGCAGCCGGTCTCGCTCGCGTCGCTGAAGGGCAGACCCGTGTTGTTTGATTTCTTCTACACCACCTGCCCGGGTCCGTGCCTGGTGCTGACCGCGCGTATGCGAGCTATTGCGGAGAAATTGGGTGATAGCCTGGGCTCAAAAGCTTCGTTCGTCTCGGTTACGGTGGACCCGGAACGCGATACTCCGCCGCAGCTTCTCGCCTACGCCAGGGAACAGCGAGCGCAACGCAAAGGATGGGTTTTTCTCACCGGAACGTCCGCGCAGATCGATGCGCTGATGGCTCGCTTCAAACTCATCCGCCGGCATGAATCTGACGGCGCTGTGGATCATGTATTGGAGTTTTTTTTAGTGGGCCCCGATGGTCATCTGCGCTTTCAATACCTCGCCTCCGAAGTCCATACCGAAAGAATTGCAGCCGATATAGAGCGCGCCGCAGCCAGCGGTGGCCTGGCTGCGAATCTGGACACCAACGCGGATGACTAACACCGCGGAGCAGTGAAATGCTTCTGCCGAGGAGTGGTTGAAGACACTCAGGCTTTCCAAAACGCCTCCCCGTATGGACGTGGCAGACGGTGATGACAGACAGGTTCCTCGTACCCAAACATTAGCGGCGCCGTTTACCGGCTGCTTCGCCGCGACTTGCGGGTTTTTGCGGCTTTCTTTGCTGCCGCCGAACGGACGCTTCGGCGTCGTGTCGACGCAGCGCTATGTGCCTGACGCGAGAGCGCCCGGTGGGAACCCGCCTGACGGCTTTCGCGCTTAAGCGCAGCTTTCGTGGCATGTGCCCTTTTTGGTGAGGGCTTACCTGGATGCTTCGACGCTTCAGTATCGCGCTGTGCCTTTCGACGAGTACTTTTCGAAGTCTTTGAAGGGTCAGGCGGCGGTAACTTTACCCCGGCGCGCCGCGCCTTCGAAAGGCCGATTGCGATCGCCTGCTTGGTTGAGCGTGCACCGTGTTTGCCTCTGCGGATATGCTCGATCTCTTCACGAACGAATTCGCCAGCCTGCGTCGTAGGCGCTTTACCTTCAGCCGCATCCATCCGCGCGCGGCGTAATGTTTCTCGTTCCGGCATTTGCTAGCTCCTGGTTCTGATTGTCTGCCGCAGCAGCCAAACAGGCCGTTTTGCTACGTTAAATTCAGCAGCCTAAGAACTCAATCCAGCAGCAAACCAGATACCAAATCTGACGGGGAACAGTAATGGCTGGAATCTGACCGGAATCTAGCACCGCCCATTAGGTTTTGGGTTCGAGCGACTGCTTGATCGCGAGTGCCCGATTGTAATCTTCCGGGGTATTCACATTCAGAAAACTGTGTAGAGCGGGATCTATATGCCGCAGTTGCAGATCGCTTGGGCGGTACGCTGCTAATGCCGTTGTTATGCGCGTTAGCCGGTATTCACCGGATGCTGCGTGTCGTTCGATACAAGCAGCGGCACTGCGGCGGTAGACCGCGTACAGGGGTTGCGGTTTGGCGCCGATCACAGGAATGACTGCCTCGTAGCCATTCAACATTCCATACAGCGCGCGCGCGACGTCCGCCCGCAGCAAGGGCAAATCGCAGGAGCAGGCGAACGAAACATCATTCGCCGCCGCGGTCAGGCCCCCCGCAAGCGCAACCGCTGCTCCCTCGTACGCCTTTCGGTCGCGTATCAGCCGCACCGATGAAGAGACCGCTTGCAGCAGATGCTCAATCGAAAAAGCTTCAGATCGAGCAGGTGCGGCGATTATAAGAATCTCATCGAAGCTGCTGCGGAGTTCAGCGACAAGCTGTTCCAGAATAGTGCTGTTCCCGAACCTGATTGCGGCTTTGGGCTGTCCCATCCGGCGGCTTTGACCACCGGCCAGAATGATGGCGCTAGCCGGGAGCCTTATCGTCATTGACGGCGGTTCCAAGGCGAACGCAATTCCACATCGATGATGCTGCGAGCGATTGCACCTTCCTTGTCCATAATACTGCCAGGGCTGCGGCCACTGGATTCAGCGCTGCACGCGATTTTGCGTACAGCAATGCGGCTGGCTATGCTTGGCGCCAGGTGACGATTAAGCATACACCGCTTATCGCGCAATATCTTGGCGTCAAGCAGAAAGTGCCTGATGCGATCTTGTTTTTCCGCCTCGGCGACTTTTATGAGATGTTTTTCGAGGATGCTGAAATCGGTGCGCGTGTGCTCGACATCCAACTGACTTCGCGTACCAAAGATGGCGTGCCACTCTGCGGCGTCCCCTACCATTCGGCCGAGCCCTACATTGCTAAACTCCTGAAGGCCGGCCACAAGGTTGCAATCTGTGAACAGAGCGGCGCCGAGTCAGGCTATCGCGACGAGGACCGGCTTCAGCTAACCGCGCCTGACAAAGGCCACGCGCCCGTTCGCGGGCTGATGCCGCGCCAGGTGGTCCGCGTTATTACCCCGGGCACCGTCGGCGAGGAAATGGTGTTGGTCGCGGACCAGAAGAACTTCCTGGTTGCGCTCGCGCCCGATGGTGATGGCTGCGCGCTTGCCGCAGTCGACGTTTCCACCGGAGAATTTCTCGCCACCGGCCTCCCCAGTCCGCTCGGCGCGCGAGAAGAGATTGCCCGTATTGCGCCGCGCGAGATTATCATACCGCAAGACGCTCCCTGGCTCCGATCGATCCTCGAGAATCTCAGGCTGACAATCACCGAGTTGGATCAATCCGCGTATGAAATTCAACGCGTGCGCGAGATCCTTGTGCGGCGTTTCGGCACGGCCTGCGACGGTCTGGAACCTGCCTTGGCCGTCGCCGCGGGCGCGGCGGTAACTTACCTCGAACGTAATTTTGGTTTCGATCTGGCTCATCTCAGACTGCCGCGAGTCTATCATGCGGCTGAATACATGCTGGTCGACGAGACCAGCCGTCTACACCTTGAACTGACCTCATCGAGTGACGGCACGCGTTCAGGCTCGTTGTTGTCGGTGCTGGACGAGACCCTCACCCCCGTCGGTGCGCGCACGCTCTCCAATTGGATCGTTTATCCGCTGATGGATCTGGAAGCAATTCGCGCGCGGCACGACGCGGTGGAGGAGCTGTTCGATAGCGACCTGAGCGGGGCGGTGGCCGAGGCGCTCAGGCGAATTGGCGATCTCGAACGGCTCGGCGGGCGGGTTGGCAGCTTGCGCGCGTCGCCGCGCGACGTCCTGAGGCTGGCACGCGCGCTGGAAGCCGCCGCCACGCTACAGCGGTTGACGGCGCGAGACCGCAGCGAACTGCTTCAGGCAATCGCGGCGCGGCTAACACCGCAGCCTGGTCTGGTAACACAGATTGACGCGACCCTCAGCGACGAGCCACCGATAAATCCACGCGACGGCAATACGATTCGGGCCGGGTTCAGCGCCGACGTCGACGAACTGCGGAGCTTGGCCCTGGACGCGCGTGGCGTAATCGCGCGGTTGGAAGCATCTGAGCGTGAGCGCACGCAGATCCCGTCGCTTAAGATCCGCTACAACCAGGTTTTCGGTTACTATATCGAAGTTACCAAGGCGAACCTTGAGCGGGTGCCGCCCGATTACGAGCGCAAACAGACCCTGGCCGGCGTTGAGCGTTTTACGACTACGGCCTTGACCGCGCTCGAGCACAAAATCTTAAGCGCCGAGAGTGGATTGAAGGAGCTGGAAAGCCAGCTTTTCACCAAAGTGTTGCGTGAACTGGCGACGCACAGTGCGGCGATTCTAGCGACAGCCGCAGCAGTGGGTGAATTCGATGCGCTCCGCTCGTTGGCGCTGGTCGCGCGCCGGCGCGGATACGTGCGGCCTCAGATGGACTCCGGCCTGGCGCTGGTCGTTCGCGACGGGCGTCATCCGGTACTCGAAACCGGCATGAAGACCGGCGAATTCGTTCCCAACGATCTGAGCGTCGATACCGCGGAACGCCAACTGCTGTTGCTCACGGGGCCGAACATGGCCGGTAAATCGACCTATCTCCGGCAGGTGGCACTAATTGTAATCATGGCGCAGATGGGAAGCTTTGTGCCGGCCACTGAAGCCCGAATTGGATTGACGGACCGCGTGCTTACGCGCATCGGCGCACGCGATGAGTTGCGCCGCGGCGAGTCGACTTTTATGGTCGAGATGCGTGAGAGCGCGCGTCTGTTACAGCGCTTAACTGATCGTAGCCTCTTGCTACTTGATGAAGTGGGCCGCGGTACCAGCACCTTCGATGGGCTCGCGATTGCGTGGGCGGTGGCTGAATACCTGCACGATTCGACCCGCGCCAAAGTCTTGTTCGCGACCCATTTTCACGAACTGACCGAGCTTGCACGAGGACGGCCGCGGGTAAAGAATCTGAGCATGGCGGTGCGGGAATGGGGTGATGAGGTAATCTTTCTGCGGCGCGTGGTCGAAGGGGCCGCCAGCCGCAGTTATGGAATCGAGGTGGCACGACTGGCGGGACTGCCCCGGACGATTATCGCCCGTGCGCGCCAAATCCTTAACAATCTTGAGCAGGGCGAATTCGACGAAACCGGAATGGCCCGGCTGGCACGTTCAAACGGCGGCCAGCGCGGCGCCGCCCAAATGAGCCTCTTCGCGCCGCCGGAGAGCCGAATTATCGAGGAATTGCGCGCACTTGATCTCGATCATATGACACCGGTCGACGCCCTCAACACGCTTGCAATGTTGCTTGTGCGTCTCCGGCAAGGCGGTAGAGAGGGCTGAGGAGCAGCGCTGTGAAGAGCGCAAGTGTAGCCGATGCAGTCGTCCTCACCCCGCCTTCTCGTTGCTTTGCTTGGGGCTCTCCTATTTGGGCAGCAGGTTTAAGCGTCGCGGTGGCCCTGCTTGCGACGGTGGATACAACCTTGGCCACGACTATAGAGCGGGTTTCGCTGCGCCACCTCGGCCAGGCGGTCGAGATCAATTTTACGGTGCTTGGCACCCCTCCCACGTGGCATCTGCACAGTCATGGTCAGGAACTCTGGCTCGACCTCGAGCATTCGCAAGCGAGAGCATCCTTCGAGCCAGCTGTAGCACCGGCCTTTTTTCCGCTCGCGCGTGCGCGCATGCGCGATTTCGGCGACGGACGAGTGCGGCTGATAATCCGGGTCCGTGGCAAGGTCGATTACGCCGTGGCGCAGATGCCGCACGACCTGGTTGTGAGAATTGCACCATCAGGCCAAGCCGTTGATTTGATGCAGCCGCGGTTGACTGAAATGGAGCGCAGCCGCCCTTGGCTAACGAACCTGGCGGCACGCACGGGTACGGAGGGGCTTTCATCCCGCGTCCCGAGTCAGACTATCATGGGGGGCGCCGGAAAAAGCATACCCGAGACCCTTAAGGTAGCGAACCTGCCGATCGGAGCAGAATCTGTTTCCTCTGGCTCAGACCAGGCACTTTCAGAGAACCCGCTCCCTGGCCCTCCACTCGCCGGCAGAGGGCAACCAGCGTACGGTCAGCGGACGATAGCGCAGGCGGCCCAGCCGGTCGCCCAAGATGTTGCGGCCGGTCCGTGGCTCGGACAGCAGGGAACGCGGCCACTGGTCGCAATTGATGCTGGCCACGGCGGTTTTGACCCTGGGACTGAATCCGCCGGCGGTATCGCCGAGAAGACAATAGCGCTGGCAATCGCTCAGCGCTTGGCGGCGGTCCTGGAAACACGCGGGGTCCACGCTGGACTGACGCGCCACGATGACAACTTCCTGAGCCTTGAGCAGCGTACGGAACTCGCCAACCACGCGCATGCTGATTTGTTCGTTTCAATCCATCTGAATTCGAGCCCCGATTGGAACACCAGCGGCATCGAAACGTACTATTTGAACAACACCACCGACCGAGCGACGCTTCGGCTCGCAAGAATTGAAAACGGCGGGGACTATAGCGGCCTCGGCCAGTCCAACCTAAACTACATCCTCACTAACTTGCGGCAGGATTATAAGGCTCACGAATCGTCCTGGCTAGCGCGGATGATCGAGGCTGAGGCTGCCGCGAGTATCGATACTACGCTGGGGATCAGAGTAAACGAGATGGGCGCTAAGACGGGTCCGTTTTACGTGCTGGTCGGCGCCGAAATGCCGTCAGTACTGATTGAATGCGGTTTCCTGTCGAACCCGCGAGAAGCGCAGTTTCTCGTCCAGCCGGGCTATCAAGAGGCGCTGGCGGACGGCGTTGCCGCGGCCATCATGCACTATTTCCACGCCGATGTGGCGGTGGGCAACCTGTGAACCCGCCTCGTGAGGCGAAAGCCAATATCCCGGAGTCGGCGATCGTGGAGGAATTGACGCGCGGCGCTCGCGCGGGCGACTTCGCCCGCAAGTATGTCGAAGGCGTGCGGACGGAACTTTTTGAGCGTCATCTATCCGGCGCCGGCGGACTCGAAATCGTCCACGAGTTCTCAGCGGCGACGGACCGCCTGTTGAAGGCCATCTTCCGCTACGCCGACGCCGAGCACGCAAAACGATGTCCCCGGCTTCATCAGCGCCTTACCGTGGTAGCTCGCGGCGGCTACGGGCGCGCCGAACTAAATCCGTATTCCGACATCGATCTGCTGTTTTTGCACGATTATAAGCCGGGCCCCTACCTGGAAGTGGTAACCGAAACGATCCTTCATGCCTTGTGGGATGCCGGTCTGGTCATTGGTTACTCGGTACGAAACGCGACTGAATGCGTCAAGATGGCGGCCGCCGACCTCAAGGAGAAGACCGCCATTCTGGATTCGCGCCTGCTCGCTGGCGACGGTGACCTTTATGCTCAATTCGACCAGGCGCTGGTCAGTGACGTTCTCAACCGTGATCAACAGAATTTTTTCAAGACCAAGCTTGAGGAAAGCCGTGAACGTCACAGACGTTACGGTGATTCCGTCTACCTGCTCGAACCACAGTTGAAGGAGGGCGAAGGCGGGCTGCGTGACCTCCATACCGCGCTATGGCTGGCGAAGGTCAAGTACAAGGTCCATTCGCTGGCAGAACTGGTGCAGAGGGCGATCCTCAACGAGGCCGAAATGGGAGAGGTCATCGGCGCGCAGGATTTTCTGTTGCGATTACGTAATGCGCTGCATTTTGCGAGCCGCCGCCATACTGATCAGCTTACTTTCGAATTCCAGGAGCAGATCGCACCGAGCCTCGGTTTCTACGATGGCGACGGCCTCGCGGCCAGCGCACATCTGATGCGCGCATATTATCAACAGGCGAGCACGATCCTGCGCTTCTCAGAGGGGCTGATTGCGCGCGTTACCCAGGATATGGCCCCGTCCCGTTTCTTCCGGCGGATTCCGGGGCGCCAGATTCGTCCAGGTGTTATCATCCAGGGCCGGGTGCTCGGAGTCGCTGATTCGCAATTGTTCAAGCGCGCTCCGCTCAACCTGATTACGATTTTCGAGGATTGTCAGGCCCATGGGGTCGAACTTTCGGGAAACACGTATCAGCTTGTGCGCGACCACCTCGCGCTGATTGATGATCAGATGCGGCAGGCGCCCGCGACCGGCGCAGCCTTGATGAAGATCCTGGGCGCGAGACAGCGGGTTGCCGACACGCTCGAAGCGATGCATCGCGCCGGTGTGCTAGGGGCGATAATTCCGGAATTCGGCAATCTCTACGCGCGGGTGTTGCACGATCTTTATCACATCTACACGGTCGACCGGCATTCGCTGGCCGCGGTGCGTGAGTTGGAAAGGCTGCGCGCGGGGGAATTCAAGGACACCAACCACTTGCTGACCGAAGTCGCGCGCGAGTATGAGGCGCTGCCGCCGGTCTTTCTTGCACTCCTGCTCCACGATATCGGCAAAGGTCACGGCCACGACCATCATGAGCGCGGGGCCTTGCTCGCCGGGGAAGTCTGCAAACGGCTGGGCCTCGACAGCGAGCAAAGCGACCTCGTAATCTTCCTGGTTCATCACCATCTGATGATGTCCCAGGTAGCGCAGAAGGGCGACGTCAATGACGAGCGGACGGTCAACGACTTCGCCCGCCAGGTCGGCTCAATCGATCGCCTAAAAGCGCTTTATCTACTTACTTTCGCAGATATGCGTGCAGTTGCGCCAAATGTTTACAACAATTGGCGGGACATGCTGCTCAGCGAATTATACATGAAGACCCTCAAGCTGCTGGAGCAGGGCGATCGCGAAGCAGTCGACCCGGAGCGGCGGCTGGCACTGGTCAAGATGGCTGTCAGCGAGCAGCTCAGCGGCACGAACGCGAGCGCCCAGGCGATCGCCGACTTTCTCGAGTTGATGCCGGAGCGTTATTTTCTGACCGTCGCGGAGGCCGACATCGCGACCCATTTCGAGGCGATGCGCGCACTCGACCAGAGGCGGCTGGTCTGCCGCCATCGCCATTTCCCGGATTTAGAGTTCAGCGAATTTATTGTGGTCACCGCAGACGAACCCGGACTCTTCTGCAAAATTGCCGGAGCGCTGACCGCTAACTATCTCAATATTCTCTCTGCGCGGATTACGACCCGTGGCGACGGCATCGCGCTCGACGTGTTCCACGTATCACATCTGCAGGGCGCCGGCGCGCTTGCGATGGAAGAAGACCGATGGCTCAGAGTCGAGCGCGATCTCGAACGCGTCCTCATGGGTGAGCAGGATATAGCAGGGCTGGTGGCGACCACCCAGCGCAGCCGGCTGGCGGGAAGAAGATTCGTCCGCCGCGTGCCGACCGAGGTAACGCTCGACAACCGCTCCTCAGTGAAATTTACCGTAGTTGACGTATTCACGCAGGATCGCGTCGGACTGCTATTCGCGATCACGCATACACTATTCCAGCTCGGCTATATAATTCATCTCGCCCGAATTTCGACGAATGCCGACCAGGCGCTTGATGTCTTCTACATCAGCGATCGGGTTGGGAACAAAATCGTGGAACTCGAGCGAATGAGAGCGCTGCGGGCTGCGCTGATCGGGCGCCTGGAGGAGGAACCGGGCGGCATAGAACAGCCTGCGGTGGCCGCGCCCGGGCCTGAGAAAGGGTTGTTGTCTTCCGCCGCCGGGGAAAAGGATTAGGGCAGCCACGATGGCGCATGAAGTGGCGGCCGCGCAATGCAATGGCGGATTTGAATGGGACCAGCTCATCGATCAGCACCTGGTTCGGCAGACCGTGGAGTGTGGTCTCAGCCGTAATTCGCTTGATGCGTACGGCCGCGACCTGAGCGACTTTCAGCAATTTTGCCGCGCCCATCGGATAGCTCCCAGTGAATTAGATATGCGAGTGGTGACCGCTTATCTGGAAAATTTGGCGATGCGAGAGTTCGCGGTTGCCAGCCAGCGCCGCCGCCTGGCCGCGGTTCGCGGCCTGATTCGTGATTTGCTGGAGCGTGGAGTCCTGGAGCACGACCCGGCGCGAAATCTTAAACTCCGCCGTCATTCTCGCGCCCTGCCCCGGACTCTTGGTGCCAAAGAGATAGAGCTGCTGCTCGATGCAATTGACATTAGCAAGCTGCGCGGTTTGCGAGACCGTGCGATGCTCGAAATTGCCTACGGCTGCGGCCTGCGCGTTTCTGAGCTGGTTGCGCTGCGGCTGAACCAGATCGATCTCGCCGCCAAAGTTGTAATTGTTTTGGGCAAAGGCGGCAAAGAGCGGATCGTGCCAATTGGCGGAGCGGCGCTGCGCGCTTTGACGGCCTACCTGGCGGCGCGGCACAAAGCGGCGCAGACTCAACTCTCGGCATCCTGTAGAAGATATCGCAGCGCGGACCCGGCGGTGCGTCCGAACTCGGCGGCCTTTCTCACTCGGTTAGGGCGGCCGATGACGCGTCAGGGCTTTTTCAAGGCGCTCAAGGGATGGGCGTCGGGCGATGATCGGGTGGCCTGGATCAGCCCGCATACATTGCGGCATTGTTTCGCCACTCATCTGCTCGAAGGGGGCGCGGATTTGAGGGCAGTGCAGGAGATGCTTGGGCACAGCGATATCTCTACCACGCAGCTTTATACGCATTTGTCGCGGACCCATTTACGCAAGGTCCATCGTGCTTATCATCCACGCGCGCTAGCAAAGTGTTGAGAAGAGGCTTAACGATGGCGTTGGTATCAGATCGGATTCACCACCGTTCGTAAACAGGCTGCTAACGCAGTATCGCCGGCCGGGAAGAGGCGCAATTGACTTGGGCAACAGCCACGCGTTCATAATTACGCTTCTTATATGGGCGGTACCTACCGTTCTGGCTATTGTGTTCCATGAAGTGATGCACGGCAGGATTGCGCTTGTATTCGGCGACGATACCGCTGCGCGTGCCGGCCGGCTGACGTTTAATCCTTTGCATCATATAGATCCTATCGGCACGGTCGCGCTGCCCGCGCTGTTACTTTTTCTGCACCTGCCGGTGTTCGGCTATGCCAAACCGGTGCCGGTGGATTTTCGCCGGCTTAATCCGCGGCGATTCGGGATGGTCGCGGTAGCGGCGGCGGGGCCGCTTACCAATTTCGCTTTGGCCGCGTCCAGCGCGATTGCTTTCAAATTTGTTAACGCGCTTCCGCTCGCCGGCCTGACCGCATATGTTCTGCCGCGTCTGCTGGAAGCCTCCGTGGCAGTAAACGTGATGCTTGGGGTGTTCAATCTGCTTCCATTGCTGCCCCTGGATGGCGGACGCGTATTGGCTGGAATAATGCCGGCGGCTTTGGCGCGCGGCTATGCGAGGCTCGAACGGTTTGGCTTCCTGCTTCTACTGCTGCTGCTCTATACGGATTGGTTCGAAGCGATGATATCCCCTGTCATCCTGACGATTACGCGAACACTATTATGGGGCGTCGCGTAGCCGAGTCTGCCTTCAGGTGAAGCGAAGTGAGCCGGGTTCCACAGGCGGATCGCAGTGCAGGCCGAGCCATCGAGTGGCGCGCGGTGCTATATTACAGGCAGTCCGCAACGAGCGTTCGAGATCGGTACGCATCTGTGGCGCTGTTCACCAAATCCACGAAGCTCGCACAAAGAAACTAATTAGAAATGAACGGGGAAATGTTGCCCACCAGAATCGACGGCGATATTCAGTTGCGCTTCCGCCTGCCAGTTTACGAAGGGCCGCTCGACCTCTTGCTCCATTTAATCAAGCGCGCTGAACTCGATCCGCAGTATGTCACTACCAGCGTCATCACCGAGCAATATCTCGAATTCCTAAACCTGATGCAGGAGCTGAATCTCGATGTCGCCGGCGAATACCTGGTGATGGCGGCGACTCTGCTGCTAATTAAATCCTTTAGCTTGCTGCCCCATCCGCACGGGGCCGACACTGAGGAAGCGGAGGACCTTAAGCGCGACCTGGTCGAGCGGCTACTCGAATATCAACGCTACCGCGAGGCCGCAGCCAAGCTGGGGGAACGCCCGTTACTGGGCCGCGACGTTTTCGCTCCGCCCCGTCAAACCGCTCCCGAACAGGACGAAGCCACCCCGGCTTATAATGTTTCGATATTCGACCTGGTGCAGGCGATGGCTGCCGTGTTGAAACGGTTGGCTGATCGCTCGCCACGCACCATCACGCTTCGCGATATTCCGGTTGCGCAGTGTATCCCGCGCATCCTGGCCGCGCTCGAAGATGATGGCCGCATCGAGTTCATCTCCCTGTTCGACGATCTCACAGACCGCGCGCTGATAATCGCGACTTTTATCGCCCTGCTCGAATTGATCCGGCGCGGTGAGGTCGCCGCATGGCAGGAGGAACGTCCGGGCCCTATCTTTCTCAGCCGAGGTCCGCGCTTCGGCAGTGGCGCCACCGCCCGCGAGATAGTTGCGCTCAACGACCTTGAGACAGCGGAGGAAGAAGGTGGAAACGATTGACTCTCAGGCCGAGGGTGGATTGGAAGAGGAGCGGCTTAAGTCGATTCTGGAAAGCCTGCTGTTCGTGGCCGGCGAGCCGGTCAGTCTAACCCAGCTCGCCAATGCGCTCGAAGAGGTGCCGCGCGAACGGATTCGCAAGACTCTGAGCGATATGGCGGCGGCGTACGCGAGCAGCGGACGCGGCTTCGTGTTGGAGGAAATAGCCGGCGGTTACCAATTGCGCACGCTCAGCGAGCATGCGCTGTATGTGCGGCGGCTGTTGTCGGCGAAGCCGCCTCGCCTCAGCCGTCCGGTGCTGGAGACATTGGCGATTGTCGCTTATCGCCAACCGATCACCCGACCCGAGATTGAACAACTGCGTGGCGTCGATAGCGCGGGCGTGCTCGATACCCTGCTCGATCGCAACCTGATAAGGATTGCGGGACGCCGGGATGCGCCCGGCCGGCCGATCATGTATACCACCACGCCCGATTTTCTAGAACTTTTCGGCTTGAAGAGCCTTGAAAGCCTGCCGGACCTGCAGGAATTCCGAGAACTTGAAGGTTGGCGCGATTTCGCCGAAACGACACCAGCCGCACCGCCCGCCGGTTTCCATCAAGGAACGATCGCTGAATCCCCAGGCGCGCCCGAACCTGCCGGACAAAACATATTGAATGAAACGCTCGGCGATTCGCCAACGACTAACGCTGATCAGATTATCGGCGAGGCAAGCTCACCTACCACGATTCCTGAAGATGCAGGCTCATCAACCGAAACCGACGAACCCACGAAGTCAGAGAATAACGATGGACCAGAAGACTCCCACAGTCGCTGAAAACCAATTGGCCGAGCTGTAGATAGACTTTCGAGAGGAACAGATTCCCCCGATTGTCGCGTGTGATTCCGGGCAGGCGTCGCGCGGACACTGAGGTACTAAACCAGATGTGCGTAAACTATTAAGGCAGCGTCCTTCTCAGCCGGGGACCCCGATTAGGGATACTCTAAAACATGTCGCGCCACCTACGAGGGTAGGGGCTGCCCCCACTTGTTGAAAAATGTCACCTTCTCGACCGGTTCCCGCGACACTGCACCGAATTTACCTATCGGCCATCCGATCGGTAAAATCGCAAAAGTCTCCGCATTCTCCGGCAGCCCCAACGCTTCTTTTACGTCCTTCTCGTATAGCAGATGGCGCGTCGTCAACACCGATCCCAATCCTAGCGCCCGCGCCGCCAGCAGCATGTTCTGCGCCGACGGATAGATCGATGCGCCTGACATTTTTGCGAGCCCCATCGCGCTCGCCGTATCGTTCACCAGGCAACACACGATCATTACCGGCGCCTCGTGGAAATGGTCAGTCAGGTATTCGACCGCCTTGAGCATCCGCTGCTTCTGTGCCTCCGTCTTCCCTGGCGGCGGTGGATTGCTACGGTAGCGCGCTATCACAACCTCGAATGCCCGCTTGTAGACAACTTGGATCTTCTTCTTGATTTCAGGGTCCTTGACCACGATAAAGCGCCAATTCTGCGCGTCGCCGCCGGTCGGCGCGCGCAATCCCGCGTCGATAATTTTGCGAATCAGTTCGTCGGCCACGGGGTCAGGCTTGAGCCGCCGCATTGCGCGCATGTTATCGATCGCTTCGAAGAGTCCTATTTCATCAGCCATCTGGGTGACTCCATTTTCCTAAGCCCGCCTCCATTTTGCATGCGAATTGATATCCGCCGACACGGGCAAACAGGAAATTGAGCTCGATTAAGGCTTTTTGTTTCCACCACGCTGCAGTTCCGCCAGACGCTTTTCGAGATGGCGGAGCGCCTCTTCCAGGAACGCTATTTGCTTTTCTGCTGGCACCTTAACCATCAGCTCCGAAGGTTGGCCGTGACGACAATTAATTCCACCGCATACAGCACAAATTGCAACATCAACGAGTTCAGCCATTCGCGAGGTTCCTCCTCCAGTCCATCTTCTTGAATTTTGACGAAGCTCCCTCGCAGTGCCTTCAATCTCTGCCGATCCGATTCACGGCTGCGCGTCAAGCAACTTCTAAGTTTCCCGAATGATTCTCTGCCTCAATTGCATGCATCACGCTGGCTCTGGTCAAAGTTAATTAAGTGCGATCCCATTGCGCATGACAGAGGGCGACAATTGGAAGTGCCATCCCCTCTTTAGAGAACTCAGCTTCATCGGAAGTCACCCGGCTGGGACGGTCCTTATTATAGGAATTCCTACTGGTTCAGCGACCGCTATTACTTTCGGGAGCGAGTTCGGCCTCGCCAATTGCTGCCTCTGCCCTGCTACAGGCCGCAGGCATTGTCCCGCCGCCTCAGGTACAAGCGAGACCGCCACCGCAGGCCAGTGCCGAAACACTCACACCACCAAAGCGTCGCGGCAAACCCCGGCGTAGTGCCACGCACCCCTGAATTCCCTGGATTCCGCAATTCGACAGCTACCTACCGATTTGAGTGTTGAAGTTTAGCCTAACCTGGACGCGACGAACTCCACCAATTCGCAAGGGACATTTGCAATGGCAGCGATCATATGGTTCTCCAATTGTAACAGGAACCGCTTGCAACAATGTGATGATGTGATGATTCTCCGCGTAGCTGGGATTTGTATCACCGCCAAAGCGGACTGCTGATCAGCTCTATCGTAACTCCTACCTGCCTCGCCTCTTCGCGGATACCGCTCTGCACGACCTGCGGCACGAAGCGTTGCGGCAGGATTTTTCCAACTCCATAGCTATCGCTGAGCAGCTGCGAGGCATCGCCGAATTCGTCGCGCCAACGGACGTAGAATACCACTTTTCTGTCGTCGGTCATGCCTGCAAGTCTGGCGAAGCCTCGCGTTTGATTTGTCGTTGGTATCACATCTCGGTATTTGGAATCGCCAACGAATTCGGCAGAAAAAGGAGTGCCTGTACTGGTAGCCGAAACAGTCCCATCGGGGTTCAAATAGATGGTTCTTCTCCCTGGCGGCAGGTGATCAGGACGGGTATTGCCGAAACGTGTGGGAATGTCACGGACGTTGCGACTGCCGCCTGGCAAACGCGAGTTGACCACCCGCTCGAGCACCAAGCCTGCACCCTGTTCCACCGCTCCGGGGACGCCGAGCGCACGGGGACCTAGTCTGATTTCAGGCAATTGGCCGGTGCGTTTGCCGTAAACGAATCGGATGTAATCGTCTTCTGTATGGAGGCGGCGACCGGCTCGCCCTTGGTACTGTTGCCAACCCGCCTTGAGCTGTGCTCGCTCTGCCACTGGCATCCAACTCAGGTCCACACGGGCGAGAGCTTCCGACAGCGAAGCGGCTGGAGCAGGGGGAAGTGCGCTGCCCGGAATCTGGACGGGTTGAGTTCCCGAAGGCTCGGGAGGGCCAAGACGACTTAATTCCTCGTCGATCCAGCGCTCGATCACTTGTGGATCCAGGCGAGCCTCGGTCGGAGCGAATCGGGCAGCGCGGGCATCCTCGAGTTCGAGCCATGCCTGGGCATCTCCGCGTTCGAGTTGGTCCAACAGGCGCCGATACTCGATTGCCCGGTTAGCAGGTGGGAGCCTTTGTTCCAATTCAGCCAATGTGCTGAGATACCGATCCATTTTTTCCACGCTGTTTCCAGCGCGACGATAAAGAGACGCAAACGAGCCGTACCCCATCTGCAGCATTGCATCCATACGTTGGGGACTCGCGGCCAGCATGTCCAGGAAATTAAACGAAGCTGCTCCCTCGGGTCCGAAAGCTGAGGCTGGAATCGAGCGCACCGCTCGAGCAAACCGCCCGTGCTGACCTTCGGGCAGCGCATACAGCAGTCCGCGGATTTCGTCGGGTGCTAGACGCCCGTTTCTCGAAAGGCGAGAAAACGCCTCTGCCACATCATCGGTTAGTCCGCCTGCCCGGGCGGAAAATTCTCCGAGCACCTCTGCTTTGCGCACGGCATCGCCGATTTCAGCATTGCTTTCCAGGAGCCTGGCGACGTCGGTGGCCTCATGAAGCTCCAGCTTCTCCAGCGCCTGGCCAAGACGTGCCACATCTTCTGATGGCAGCCGGGAAATAAACCGCAGCGCGTCCTCTTCCTTAGTCAAAGTCTTGCTGGTGCGGCTAAGTAGCCGGGCGAGCGTTTCGAGTTTCGTTGCTACGCGCTCACCCTCGACCGCTTTCTCGGCAAAACCAAGTATGCCAAATATGCGGCCGAGAGCCACAAGCCGTTCACTAATCCCAATTCCTTCCACTGCCGCCTTGATCTCACCCACACCAATGAACCAGGAGGCAATTTCCCAAATTATGGCCCATTTCACCCGGCGCTCGATGGCTGGTGCCATGCCCGTCACCGCGGCGCCTTTCAGGGCGTAAAGTGCCTGTTCGGCGATCGCAGCGAGCGCCTGCTGGATGGCTTTGATCGACTCCGTATGGCCGAGCGATGCGAGCTCCATCGTTAGGCCCATTTTGGCCAATTGACCAACCGCATCCACCACCTTCTCGGGGTGAGCGATGAACATCCAGACGCTTTCGAAGAAACTACCAATGAAACGGATGAAGCTTCGGGCTGCTTCGTAGGCTTCGACCACTGCGTCCAGGGATATCTCGACCCCTTTATCGGTGATCCGGACCCCCGGGACTGGCTGGATCAGCTTTGCCTCCAACAGCCATTTCTTTAGCGAGTCGAAGCTGAGCGGCGACTTGTCACCAAAACGGCTGCCAAGCGCGATGAGTAGTGACCACAATTCGCTATCGAGGTCGTCAAAAAGCTGATCCCAGATTCCGGCATCGTGGAGCTGCTTGATGACCGTTTCCAGTTCGCTGCGATCGGTGACACTCTTGAAAATCTCGACGATAGCTTTCTCTTGCGGCTCGCTGGTCCAGGCTTTGACGAGCGCAGTCAGATAGCGCACCCGCGTACTCGCATCGATCAGCGAGAAGGCGGTCGCATCAAGCTCGGCCAGCAGATCCGCAGCTTTCTCTAAATCGTCGCTGTCGCCAGTAGCCAGCAGCAGGTCGATGTTGGTAAAGACAGCGGCGCGAATCTTCACTGGATCGAGCGGTAAATGGGGCTCTGCCCGCGCTACTGCCAATCGTTCTGCGAAGCCAGCAAAAGCCTCACGAGTAGGTGCGGTTCTTCCGCCATCGGGAAAGTAGACCGATTCGACTGCGTAATCACCCGGCAGCGAAGGCAGAACGCGGCCAAAGAACGCGCCGGTCGCACCTGGAACTGGGCGGGTCTTAGGATTAAATGGATGGACTCGTAGGTCGGCTTCGGTCAGCCGTTCGCTGAGTCCTGCAACATAGTAAAGCATTTCGCCCGATTGTTGCGGCCGCGAAAGGATGGCCCAGGTTGTCGTGCCAAACAGCACCTTCCCCCAGACTACAGCGTGCATCGGATCGGTTGTCGTGGCATAGCGATGGGCTTCGATCTTTACATAATGATTTCCCGGCAGCGCGAGAACAGGCGCATCCTGGAACGGCGGCTTACTCTCGATCACCCGGTCGGGCGTGACGGTAATTTGCTCGGGTTCAAACGAGACTACCGGAACTTCTACAGATGCGCCCTGGTTCTGATAACTCGGGATAGAATAGGTATCGGCATCGGGACGGTACCGTGAGGGCTCAAATCGTTCGCTGGTGTCCTCCGCACCTTGGATCTCAGCAGCCACAATCTCCGAGCCCTGCTCGGCTTTGCTTTTGACGGCTCGCTCAATGGCAAGGAAGATTGCACGTTCGATGAGCGTCTTATCATCGGACGACAGATCACCTTGCCATGAAGCGCGGACCGGGATGTGGTAGCACGCTTTCATCGAGAGCCTATTCTCAAAGCTACATTACGCCGTGTTTATTGGATAACCTTCTGCTCGCGAGGAGAGATCGCTCCGATTCCAACATCGCTGCCTTTCCAAGTGAATTAAGGGGTCACCTCAACCATCCGTCCGCTTCCAGGAACGATGAACTGCTGCAACTCGCCGATCAGACTGGATGGAATCTCCATCTGATCTTCGGCGAAGCGAATGTCCACCAGACGCGGTTGGCGGCCGCGTAAAACGCCCGTGCCATGCTCGGGAATCGCCGCGGAACGTGCGGATTGAACCCACGCTTCATCCACCTCAAATGCAACAATTCGTCCCCGTCCCTTCTTCAAGAACTCCACCGCCCTCTCATATGACCCAAAGTTCAAATAGATTGTGGTTCCTCGGGTGAGCGTGACACTACCGCCTTCTCCCAACTGGACCAGCTGGCGGCCGGCCCCTCCTTCGGCGCGAAATACCACACGGTTCCCAGTGCGGCTCTGGAGGAGAGGCCGCAGCAGCCGGGGCAAAAGTCTAGGGTCTCGTTCCGCGCGGGCCAATGGAATTTGAAGCACCTCAGTCTCTGAACGCGCCTCGGCAAAGAGCAGATCCAGGTCTTCCGGACCAGGTAGATCCGCGGTAGCAGAGCGTGAGCCGCTCTCGAATTCTGCGGCCTGACGCCGAAAATCTTCAACGTCTCCCATTAGAGCATCAGCCACGCGACGCCTCTGCGCCGCGCGCTGTTGCATTCGACCAGCACGGTCTGGCCGTGTTTCCTTGAGAGCGACGGCACTGCGCTCTAGTTCTTCCGCCTCACTGCGCAGCCCAGCGATTTGCTGCTCCAGCGATGCCGCCTCCGTTCGAAGCGCTGCCCCCGCCTGGCGCTGGAGAAGGCTCGCGCCTCCTCCACCGGGTCTCGGCCCGCCACCGCCAACTGGGCCGCGTCCGCTTGGGCCTGCCGGAGGTGTGCCCGCTGCTGGTTTCTCCGTCCTGCCCAATCGTGACGCTTCTTCAGCTACTCCTGCCTCTGCCCCGGCCTCTGGCGCACCTCCCGCTCCCAATGCAGCCGCAGTCGACCGTTCCGTCAGACCCATCTCCCGCATCAATGTGTCTAACTGGTTGAGCCTTTCCGGATCGCGGACTGGTTTTCCCGCCAAGATGTCTTCCTTTGCGGAGCTGAGCAAACGAGCGCCAGACGAGCCTGGGGGGATGCGGGCTGTCGCCCGGAAAAGGGCGTCCGCCTCGCGCGCCGTAAGGCGATACTCGCGCGCAATCGTGGACGCCGTAACTGCGGCGCGTCCCACACGAAAGATTCTGCCGGCTGCCGGCAACAGAATTGCCGCACCCAAAATGGCCTGGTCTGCTGTGCTCAGCGGATGGCGGAATAAGTCTTCTCCGGCGATGACCTCATAGGCGCCCACAACCTGGCCGACGATCGGGATGAACCCAATGCCGACTTCCACGGCGGTTTGCCAAGCAGGGATATCGATCGGGATCTGGTATTTCTCTACATCGGGATGGGCTTGCGCTAACAGAAACTCCTGGTACTGTCGCGGGTGTTGCAGCAACCAATTCTTAAAATCCTCCCTTGCGCTGCTGGAGGTGAAGCCTGGCTCCGTCATCCGCTGTATAATGTCATGCAGAAAGGCTCTCGCTATATTGTCGCGAGCGCGGCGCTCGCCTTCACTGCCCCAGATCAGATAGCCAGTCCCCATACTTTTCGCTTCGACCACTTCGGGCTCTGGCATGTGCCAAACCCGAGTCGTCAGGAGATGCAACACCTCGTCGAATTTTCGTTCGACGCTCGGCCAGTCGATAGGTGGCGGCTGCGCCCGCTTTTCTGCCGCTTGCCGCACTTCCGCTTCGACCTCCTCACGCGTCACGTTAAGATACGCGCGGACCCAAATGTCGACGGGGTTGTATCGAGCGATGTTGGGATCATTTCGGTGGAGATCCAGCCAGCCGATATAGCGAGAGAGGGTTTCCTGTATCTTCGTTCTCTCTGCCGGGGGAACAATATTGAGCCGCCCCGACATTGACTGCATCAGCGCGAGGAATGGTTGAAGGGGCGAGGCCGGCGCCGGCTGTGACGCGCGCTTCAATGCCCACTCCCATAGATCAACTGGGCTACGAGTAAGGAAATCCGGAGCGCTATAATGCGTTTCTATCCAATTGAGATAATTCTCAATTGCGCTTGCCGTAAATGCATCGGTAGCTGATACGCTAGCAATATAATCCGAGAATTCGGTCTGCTTGCGTCTGCGTTGGGACTCGGGCGAGGTCGAGCTAAGGCGTGACGCTGATTGAAAAAATACGGGATTGGCGAAGGGGCCCTGATTCCTACCGGCATAGTGGAATCCGCGCTTGGAGATGCCGAGCCGCACGAACGGCTCTACAAGGATTAGGGCGTCAACATATGCGTCCGCGACCGCCTTTGCCGCGGCTTCAGGAAGCAACCCTACAATTGGAACCGGTTGCTGCAAATAGGGAAGGTGCACCCCATCTTCGTAAACGGTAAACTCAGTTGATCCCAAATCTTCTTGGCGCCTGCTAGAAGAATATACCTCTAATTGTATTGTGTCCCACGGCATGATATAGCCAACATTTGGGTCAATGGTTATTTCCAATTCAAATAAAGCGTTCTGATCCGACTCGGGAAGTGTCCGTCTGAATGTATTCCAGTCGCCGGTTAGCCGCATAACCATCACGGTGTAAAGCAGGACTTCCGGCTTCAGCCCCTGCAAGATGCGCAGAACCTCGCGCGCCTCCGCCTCTGTTACGCGCCAGTCGAAAATTCCAGTGCTAAGCAGCTCGTGGATGCGCCGTAAAGCCGATTGCTCTTGCTTTTGTACCGTCTCCAACTGTCGCTGCCGCGCCGCGCGTTCTTGAATCGAAACGGCTGCAGCAGCACCCTGCCCTTGATAGGAGGAAACACGGTATTTTTCGCTGACAACGTCGTGCCGTGCAGCCTCATAAGCTTGCTTGATGATTTCGGCGGCCCCGCGCGTCGGCTGGCCGTGCTGGCTGGAGGAAATCCTTTGCTGAGCGGTGGCGATGCGTGCAGCAACGGCGCGCGCAAGCGATTCACCCAGTTCGTCTAGCTGGGCATCGCTGAGGCGGCCTCTAATGCACACCTTGATGGGGATATAGCAGTTGACTTGAGGCACTGGCTCACGTCATGCGGTTGAGCGCGTCCCCGAAGCTTCGCCAGATACGCGCTTCAACCGCTGCATGGTCCTCCTCGGAAAGACCGCCGACGATTACTACTTCAACGGGGAAATAGTAATTCACTACCGCTTGGGTCATCATCTGCGCCGGCTCGATTGTGGCCTCCGAGCCAGGAGCCGGCATGATGTATTCGCCCTCGTGGACGATAGCCAATCCGGTCTCCTTCACAAAACCGCCGGATTGAAACATCGGCAGCTCCTCTCGGTCCTCTGGTTTGATGTTATTTGGCATGCTCGCCTCCACTATTCCTTCGGCTGGCAGCTGAAATGACTATTCACAATCGCCAGCAGTTTCAGAACCGCACCATAGCTTTTCGCAATGTTTGACATAATCGACAATCGCAGCGCGGCGGCCTTTTATGCGAGGGATTTCCAAATTATGAAAATGAGGAGAATGAGAATGAAGATAAGCAACAGGATAACGAGCCAAAAGTAGGGATTACCCGCCGCGATCACCGTATGACTCAGCGCCGGGCTGGTGCTGGCCAGAAAAAGTCCGCCCCAGCTCGTTGGGACATAATTAGCGACGATCTGGTGCTGGCCGACTCGCAGGGTCGAAGTACTCCACAGAGCTCGGCCGTTCGCGTCGAGCGTGATCGGATTGCCGACCGCGCCGCCGTCGAGGTGGAACTGTACGCTCCCGACTGGGGCGTGGCCGCCCCTTGGCAACTTTTGCGTGACAGTCGCAGTGAACGCCACGCTCTCTCCCCGGTTCGACGGGTCCTTATCGCCCTTTACCGTAGTCTCGGTCGCCTTGGGGTCGAGTTGCTGCGAGAGTTGATAGGTAGACGCGAAGCCGGTATTACCAGTCACTCTCACGTCGAAGACGCAGTCAGCCTTCATGTTGTTGTCGGTAATTGCGCTGCACTGCTTCTGGGCGACGCTCACATCGACGGGCGTCGCCGACGGTTGTCCCTCAATGGCGCACGACCGGGGGTTCTCCCTCGGCCAGTCGCGGTCCGTGAAGGTGTTTGTTGACGTGCCGGGCGCGTAATCGAAAAGGCTGCTGGAATCCGTCACCCGCCAAGCATCGGCGAACTTTCCGTAAAGATCTACGTAGCGCTGATGCAACGAATCCGGCTTCGGTCCGAGCGAGGTGCCATCAGCAAGGGCGGGTAACCAGCTGTCCTTCGCGAGCTTACCAAAAATGCCACCGGGGGCTGCCGTCCCATCGACACTTACGTTCAAGTACCACTTCTGCTGGTCAGCCCACCAGGCGGGCGTCACGACCAGGGTCGTCCCGTTCGTGTAGTCGATCTCGATGCCATCGCCGGCGGGAGGCTTGACAATGCGGCCACCGATTTGGGGTTGGGCGGTGGCTCCGTGGGTTGGAGTCGGCGTGACAGAGGCGCCGGGGGTTGGAGACGGCCGGGCGGTGCCTCCACGTGCCGGAGATTCAAGGATGGGGCCGCCGCCGGGCCCAAGTTCGATTCCCTCGGGACCCAGCGTGGTCAAAACGCCATCAACGCGGAGCTGCAGACCGGTGGGGTCCGGAACGCCGCTGATGTTCGGCTCATAGCTAACCCGGTGCGCGCCTACACGGGCAGCAACAGCGCTGTAGGTAGCGACACAGGTCGCCAGCCCGGTATACGGATTTGCGCCGGGGAGGAACGTCGTCGCAACAGGTGTTTGGCGGGTCTGGATTTCCAATCCGTCACCGCGCAAGGCAGTGAACTCGCCTGCGCTCTGGAAGTCGTAGTGAACGCCATCGACCGTGGTGATGTGCGGGTCGCCCCAGCCGCCTCCGCTTGAAACGACATGAAAATGGTACCAGCGCGTACACTGAGGAGCGCCCCCAGAATCCGTCGCAATTAAATAGAAATAGGCACTATCTCCCAGGTTGAACGAGTTCCCTGTCATTGGCACCGTCGTCGTGCCTGAAACAGAGCCGGTTGGCACATTGAGACTTATGCCGGCACACTTGATAGGAGGGGTCGCATTCTCGCAGCCACCATCAGCAGGATCGTTATTGAATGCCCAAGTCAGTTGGTCACCGGGGGGGAGGTTCACCGCTGCAATATTACACCCACCGGTAGCACCACCAGGACCAGGGCATGTGAGCGAACTAGTACCTGCGTTAGCTGCGAAGTTGACGATATTAGAGGAGATGAGGGTAGGACAATTACTACCATTATTACCAAGGTCAATATCCTGGTATCGAGGAGTATCACTCCACGCGTTGCCGCAAAGGAGGTTGCTCCAACTGAGCAAGACCAATAGCGGCAGACAGAAACGTGACCGACCAAGGGCGAGTGCCATTGGTCGCCGAGGATCGTTGCCCTTCATGAAAACTCTCCTCACTTGAGAATCCGCCGCGGTGCTGCTTCTGGTCGCCCGGCAGGCGGTCCACATCAGAAAAGCCGCCCCAACCCGGAGCTGCATGGTTCGTTTCGATTAGTAATGCGACGATTCCGCTGACGAGACTCGCGCGGGCTAAGACTTTGTCCCGCCGGTCCCGCGTTCCCGGCGCGCTTCGGCGAGCGCCCTTTCCAACTGTTCCACCTTTCCCGCGAGTTCTTTCACCGCATTGACCAGAACGAACGTGAGGGCAGATCCGTCGTAGATCCGGAGGTCCTCCGTACCCGGTTCACCGTCCAGTCCGCCCGGAACCCGCCGGATCATCTCGGGAAAGATTTTTTCGATTTCCTGACCGAGCACGCCGACGCCCTCTTGCCCCGCTGGAGTGCCGGCCCGGCCGTTGTAGCGGAAGCGCACCGGCCGCACTCGTTGCAACTGGGCGAGCCCGGCTTCCAACTCGCGAACGTCTTCCTTGAGCCTCGCATCGGAGGGTATCAACCACGACGCGGAGCCGGTGTTCTTGAACGCATCCCCGACCACCTGCAACGTCGCCGATGGAGGGGCTACTGCGAGATCGGTCTCGCTGCCCACAATCACATTGCCGGAGGCGGAAACCCCCAGGCGGACGTTGTTCCCACTCTGCCGAATACTGATCGGCTGTGCGGTGGGTGCATTGATATGGACATTGCCGTTGGGACCCTGTCGCAAGGCACAATCGCTATCCGAAGCATGGCCGTCATGGGAGAAGACCGCGAATCCGGCGAAGGTGCCTGCTCCACCATTGCTACAGACCGCATGGCCGAATCGCACCCGTTCCGCCGTCCCGGTGTTGGCGTCCAGGTTTACTTCGAGCTGGTATGCCGGCGGGTTGGCCGCCGAAAAATTAGTCCCGATACCCACATTGCCGCCGCCATAGGCCACTGCGCCTGCGGCGCCTACCGGCTGGAAAGCACCCAGTCCCGCGTTGAGCTGGGCGATGACTTCCCCGATGTTGTCGAACTCCGTTTCCAAAGCATGGAATTCGACATTGAATCCTCGGTCACCACCGGCCTGCACGATATCCTGGGCATCGATCCAGTCCTGATGCTGGTGAGTGCGCTTGTACGTTATACTTGGCATTGTTTGGTATCCTTCTGGTCCACTGTTGAAGCTTTTGGCTCCAGCGCATATCTGCCATTTCCAGCCCTGTTACAGCCGGAAATTGGGAAAGCTATACGCGGGAAACGCCTTGGTCGGATCCTGCTCGACCTCGGGCACGTGTTGACGGATGCGGTCGGTGCGTACCTCGACACCGATCGGGTGGAACGCGTCGAGCACGTTCATGATGATGTCGTATTGTGCTTTGGGGATGATCGTGGCCGGCACGTCGAGCGCGGGCTTTAGGCGGATTTCGAAGGTATAGGGTGCCGCGAGCGAATCGTCGCGCGCGACATAAGTCAGCGCGAGAACAAGCATCCCGGGCTTCGACGGCGTGAAGCGTGCGGTGGGGCGAACCAGCGTGTCGAAGGAGCCGGCGCCCGCGCCGATCGCATGCGTGCTCCAATTGTAAGTGCCTGGCGGCAAGGTGCTGGGTACGACAGCCAGGTTGAGCGGCGTGCCGAGGACGATTTCGGCTGGAAGCGGCGCCGTTGTAGCCGCGTCACCGATATCGATCCATGTGTCGGGCCGCATGAACGCGGTCACCGATGTGCCGGCGCGCGCAACATAATTGAAGAACCGTGATGCGAGCGCCGCGAGGACACCGGGATCGAGGGTTGTGTGTCCGAGCACGAGCCGTCGACCGACGCTCTCGACGCCGGCGCCACCAGGGACGAAGGCTTGCGTCACCTGGAGCTGGCCCAGTGTCGCCCGCGCCGTGAGCAATGCCACCAGCGCGTCGAGGGCATCGCGCGATACGACCTGCATTTTGGCATTGTTCGGATCGGCGCCGAAATCGATTGCCGCGCTCGGGGCGTGAGTGACCAGGTAGGCGGGGTCGAACCCGGTGTCCGGCGTACCGATAATCGCCGTCGGGTCGGGATCCGGATTGCCGATGGTGTCCAGTGCGTGCCCATCTGCCAGGCTCGTCGGATCGACGCGTAGCGTCAGCGTGCCGGATCGCGTTCGCCCGCCCCGTCCGTATTCGACACGAACCGCGATATCCCCCGGCGCGTCCGTAACCAGCCGAACGCGCGGACGCGATGGGACCGGAGTATTGATCGAGAACTGAATCGAGTCACCGTTTCCAACGCCGGCTCCGGTGGCGTTCTTGCTCATCACCACGGTTGTGGCAGTCTTCGATACAACAGTCGCGCCGTTAGGGATGACCGCTCCGCTGGTAAGATCGACGATCGCCATGCCTGGCAGGATGGTTGCGGGTACGGCGGCGAAATTCAGGGTTGCGTTTCCAGCGGTGGTCGTCGCGTTCGTCGTCAGCAGTACGAGATCGGCTGAATGCGCGACGAGGTGCGCGCTCCCCGGACCCGGCGTGATTATGGTCCACGAGAATGTCCCGGCCAAAGGCAGCGCAGGATTGACGGTCAGGTCGCACGCGCTGCCGACATCGACGCGCTGGCCGGCCGCGGGTGCGCTGAGGATCGCTATCCGTTCACCCGCCGGAACTGCAACCGCGACGTCAGGGCCGAGATTGCGCACATAGGCAAACCCTGCACGATGCGCGAGCGCTCCCAGCGCATCCGTGCCGAGCGTCGAGTGGCGCAAGCGGAGCGCACGACCGACAGAGTGCAATGGCGTGGGCCCTGCTGTGTCAAAGGAATGTTCGAGAACGAGCGCGCCCGGCGTCGCCGCGAGCCGCGCGACGAGCGCGTCGAGAACAAAGCCGGTCCCGGCCTGCATTCGCGCACCACCGGGATCGGTAGTGGAATCGACCCCGGCGTGCGCATAACTGATCAGGTCGAGCGAGGGATCGAAGCCAGGATCGTCGGCAGGCGTCCCCGCGACCGTCTCGTTCTGCGGCGTTGTGCCGTCGACCGCGATCGCGGTTCCAGGGGCCAGCGTCGCCCGCACGATTCGCACGGGGCACTGCGCCACCTGTGTCGGCTGGTTCGCCTCGACCAAAATGTAGGGTGCCGGATCAACTGCAAGCGGCGCTGCTTCGTTGATCATGGCGATGACGTTCGCTGGTGTCGGCAGCACCCAGCGCCGGAAGATCCGCAGCCTGGAACGATAGGCCTCGTCGTCCTCGCCCAATGCCGGGTGGAACGTCGTCCGCGCGACGCGCGAGATGCGAACCTCGTCGATGGCCCCGCTCAGGTTGTTCCCGGCGGCAGTCGAGCCGAACCGGACGCCATCGGGCGGCGCCACTGCACCGAGTGCATCGATCGGCGCGGTCGCCCGCTGTACGCCGTCGATGAAGAGCCGTGCCCTCTTGCGTGTGCGGTCGACGATGCCTGCTACGTGGTGGAACTTTCCGTCGGCGACAGACAGGTCGGCGAAGAGCCGGATTTCGATCGCGCCGTCGCACAGCACGAAGAGGATGTTCGCATTGAAGCCGCGCGCGTTGACCACGCACAGCGACCACCCCGGCGTGTTCGAGGCGGCGACGGTCTCGGCCGCGCGGCGGACGACGATTGCACGCGGCGTTGTATCGATCGGAATCCCTGTCGTGACGAAAGCCTCGATTGTCGCGTCGGCATTGGCGGCGATATCGAAGTCTGCCGACGGAGCGATGGTGATAGCACTGCCGCCTGCCACGAAGGCGAACCCCGTGCCGTACTTGCCCGGGGCGCCCCCGATCGCGGCCACCACCGTCCCGGGGTGCGCAGGCGTCGTCTGGTCGGCGACCGTTGTCACCGCTCCACCGTCCGGCACCTCGTCCAGATGCCACAGTGCTATCGTGGCATCATCGGTGGAGTAGGGTCGTGGCGGGAAGCGCGGGACGTGCATATCCCTGCCCAGCGCGTCGAGCCCAGCAGCGAAGGCCAACTCGACGAAGCGCATGTTTCGAACGTCCTGGCGCACCCGGGCGAGCACGTCCTTTTCCGAGCCGAGGATCCAGACCAGTTTCGCGATTGTGCCCAGCAGCGCGACAATCTCCCATGCGTCCCTGCCGGCAATTCCAAGCAACGGCCCGACCGTCAGTGACGTGAGCCGCAGCGTTGCATCCGCACCGGAAGCCAGCGGGATCGGGAAGCCCGTCCCGGCGCGCGTGCCACGCGGGATCGTCAGCGTTGCCTGCCGTGCGATGCCGAAGGTATAAGCGATCGTCAATAAAAGATCGTCGCCCGCCACGTCCGTTCGCGGCGCGATCACATAAAACGGTGCTGTCGGATCCTGGCCCCAGCGCGAGTGGTATTCCGCGAAATCATAGGGGGCGAAGGGCGTGACACCGGCCGCGTCGGCGCCGAGCGGTATGGCGGTGAACTCAGCGCCGCGCCGATAGGGTAGCGTTAACCGCCCGGAGAGCGTCTCAAGCGTGCTCATCGATCGCTCACCCGCAGGTCGATGAGTTTTGAATCGTACTGGAAGGTCGCGATTTCATTGGAGGTCAGTGAAAGATTCGAGCCGAGGTCGGCTTCTATAGCGGCCCCCTGGAACTGCTCGCGGGTGCCAAAGACGATCGAGCCGAAAGTTGGCGGATATCGCCGCAGGTGCAGGTTCTGGACATCGACAACCCCCGATACGTTCAAGAGATCGCGAAGAACCTCGGAAGCGAGCACCGGACCGCCCAGGCCCAGACCGGCGACACGCTGCTCAAACGCCAGCTTGAGAGCCGCGTCCACCGCGACCAAATCCATCCCGGGTCGGGTGGTAATGTTCGCGCGCACACCGACAACGATAAGGTCGGCAAGTCGAATATTGGGAAAGATCCCAATCGGCCGCACCGTGTCGACCGCCGCCGCCACTTGATCGCGCAGGCCGATAACGGCGCCAATCGTCTCCCAGGCGTAACCCGGTTCGGGCGCGACGAGCACGTCGAAAAAGTAGGGCGTGCCGAGAAAACGTGCCTGACCGAAGCGACGCCGGTCGAAGACGAACGAGCTGAAGATGCTGAGTGAGACATCAACGCCGCCCAGCGGGTCGCTGACTCTGCAGTCGCGCACGCCGTCGACGTTGAGCACGGTGGCGCTGACCGCCTGGACGGTGAAGAGGGTGCGTGGCACGCGCAGTAGCTGCGAACGATACGTCTCATCGTCGGCCAGTAAGTCGCCGCCAGTAAACGGCGCGGGGTTGGTCGCCGCAATCGTGGCCGTGCCGAGCGACAGGTAATGGCCGGCGTAGATCGGATTGATCTGAATGATCGCGCTACTTGCGATGTTGCCGCTCGCGCCGGGTAGCACTGCCGTGGCCGGGACCGCTGCGGTTTTCTGTGCGGTAGAGAGTATCGCAACGTCGGTAGTGCGGAACCGGATGACCGGAGCGGCGGTTTCGACCAGGGTTCCGATCGGGAGGATGTAGTTGCGCCCCGGCGCTTCGTTGGCAAGGGTGAAGGTCACTTGCCCGGTCGCCTGTTGGTTCTCGCGTTGGCGCCCGAGATCCTCGCCGAGCAGGTCGAGTGCGTCGCCGGTCGCAGTCGAGATGAAATTCGCATAGTAGGCGCTTTCGAGCGCCTTCCAGTGTTCCTGGTCCTCGGCACTGGCGATATCGAGGATCCTGCGCAGTGCACTCGTCGAGCGGAGGTCAACCTCCGGGCCGAACACCGAACGCGCCAGATCGAGCTTGGCACTCAGGATGTCGGTGAACGGCTTGACGACAAAGCCCGTCGGCGTCACACCGTAATCGGTCATGGCGACGCTCCCGAGACGACTATTTGCCGTTGGTCGCCGATCACCGTGGTCAATGCGATCACGGCGTGCCAGACACGCCCGTGCCGTGCAGTCGCTCCAGGGTCCGCGCCGGCGAATTCGGGTGCGAGCACCGCAAAATCGGGCTCGTCGTCGAAGACGATCTCGCGGACCTCGCGAACGCGGTCGTCGGTGGCGAGCGACTTCACGAGGTTGAGGCGGATGACGTCCTTGATCGAGCGGACGCTGCTCGCGACCGTGAAGATAGCAGCGATATCGAGGCCATAATTGACGTTGACCTGGTCGCTGCCGAACGGCGTCTCGACAATCACCCGCAGCGCCTGCCCGAAGTTCTTCAGGCCGGAGACCGATGCGAGATCGCCGTTGACGAGCCTGAAGTCGCCGTCGACGAGCGCAATGCTCGTCCCGAAAACACTGGCCGGAACGCCATCGCTCATGCGATCACCGCACTCTGGGGCTCGCTGATCGTCAGACCCGGCTGGCCATTGCCAATGTTGGATACCAACGCGATCGCTGCGGCGTCAGTGGCTGTGTAGACCGAAAGCCCACCAATCGTCAGTGTTTGTTCGGACGGCGCGGGCAGCGAGAACACGCTGCACGGGTTGGGCGGACCGCCCTGCGGAAAGGTGCAGCCCGAAGCGGGCGTGAAGCTGATGGTGGCGCCTGCGAGGATGGGTTTGTGACCACCGATGGTGACAGTCGCTGCCACAGCGGATATCGAGACGATTCCGTTTGCGATCGCTCCAGTGCCGCCGTGGGCGCAACTGAAGGTCGCACCGTCGGTGAGGATCGCTGAAGGCATGCGGCTTTCTCCTACCCGATCGCGAGCTTACCGTTCGCGAGCTGAACGTTGAGCGTTCCGTCGGTGAGCGTTATGCCGGATGAGGTCACCGTCAGCTTAGGACCCGACCCGTCGGCATTAATTTGCACGTCAATCTCTCCCTTCTTTAGGGTGACCACAGGACCCGAGGCATGCGCGATCGTGCATACGTCGGCGTCGCCGGGCGGAGGGCGTTTCCCAATTTTCTTGAGTCCGTCCGCGCCGACCGTGATCTTGAGACCTTTGAGCTCGATCACGCGGCAGCCGTTGCTCGCCGTCAGGTCGTTGACCGCCTTCGTCTCGTCGGTGGGCGGCTGTGTCGCATCGAAGTCGATCGGCAGGCACAACCACCAATCGCCTGCCTCGTTCGGCGGCGGCGGGAAGTCGGGCTGCTTGGACCACAGGTACCCGGCGATGACGCCGTCGCTCGCCAGCGCACGGTTGTGTACCAGCAGGGCCTTCATGCCGGGATAGACCGGGGTGACTAGGCCGCATTTGCGCCAGGCGAACGGCGAGGCGATTGGCTTGCCGGTATAGACGTTGTCGTCCTGCTGCCGGACGGCGACGTTGATCGAGGGCTGCGTCTCGCTGCCCGCTGCAGGTTGTCCGTAATAGGAATCGGCCTTGTAGGGTTGCGCCGCGGCCTTGAGCGAGACGACTTCGACGACCGGGTTCTCGAATCCTTGCGACCCGATCCTGTCCACGATGTCCCGTGCCGCGGCCGCAGGACTGCGGTCGATAGCAGAGTCAATCTCGCGCGCCGAGGCCCCGTTTGCGAGCCGCTCCGTCGCGGAACCGACGCAGGCGTAGCCGGTCGATGTGCTGAATTGATGCTCGACCTGGCGGATGCGAAATTCGGGGCTGGCGCTGCTCGGATAGTCCTTTATATTCTTGACTATCACGGTTTGCCCGGGGCGCAAGGTGGGGTCGCCAAGGGCCGTGAACTTGAAGCCCTTGACCGCCTTTGACGGGTCGGGATCGGGGCTGCTGAACGTGCAGAACCTGTTCGAGCCGGGGATCTTGGGATCGACAGGATCGAATTTCGCGAGGTTAACCGCGTAGTCGAGTTGAGGCGGCGGGACCACCGGGTCGTACCGGATTGGCGAGCCCAGAAAGACCTTGCCGTCGGTGATCAGGAACTCCGCCTTGGCCTTCTGGGCGATCTCGTCGATGACCAGCAAGGCGGTCTTCTGTGAGAAGCTCGGGTTGTGCAGCGGCTTGCCGCTCGTCAGGTCTTTGGTGACCTGAGGCGACTTGTCAACGCAGTCGGCAGGCACCGGCAATTTCGGATCAGAGGATCCGGCAGCGACCGTGGACAGGACCTTGGCGGCAGCGTCGGCAACAGAGAAGTCGCCCTGCAGGCTCTTGCGGTAGGGCATGATGGCGCAGGCAAAGAATGCTTTTTCCCGGCCGTCTATGGTCGTCACCAGGGTCGTCACCGGCTTATCCTGCGTGGCGCGGCTGTCGATCTTCTCGCAAATGCCCTCAACAACCAGAGCCGTCGAGGTGTCGAAATAGCCGAGTTCTATCCTGGCGCTGAGCGCCGCCCCCTTGGTCAACTCCTTGAGCTGCTTGACCTTGGCCTCGGGCAGGTCATAGAGGGTGATGGTGAAGGTTGTGCCGGACGTCCAACGGTGCATCTTGACGGTTATATCGGCATCAATGCACACGTCACCGACGAGTACGTCGTTCGATACCGTCAGCTTCGCCTCGACGAATTTGACTGCGTATTTGATGAACAATCCGCTGCGCACGCTCATTGCTGCGCCACTCCGCCGACGACATTCGAGCCGAAATTGCCAACGTTGTTGAGATTGCGGCGCGCGACGATATGGGTTGGGAAAGTGAGGGCGAGCACGCCGGCTCGGTATTCGAGCGAGGGAACGACTTTACGCAAAAAGACCGTCTGCTGGCCGCCGTCCGCTGCGAGCACGTCGACCCGCACCACCAGAAATCGTTGCGCGTCGGGCAGCACCATCAACTCGTCGATCGGGCCGAGCGCTGCCTCCGGAACGTTGACGTACAGGGCAAACTGATAGCGTACCCCGTTCAGCAGGAAGGGGAAGCGCTGCGGGAACCCGGCCGTATTGTCGATCGGGAGCGGATCGTAGATGCGACCTGAAGTGCCAGTGATCATCACAGGAATGCCGAGCCTGCACCCAGCGCCACGTCAGCGAGACCCAGTAGGCCGCCGAGCTTGGGGCGTGGAACGTTGGTGAGTTGAATATTAACCTTGAGCGCGTTGCGATTCTGATTGTCCTGCGTAAAGGTCAGGCCGGTGATTTGCATGTCCAGGTGAATGAAATTTTTCGATATGACCGGGATGCCGGCGACGGACATCAGGGGCGCCGTCACTGACGCGAGGGCCCGCGAAGTCAACGCCAGCGCCTCGAGTGCGGGCCGCAGCGCGCGCTCCGCGTCGACGAGGAAAGCCTCGATGGTGACCGTTTTGGTCGTCGGCGAGACCATCTGGACCAGCGGACTACCGGCGATCGACGCACTCTTGTAGCCCTCATTCACGACGAGCGACTGGACCTTGAGCAACGGCACTGCGCCAACCAGCACGGGAATGTTGGCTGCCATTACGGGGCCTCGATATCGCTATCCGCGGTAAAGCCGAGGACGATCCCGTTGAACGTCGCGATCGGCACGCCGTCCATAACCACGTTACTTGGGTTTACCCCGGTCAGGATGCAGTCGCGGAAGAGCAGCTTCTTGAAAGTCCAGTCGGTGCCCTTCTTCTCTGCCAGCTGGATGTTGAACTTGGTTCCGGCGATTGCCAACTTGGTTAGCGTCGATACGCTCGCCCCGATTGCCTTGACCGTCATCGTAAATGTCGCCGTCTGCGGGTGATACAACGCGCCGATGTTGTCGGCCTCGATCGAATGGATCGGCGTGACCGGAGTCGTGTAAGTCGGGGTAACCGATTCGACCGCGACCAAAGCCGTGCCGTTGACCGAGACCTCTAGTCGAGAATTCCAATCGGGCATGGTGCGCTCTCCTTACTCGAACTTGAGCGTGATGTTGAGACGGTGGATCGCCCCGGCGTACTCGATGGTGACGATGGAATCGACCGTTCGCGTCGCCTGTGCATTGTGGATTTCCTGAAGCTCGACGTCGGTGAGCTTGGCCGGGTCCTTGTCGAGCAATACCAGCAATGGAAAGAAGACCAGGTATCTGTCGATGACGCCGTCGTCTTGCAGCGGCTGCAAGACCGCACTCATCTCCGAAACCAGCGCACGCAGCCCGGCGCGCGTCACCCGCAGCACACCGATCGAGCGAATTAATGCTGCCTTGAGATCGAACGAGATCTCGTCGATAGTGCGGACGATATCGATATAGGGCTGATCCGCGCCCAGCGTATAGCCCTCACCCATATAGAACGCGGCGCCGGGGATCAGCGGGGTGCGTGTTGCCCAATTAATGCGAGCGGTGTTGAACGCATCAATCTCGCTATCGGAAAAGAGCCCGTCCATATCGATGTTAATCTGCTTTAGCAACATCGAAATGTGCGGTTGGTAACCCGCGATCACACCCGCAGCAGCCGCCGCCGCATCCGCGGTCGAGTGGTGTGCAATCATCGTCATGCGATTCTCCGCCATCGTCGGCGTGATCAGCGTTGTGTCAGTGATGCCGTTGCCGAGCATAGCGACGCCGATGCGCTCCTTGCCGTCGCCGCCGGTGTTCGAGACGGTATTGCAATGGTTCGCCAGTGCCTCGATTTCGGCTCTCCCCTGTGGAGTAGCAGCGGTGCCGGCCAGCGGCGTGTTGGCGACGACAACAATCTGGACGTCAATTTTCGCCACCTCGGCCAAGCCGTTGGCTAGCGCGTTGCCGGCATCTGCCGGATCCGTGGCGATCGCCCAGACCTTCGTCGGGCCTGGCGACTGCGCAAAGGCGGTCTTGACGGACTCTGCGACAGCCCCGTTGAACCAGCCGACATCATCGACAGGTTTCCCGTTAGGCCAACCCATCTGAATCGAATCCCCGTTACCTACGCCAGCTCCGACGGCATTCTGGTTCATCACGACAGTGGTAGCAGTCCTCGACTGGACGAATGCACCATCAGGGATGACCGGTTTGTTAGTTAGATCAACTATCTCCATGCCCGGGACGATGGCCGTGGGAACAGCAGCGAAAGTCAGCGTCGCATTGCCGGAAGCGGTCGCTGCACTCGTGGTCAGGGTAAGCGGGGACTGAAAGGAGACAGCGAGCGGGCTGGTGATTGGGACCGGCGTCTTTTTGGGTCCGTGTGTCGCGGTGGCGACCGCGCCAACAATGGCGATGTCGCCGAACGATCGAGTAGCCGGTACGAAGAGGTTCGTGATCGGCGTGACCGTGATGTATCTGACTGGCATGATGTCTCCTAGTGCGCGTCCGCCACGTCAGTGGAACTTCTTTTGCAGCCGCGAGCGCAATTCCTCCAGTTCGCCGCGGGTCAGCGTGCGAGGAGGCGGTATCGGGCGTTGCGCCGGAGGCTTGTCGGCTGGGCCGGCGGCGCCTCGATCGCCCCGAGGGCGCGGCGCGGGCGCTTCAACCGCATCTTTGGGTTTGTAATCATCGGCCATGAATGCCACTCCTTAGGTAATGAATTGAGCGAACATGCGCTCTCCGGCGAATAGGGCGGTAACCGCAGCCTTTGCCTGGGCCGCCGTCAGGCCGGGAAGCGAAGCGTCGGTTACCGCCGCATCGTCAAAAAGGGTGAGCAAGGCGTAAGGGATTGTCCTTTCGACGCCAGCGAGGTCATCCGGAACTGACTCATGTTCGAGGATACTGCGGCAGAGCTTCGCTGATTGGAGCGCGCCGGCGACGTCGAGGCCGTCGGCGATTTTTACCCGCACATACACGGTGAAGTCCCGCGCTACATCCGGATCGTTCGGGTCAAACGCCGGCGGCGCCGCCCCGATCAACTCGATGAACAAATGGCGCTGGCGCTCGAAATCCGCTATCGTCGAGATCTTCAGCTCGGCGAACAGAGCGTCGACCACGCTCGGTGCGTAAAGCGCGAGCAATTTTGCGCGCAAATCGGCAATCGAGGCGATCCCTGCCAGCTTCTGCTCGAGCGTCTGCGATGTCACACTCTGGAGTGGCGCTACGAGAGTCTGAACCTTGGTGTTGAGGACAGCATCAAAAGCCACATCCACCCAGTCAAGCCGGCCGAACCGCGGTAATACGCGCTCCGTTCGTACCCGCTGGGTGTCCGGCACGATGCGCTCATCCGTCCCGCTGCTGCGGATGCTTTCGAACGCCGGCACCTTGTATGACCGGGTGGAGACCGGACCAAGGGCGATCGACTGCAACGAAATATCAGTCGCATCGAACGTGGCGTTGAAGAGCGCCGTCAGGCCGAGGTTGTTCACGAGGCTGGTCACAAACGCATCTTCTGCAAAACGCAGCAGCGTGGAATCAACGAAAGTGCTCATTGGTGTGGTACCGCGCTGCCGACGAAGGTGTTTCCTCGGACCTCAGTCGTGAAGAAATGCTTCTGCCTCTTTGCGTCTACTCTCGTTCAAGCAATATAGCGTCTCTGTGCTTTCGGTGCGTTCCGCTATAAGTAGTTCCATTTCTACGAGCAGCCGCAGTGCCGCTTCAGTCATTCGGACGCTCTGACGAACCTGTTCATCGAGAAGCCGCCATCGAGCTATGCCCTCTATGGTATCCACTGCTCGAGGCGAGCGAAGGAAATAACTGACAATTTGCCTCGCCACACTTCTCTCATCAGCTGTATGTGTGTCTGTCACTCATTTCACCTAGGTGGCTGACGAGAGCAACGCCAATGCCAGCATATGTTCCAAGCAAATTATCTGAGAGGTCATGTATGATCCTTTCAGCGAGCAGAATCCGGAGCAGCCCGCCTCCGGGTCGGATCGAACCCAGCCCAGGAGGCATCACGATCGCGGCAGATCGAACAAGTCCGCAACATTCTGGTCAATTACTGGGCGGGCTAAGATTCACCCAGCACTGGGTCCGTTCAGACCCACCGTCATAATACAATGACTTCGCTGCCAACAAACTTGCGTGGGCACCTCGGTGAACGCTGATCTGATGCTTGGCACTTATTGCTAACGCTTCTTATCATTGCGCTACGAAAGAGATCTTCAAAACGGCGCTAACAATTAGAAAAGTGCTGGCCCTGCGCTTGCTGTCAGTCCTGCCTGCATGCTAACAGCCTGCCAACTGACCGGCCCGTCCTAATGAGTAAATGGAGGGCAGTGAAGCGGTTGAAGCCCATGGTTTTGGGAAAGGAGAGGGTCATGCCTCACCGGCTGCTCATCATTGAATCGCGGTCTTCGGGTCATCAAGTCTGCATCAGCCAAGCTCTACAGGGCGTCATATGGGATCGTGTCGAATGGGGCCCGGACCTCTATGATTTCGTTCGGCACAGACATCCTGACCTGCTCATTGTGGTGGCTCTGTCAGCAACGGAGCAGGCCGCGAGCCTGATGGTGCTGCTTCATAAGAAGCCGCTCGTAACGCCCGTTCTCGCGATTATCCCAGACGACGCCGGTGACGAATTGATTCGCCTAGCTTCACCTGTGGTCGATGATTTCATTTTCGCTCCAGTCCGCATATCGGAGGTCCAGCACCGAATTGCGCGGATTCTCGGCGACGCGGCGTCTTCCACAAGCGATGTCGACGAACACTTGATCATGGAGTTCACTCTCGCCGGGCTGATTGGACGACATCCTGCTTTCCTGGGTGTGATTAGCAAGATTCCGCAGGCGGCCCGCACCAAAGGACCCGTTTTGATCACGGGTGAGACCGGCACCGGTAAGGAGTTGTGTGCGCGGGCTATTCACAACTTTGGCCCTCGCCGAGACCATGCTTTTATACCAGCGGATTGTACGACCGTACCCGAGCATCTGTTCGAAAGCGAATTGTTCGGCAATGTTCGCGGTGCCTTTACCGGCGCTTCCAGCGATCGCAAGGGGCTTGTCAACCTCGCTAACGGCGGCACTCTATTCCTAGACGAGATCGACTCGCTGTCACTTACGGCCCAATCGAAGTTACTGCGCCTCATACAAGAACGTTGCTATCGACCATTAGGATCCGAGCGCTTCGCAAGTGTACACGCAAGTATCGTCACCGCGACCAACAGGGATCTTGCACAAATGGTCCGAGCAGGAAGATTCAGGGCCGATCTGTTTTTTCGACTGAATGTCTTGCGACTCGATCTGGTACCGCTACGGCAACGCCGCGAAGATATCGGATTGCTCGCCCGTTATTTCATCAAACAGGCATGTGCTGAGAATGGAATCGCCGCGAAAACGCTAACCCCTGCAACTGTCAGAAAGCTTACTCAGTACGATTGGCCGGGTAACGTCCGTGAACTTAGCAACGTGATTCAGCGGGCTGTCGTGTTCAGTCGAGGTTCTGAGATCCTACCGTCGGATATTGGCGACGCGGAAGAATCGGCTAGTGAAGCGAGCGAGAGGTCGCACGATACCTTTCGCCAGGCGCGCTCGCGCGCAATCGAATCATTCGAGCGGAGATACGTGGAGCAATTGATGCTGGAGACCGGGGGGAATGTGTCACGTGCTGCACGACTCGCAGGCAAGGAACGGCGAGCGTTTGGCCGCTTGGTCAAGCGCTATGCGATCAAGCGTTCCAATTTCGTTCCACACTGAGGATTCAAAGAACCATTCGCTTCCGTGCCTGATTCGATTTGATAGCTGCTACTCGACTATTATAATCTGCCAAAGATCGCCGAGACGTTCTATTACCTGCGCACCTATTTAATAGGCGGAGCCAAGGCGTCCTGGCCGCACCAGATTAAGACTGGCCGCACCAGATTAAGAAACGAACGCTACACTCCTGCCCCGAATGAGCCCAGCGTCTATCGTTCAGGCACGGCCTCCTAGCTATTTCAGCGGAGGAATACGTATGGGAATAGGACCTATGAGGGCGAACACCTGTAACAGCCAGATCAGAACGACGACGAAGACGACGATGTTGAGAAGGCTCTTAATACCTGCTGCCATCGGAATATAAGTATTCACGAGCCATAGGGCCAATCCGACAAGGATCAGTATGACGATGATGTTGATGAGTGTCATTATCTACGACCTGGAAACTGAATTTGGGCAACAAGGAACGGATAGCGCGCGGCATGAGTTCCAAGACTGGCAAGACTGGCAAGATCCTCCCGCCACGCTTCGCCGATACGTTAGTCTTCGCTTCCGCGGTTAGGACTATGTTGGGGCAACCGCATCAGTGGCGGTAAGGTCTTGTTGGTCAGAACCCTCATGGTTAAAGATTGTTCAGCAATGGCACTGCGCATGGGCCGCTCCGTTTGAGTTTCCCTCGGTGGCATGGTGCCTACAATCAGAGCACAAATCGCACCTGACTCAATCGTGACAGTCCGTCCTATTTCTCAAACCTGGCGACGTAAGCGCCGCGCTGCATAAAGCCCCACGTATGGCCGTCGGGGTCGGTCACCTGGAATATGCGGATCCCATAGAACTTGTTCTCGGGCTGCTCGACCGCGACTCCAGCGGCATTCACCCGAGCAAACATGGCATCTACATCGTCGACCCACACGCCTATCCACTGGTCCGGGGGCGCCTGCCCTTCTGTTTCCAATAGTCCGGGTCACCATCGAGCCAGACCTCCGTGCTGCCGACAAAGACTTCGGCGTTACTGAGCAGGCCCTGGCCGTCTAGCCAGCGTCCGCGCTCCTTGAAGCCGAAAACGCGCGTCAACCAATCGATCATCGCGGCAACATTCTCGTAGTGCAGGTACGGCGTTATGGCTAAAAACCGAGGCGAGTCTATGCTCATGTCATTGCACTCTCCCCTTTGCCGAGTACTCAAATCATGCGCGTTCCGCAAAAAGGAAGAAACATGAAAGGGATGGAATGACCAGCCTTTTGCCACAGTTTTGATCAGTTTCTCCTAAGTATGATTTTCATTCGGTGGTGAGGATTAACTCTAATGAGCCTGAACCCTGTTATCGCGATCGGCGTTGTTGTTTCGACTGCGACGACCGACGCGGTCTACGTCCTTTTCAACGCCGCTGTTTCAGATCGCCGCCGGGTCCGTGCCGCCTCCTGGAGCGCCATCTGGTACTTGCTGTCAGCGTTCGCAGTAATTAGCTACACGCAGAACGCCATCTACGTGCTGTTCGCGGCGTCAGGTTCATGGATCGGTGCGTTCTGTGCGATGACTTGGCTGAAACACGGCTCGGGCCCGACTCAGTCGTCGCTGATCAACCGTCCTGCCGGGCCGGGCACGTCGCCACCACCAACCTGACGCTCTATTTACTACTCGATCATCTTTGAGTGGCGAGTTGACTCCAAGCAGGTCGATTCGCACCCTTGTCGATCGTGTCGGTGGTTGACTCACCGGGGACCAGCCCCGAAACCGCACTCTGTTGGCATCTAGTTACACACCCATCCGCTCATTACTTGGATTCTTGGCGGGTCTGCCGAGGCCGAATTTCCACATCTGCCGGGCGCATGTAATGGGCCATGACTAGAAGATTATGAGTGTTGCCGTGGCGGTCCTTAACCTGATCGTTGAAAGTCGCTTCGGTCTTGAAACCGAGTTGCTTGAAGACGCGAATCGGCTCGGGCCGATCTGAAACCATCTCCGCCAGGAGCTTTTCCAAGCCCGTCTCCCGCGCGAGGTCCATGATCGCATCTGCCAACGCGTGGCCCAACCCGCGCCGGCGAAAGGTTGGATCAGCGACGATTCGGATTTCGCCCACGTGCCGAGACCATCCGTGGCGCTGGCGTTGAAGGACGGCGGTGCCGATTATCCGTTTTTCGGCAACGGCCACAATCACGGTCTCGCGGTCGATATCGATCTCATCAAGCCAGACTTCGACCTCGTAACGATTGAGAAGGTCTTCCTTCAGGAAGGCGCGGTCTTCCTCGGGCACGTGCTCGAAAAAGTCGCCCACTTCGGCGCGATCCTGAGGTATAAGCGCTCGCAGGGTCACCGCAGTCCCATCGCGAAGTCTAATGCTTTGTGGGTAGGCGGAGAGCAGATAGCGTGCAACTGGATCGACAGCCATGGCATCAATTTCCCCCTTCTCTCGAACTTTGACTACCTCCGTGGCGGCGTCCGTACACCTTGGTTCGAAATCATCGAACCAGAGTACTTGTAAGCTCGAAAGGTTTCGCCTCGGGCAACAACTCTTCAACCGGTGCTCAAATTGCCCGCACAGATTTGTACGCCATTCGACTGGGTGATTAGTCGATATTGCCAGCCAAGTCAAAGAACCTATGCAGGATGGCGTTGTCCGAGGTAGGACAGTGGTGCAGGATCGGTCCTGATTGGTGGCGTCTCCAATCAGAAGGCCCGTCCTGCGTGCCGGCGTCCATGACTTGACTAGCAGCGCGGTCTTTGCCAATCGCAATGTAGCCGACGACTCAACGCGGACTGCATAAATCGCATGCAGGAGGTCCAGATTATGCCGGTGGCGCGGATTAACGGAATCGAGCTCTACTATGAGGTTCACGGCGAAGGACCGGCGGCCGTGCTGGCGCACGGGGCCGGCGGCAACCATCTAAGTTGGTGGCAACAGGTACCGCTGCTATCGCAACACTTCCGTTGTGTGACGTTCGATCATCGCGGGTTCGGATCGTCGCGCGATTTGCCTGATGGTCCCGGAGCTGATGCTTTCATCGAAGACCTGCGGCAATTGCTTGACCATGTCGGCATCGAGCGAACCGCGCTGATCGCACAATCAATGGGCGGATGGACCTCGCTCGGCTTCGCCAGTAGATACCCGGACCGGGTAACCGCGCTCGCGCTTTGCGATACGACTGCCGGAATCGATAACCCGGAGATTGCGCGCGAGATGAAATCGCTGCAGACGACAATGCAGGGCCGGCTGGCAGTCGTGCTCCAGCGAGCATATTCGGCCCAATTTCCCCAACGCGAGCCGGCCAGATGTTTTCTGTATCAGCAGATTTCCGGGCTTAACGTCCACGTGCCGTCAGATTTGCTGACTAAGCTGACTGCGATGCGGCATCGGGTCGAGCCGATCATCGAGCGCCGTATCTCCACCATGCTACTGGTTGGCGAGGAGGATGTACTGACGCCAGCGAAGACGATGGAATTGATGGCGCGGCAAATTTCGCACGCGCGGTTTCTCAAAGTTCCAGGCGCCGGTCATTCGGTTTATTTTGAACGTCCTGATGAATTCAATCGCATAGTGCTGGAGTTCCTGCGCGCCGCAATCCCAGGCGCCTGAAGCGGCTCTAAGGGCTATTTCGCGCGTCCCCATGCTCCGCCGCCGGGTGTTTCTATCCGTATCCGATCGCCGGGTGCGAGTTGCACGTTGGTTTTACCGGGGAGCTTTATTGAGGTGCCCTTGTGGATCAGGCAATTCACGCCGATTTCACCCGCGCCGCCGCCTTGGAGCCCCCAGGGTGCGGTTACGCGACGATCGCTCAGTAGGCTGAGGTTGGATTCAACCAGGCATTCCAGTTCCCGCACGAGCCCGTCGCCGCCGTCGTATTCCCCGTGCCCGCCCGAGCCGCGCCGAATGCGATATTCGGTTATCCGCATCGGATAGTAGGCTTCGAGCGCTTCAATCGGGGTGTTAAGCGTGTTGGTCATGTGAGTGTGCAGTCCGGATGCGCCCGGATGGCCTGGCGCGGCACCGACGCCTCCCGCGATCGTTTCGTAATACGAAAAATGCCTGGAGCGGAATGAATCGTAGCCGCCAATTGTTAGATTCGACATCGTGCCGGAACTCGCCGCCGGAATTCTATCAGCCGCCGCCTCCGCCATTGCGCGAAAGAGCACATCAACGATGCGCTGCGAAGTCTCGACGTTCCCGCCCGCGACCGCAGCGGGCGGCAGAGCGTTGACGATCGTTCCTTCGGGCGCGATCATCCTGATCGGGCGCATCAGGCCCTCATTGGCCGGAACCGCTTCGGCCGCAAGGCACTTCATGACGTAAAATGTCGCTGACAGTGTGATGGCGTAATTTGCATTGACCGAACCGCGCACCTGTGGTGCCGAGCCGCTGAAATCGACGACTGCACGGCCTCCGCCGATTTTAATCGCGACTCGCAGCGGAATGGGACCAGTGCCGAAGCCGTCGTCGTCGAGGAAATCTTCTGCACTGTAGGTTCCGGGCTTAATGTTGCGCAACGCCGCGCGCATCAGACGGTCGGCATAATTCTTGAGCGCGTCCATTGCCGCAGCGACCTCAGCGCGTCCGACAGTTTCGACCAGTGCGCAAGTTCGTTCGGCACCAACCTGCAGGGCAGCGACTTGCGCCCGCAGATCACCTTCGCGTTCCTCGCGAACTCGCGTGTTGGCGAGAAAAAGTTCGAAAATGTCCCGTGCGGGCTCGCCACCAACCATCAGCTTGACAGGCGGCAGCCGAAAACCTTCCTGGTAGATTTCGGTGGCGAGCGCCATTGATCCCGGCGCCATCCCGCCGATATCAGCATGGTGAGCCCTATTAGCGACGTATGCGAACGCGGTTTTCTGGCCGCGCAGGAAAATTGGCATGACCACGGTAACGTCTGGTAGATGGGTGCCGCCCGCGAACGGATCGTTTAACGCGGCCACGTCGCCGGGTTGCAGTTCGAGCCGCTCGATTGCAGCCCTTACCGAAAGCGGCGTCGACCCTAGATGGACGGGAATATGTGCCGCTTGCGCCACCAATTCGCCGCACCCATCGAATAGCGCACAGGAATAGTCACGGCGCTCCTTGATATTGGGCGAATAAGCGGTCTGGCCGAGCACTACCCCCATCTCTTCAGCGATCGCAGCCAGCCGATTGTTCATCACCGCCAGCGCTACAGCATCCAACTGGTCATGGCTTCGAACGGTTAGACTGCTCTTCAAGTGACGCGCCGGAGCTGGGGTCTTCATCGCACCTCCAGGTGCAGGCCGCCGTAGTCGTCGCATCGCAGGGAAAACTCCGGCGGAACGTATGCGGTCGAACTCAATTCGACGACCATTATCGGACCATTGATGCGCACGCCGGCACCGATCGCGTCACGTTCGTAAACTGGCACGGGGCGGAACGTACTGCCGACCAGGACTCGCATGCGGCTGAGCGGGCCCGGATTAACTCGCCGGACAAAACGTGGCGGTGGCATCGTGGGCCCCGCGGCATGAGCACGGAGCCGCAGATTCACTACCTCAACCGCGGCGTGAGCCGCCGAATGGCCGAACATGCGCCGGTGCGCTTCATGAAATTCATCGACAAATTGTGGTCCAAGTCTGACTTCGAGTTCATACGACTGGCCGCGGTAGCGCACGTCTGCCCACAATTCATTTTGAATCTCGCTGGCGCTGGCCCCGTTGTTAATCAGTTCCGCGCGGGCCCGCGCGACCATCGGTCGAGCGCGCGATTGCAGCCGCCGCAATTCGGGGTCGATTTCCCGAATCGTTAGTGAATACTCGCGTCCCAGCGGAGCGCCGAGTGCTCCCCAGGCGCACAATAGTCCCGGATTTCGCGGTAACACGATATGGCGGATGCCCAGTTCCATAGCCAGTTCGGCGGCATGCACCGGCCCTGCCCCGCCGAAGGCCACCAGCGCGAAATCGCGCGGATCGAAACCACGTTCGACTGTGATCACGCGAATCGCCCGCTCCATGTTGGCATTAACCACCCGAATCACTCCGCGCGCGGCATTCGCGCCATCCGTTTTCATCCGGCGAGCCAGCCTTTCGATGGCGCCGGATGCTCTCGCCGGATACAGGCGCATGCGGCCGCCCAGAAAATTCTCGGCGAACAGCCTGCCAGCCACCAAATCAGCGTCGGTCACAGCCGGCAGCTCACCGCGTCCGTAACATGCTGGCCCTGGATCGGCACCCGCACTCTCCGGGCCAACGTGCAACGAACCACCGGCGTCGATAGCGGCGAGAGAGCCGCCACCGGCGCCCACGGTATGGATATCGATAACCGGAGTCCGCACCGGATAACCCCCGGGATAACTGAGTGTGCGGATCCTGGCGCGTCCCTCGAACAGCGAAACGTCGGTCGAAGTTCCGCCCATATCGAACGTGATGAAGCGATCGACACCCATAGCGCCCGCCAACTCGGCCGCGCCGACCACGCCCGCGGCCGGACCGGAAAGAAGCGTGCGGACGGGCTCGTCGCGGGCGAGCTGGGTGCCGATCGCGCTGCCATTGGATTGCATCACACGCAGGTGGACGCCCTCCAGTTGCCGTTCGAGATTGCCCAGATGCGCGACCATCCTCGGTGCGACGTACGCATTGATGACGGTCGTCGACAGGCGCTCATACTCTCGGTATTCGGGCAGGATGCGATGCGAAACGGAAAGCGGCAGCCCCAGCGGTTGGAGTGCACGTGCAATCGCCTCTTCACTCTCGGGGTTGGCGTACGAATGCAGCAGGCAGACGGCAATCGCTTCAGCGCCGGATTGTTGAGCGGTTTGGCGGATCTGCAACAATTCCGCCTCATCCAGCGGCGACGCGAGCTTGCCGTCGAAGTAAGTTCGCCCGCTGACTCCGAAACGCATGTCGCGCGCGACCAGCGGCTCCGGCCGCGACGGGGCGAGCGCGTATAGTTGCGAACGGTTTTGGCGCCCGATCTCTATCAGGTCCTCAAACGCCGCATCGACGAAGAGGCCAACCCGGGCTCCTTTCTTCTCAAGCAATGAGTTGGTGGCGACGGTTGAGCTGTACGTGACGAAGTGGGGCGTGTTTTCTTCAAGTAACGCCTTTATTCCGGCAACCACCGCCTGCGCAGGATCCTGCGGCGTTGACAGCAGTTTATGCACTCTGATTTCGCCGCCGATCATCGCCACCAAATCGGTGAAGGTACCGCCGGTATCCACGCCAACTACAATTTGCGCGGAGCTGCGTCGGCGAGTCGGTTTGCGCACAGCCATGCTGGTTCGTCGTGCCGAAGCGGTCCCTGCCCGAAGCCTGCGCTTAGCGGGCTGTACTACGACATCGTTGATCAATCCGGCGGGGTCGTTACTTGACGTCGCGAAATTTCAATCCATCCTCAACAACACCTTGAGATTACGTGGGTCGCCGGCCGCCTCAAGCGCGGTTAGCGCATCAGCCAGCGGGTACATCGCGGAGATCAGCGGCCGCGGATCGACCTTACCGGACGCAAGCGCCTCCACCGCGGGAGCAAATCGGCCGCAGCGCGAGCCAATTACGTTGATCTCGTTAGTCACAATCGGCGCCAGATTGAGATCCGCCGAGTTTGCCGAGGTGCTCTTGAGAATGAGCCGGCCGCGAGACCGCACCAGTTCCATCGCGCGCGCGAGGCCTTTGGGGTTGCCCGTGCAATCGACCACCGTGCCGAAACCCGGCGGGAGATGTTGCTCCAGCTCGGTCTTAAGACTCAATGCCGAGAGCAATTCTAGCTTTTCGGCGTGATGGCCACCGATTACCGGGTCGTAAGCCTCGGCCCAAAGCACCAGCCCAACGATCGCCCCGAGGCGTCCGTCGCCGAGAACCAGTATCTTCTCGTTGCGGTCAAGATGAACCTGCTCGAAAATTTCATAGGCGGCGGCGATTGGTTCGACAAACACCCCGAGTTCGTCTGGAAGCGAGTCAGGCAGTTCAATCAAGTTACTTTTTGGAAGAGTCAAATATTCCGCGAACGCACCATTGCGTCCCGAAATCCCCAACACGGTTCGATTCGGGCAATGACGGTCGAAATTGGCCAGGCAGACGTCGCAACGGCCGCACCCTGCGTTGATCTCTCCAACGACCCGCTTGCCGAATAACGCGCTTGCCGCGTCCTCAACAACTTCCCCGACAAATTCGTGGCCAGGAATACCACGATAGGCCATATAGCCGCGCGCCAATTCAAGGTCAGTCCCGCAGATTCCAGCCATTCGCACCCGGATTAGACTTTCGCCAGCCGACGGAACTGGATCCGGGTAATCGTCGCGGAGTGCTGGGCCAGGATCAAGAACAAGCGCACGCATGACTTTAGTTATGGTCTGTGATGTCCTACGAGGCTAGCCGGATCCGGACCGGCGGCCGATGCGAGTGCTATTGAACAAAAAAACCGCAAGATGCGCCGGCACCTTGCGGCCTATCAGCTGGGGAATCTACTCTAAGCTACGGATTTCTCTGAAGCGCCCTTGTCGGAACTCGGTTTCGACGATTCGGTCGAACTTGTTTTGGACGACTCTTCTGAGGGGCTCGCGGCAGACTTATCGGTGGAACCGTTCGCGGCCGCCTCCTTGCCGCTCGAATCATCTGAGGATTCGCTCTTGCCATTCGAACGCGCGTAGTCGGTCGCATACCATCCGCTGCCTTTTAGCACAAACGAGGTAAGCGAAATCAGCCGGCGAATGTCTCCCCCGCAGGTTGGGCAACTGGTAAGGGGGCTCTCGGTAATTCGTTGCGTAACCTCAAACACTCCACATTCTTTGCAACAATATTCGTAAATCGGCATAGCAATCGTAACTTTCTGCGCAAAAGACCGGCTCGGACACAAACGGCAGGCCACAAGGCTGCCTAAAGAGTAGGTAACCACCGCGTGCAACTTTGTCAACGCCATCACCGCATCAACCGCCAAGCCTGCTTAATGCCGCACGCGCGTCGTGCACCGCCTCAGCATCGGCGTCTGCCCCGCTGGCTTTGGCAGCGATTTTGTAATGTGCTACCGCTTCGGCACGATCACCAACTGCCTCATAGGCGCGCGCCAAATTCACATTTGCCTGTGCATTGCTGGGGCACGCGGTCAGCGCGTCCTTATAATAGTTCAGCGCACTGCTGAAATCACTGGCCGCGAATCGTTCGCCCCCCTTGCGTGTCGCCTCACGCATGATGTTCGCGTCGCATGACCCGGAGGGCAATGATGGGTAAGTGTATGCTGGATGCTGGGTTTGAAGCGCCGCTACCTCCAACTTGAGCTGATTGAGTTCGGTCTGCTGATTTTCGAGCTGTTGCTGGTTCGCCTTGAGCAACGCGTCGTTAAAGCATCCGCCAAATAACGATACTGCGAGTATGTAGACGGGCGCCCGGATAACTTTTAGCATCTACCTAAATTAGGCGTTCAGGGCCCAATCATGTCAATCAATCCATACAACGGGCCGCTGATGGTTCGGGCGTACCGCCGGGTCGCAATTGCGGCGTTCTTGTGTACAGCGGCATTCACAATGGCCATGGCCAATAAGAGCGCCCCTTTAATTCCGCCAGCGAAGGCGCTGCAGCTTTTGCTTGAGGGTAATCAAAGGTACGTAAGTAATCGCGCCGAACGTCCCAATCAGCGCCCTTCAGGCTCACCTCAGCACCCGCTCGCCGTAATCTTGTCCTGCTCCGATTCCCGGGTGCCCCCTGAAATCATCTTCGACCAAGGCGTCGGGAATCTTTTCATCGTGCGGGTTGCGGGTAACACTTATGACCTTTTGGCGCTGCAAAGTATTGAGTATGCGGTCGGCCATCTGGGTACCACCCTGATCCTGGTTGTAGGCCACGACCAATGCGGTGCGGTGACCGCGGCGCTCAAGGCATATCCTGACCCGAGCGCCGGGCCAATGCTCACGAACATCTATCCGGCGGTGCGCGAGGCTCGTGGCCAACATGGCGACGAACTCTCGAACGCGATCGATCATAACGCCATCATCATCTCCAGGAAGCTGGGGCATGAGCCCGAGCTGGCGGCAAAGGTGAAACGTGGCCAGCTCAGGATCCTGCCTGTTCGTTACATTCTCCAAACCGGTGTGGTGAAGCTCCTGAAGTGAGCGATAGGCTTAATTTGCCTGACTCGGCATGATCGGCGCAGTGATACTTCGCCCATCGCTCACAGTAATGGGCTGGAGGCCGCGTGCACTTGTGGCGTTACCCGGCCGCGTACATTGCCAGATCCTGCACGCCGTTTTGTCCATAGACCGGCTCGGTCACCTGCGTTAGGCTCACGCCTGCTTGCGATCAAACGCAGACCCGCGCAAGGGGCCAACTTGCGCTTCGAGCCGGTCTCGCAGGCGCGAACAAACCATTCACAAAGCTCAAAGACCATTTCATCAGCAATCGAATAGCGGGCGCTGGTTCGTACCTGGCGTCGTTAATGAGGCCTGCATCCTGGATAACCTTGAGCTGTTTGGCTGTTAGTAGGTTAGCCACACCCTAAATCAGGCGGCCAAAGTTTTTATTGCTACCGCAAAGTGGCCAGCAGGAAGGCGAGCGCTTTCAGACGGTCGCGCCGAATTTGAGCGAGTTCAATGAGCAAGATGAAACATCCTCACTAGAAAAAGGGAACGCGAGCGAGCTAGAGAGCTTTGGCTTGGTCCCGGGTCCGGAAATCGTTGCGGATCACCTCCCCCGCGCTCCAGGGCGCTTTTTCAGGAATCGCGGTGTCGGGTAGTTTCAAGGACCCGAGAGCTTCGTCGCGACCGTCGAGATACGCTCGCGCAAAGATTTGCTTCAGCTCCGACCGAAGGCTCGGGTTCTCATCCAGCAGCTCAGCCACGGCACGGCGTGCGTGTCTTAATGAGACCTCCCAGCCGCGAAGGTTCTCCGAGCGGACTCTCGATGGCGCACGATCAATTTTCAGCAGATGCTCAACGAGCCTCGCGAGCTGGCTCCGCAGGGCGCGTTTTTCGCTCCTCCCCAAGTCCTCTATCTCCTCCGCCATGTTCTCCCAATCGATATCCTCGATTCTGCGCCGACGCAGCGCTTGCACCTGGTGCCGGATCCATGCGTAGTAATCGCGGCCGTAGAGGTCTGACGAGGAATTTCGACTCGAAGCCATCAAATCCTAGTGTACTGAACATGCTTGCCGGGCTGAAGGCTCAGGCGGGCTGCGGAGCCGGGAGATGACGACGGTTCAGTCTCGCGTCATTGCCGTCTGCCTGGGGAGAAAACCGTCATCCATCACCTGCTCAATCCGCCATGGGCAAGATTCCGGGATTACGTGATCAGATAGCCTCGCTTTGCGCAGCGCCGCGAGGCGACCCCTCTGGTAAGCGAACTCTAGCATCTCCGCGAGCCGCCGGCGCAGGCTTGGATTCTGGTCGAGGAGCTTCCGAAGGACGAGCCGTGCATCCTTAACACTGAGCTGCCATCCCCTTGCATTATTCTTTCTGATAGTCGCGCCGGCATGCTGAAGTTTCAGGAGATGTTCGAGCACCCGCACCATCTGACTCTCGATAGAGTGTTTCTGGCTCTTGCCCAAATCGTCGATTTCCTCGGCCACATTCTCCCAGTCCACGTCTTCGATTCGGTGCTGTCGCAGGGCATCGACTTGAGCCTGGACCCAGGCGTAGTAATCGCTGTCGTAGAGCTCTGATCCTGATGCTTTATGCGAATGCATCTGCACTGTTCCAACTAAGGTGAAGATTACCAGAATACGACTGCGTTACGGCCTGTTTGAGTGTACGCCTCATGCCCGCCCGGCTGAAGGCTGAGGCCTATCGGGCGGTAAAGTAGCAACAGTCAGGCAGCAGCGAGCCCTTGTTCAATTGGCCTCGTTCTGAAATAAGAGATTAGAAGGTTTCTCTTACCCTACAAGAATGCCGGCCGGCGGAACGGGCGGATTCGCCGTTAAACTGGCGCATCCAAGCGGTCGCCAGGACGAGGAGGCAAGTTCATGCAGTACGATTTGATCATCCGCAACGGCACCGTTATCGACGGCTCGGGGATGCCGCGTTATCGGGCCGACGTCGGAATCGCCGCAGGCAAGATCGCGACCATTGGCAGACTGCGCGACGGTGCCCGGGAAGTCATCGACGCCGAAGGCCACGTCGTCGCGCCCGGAATTATCGACGCGCATACCCATATGGATGCGCAGGTCTTCTGGGATCCTCTCGGCACCTGCTCCTGCTGGCACGGCATTACCACCGTGGTTATGGGCAATTGCGGCTTCTCACTTGCGCCATGTGCCGAAAAGGACAAGCTGCTCGTCATGCGCAACCTTGAGCGCGCCGAAGATATCGCGCCTGAAGCGATGGAGGCCGGCATCAAGTGGGCGTGGACAACCTTTCCTGAATACCTCGACGCGGTGGAGCGCACGCCCAAGGGAATTAACTACACTGCGTACATCGGCCATTCGGCGCTGCGCACTTATGTGATGGGCGAGCGGGCTTTTTCGAGCGAAGCTAACGAAGACGATCTACAGGCAATGAAGCGCGAGGTGCGCAGTGCTATCTCGGCCGGCGCGATCGGCTTCACCACCTCGCGCACGCGCAACCATCAGACCCCTGATGGACATCCGGTGGCGAGCCGCCTCGCAAACTGGAATGAGGTCCGCGAACTGGTCGGCGTGATGGGAGATCTGAACGCGGGCATCTTCGAAATTGCTGGTGAGGACACCGGCGTGGAAGGTCCGCGGGTGACTGATTACCTCAGCCGCCTCAAGGGAATCGCCATAGATACCGGCGTTCCAGTGACCTTTGGGATGTTCAGTACGCGGCGCGCACCGGATTATTGGCGCCAGTACTTTACCCTCGCCGACGAGACTGCAGCGGCCGGCGGCCGCATGTTTGTCCAGGTCCATAGCCGCGCGCTTAACGTGCTGCTCTCGTTCGAGACGGTGATGCCGTTCGACCGGCTGCCGGTGTGGCGCGAATTCCGCAAGCTGCCGCTGGCCCAACAGGAAGCTGGTCTGCGTGATCCCGAGATGCGCCGCAAGCTGGTCGAAGCAGCACGCGAACGGCGCCAGGAGCGTCCGGTGGGCCCCGAACCGCGAAACGCCAACTTCAAGTGGCTGTTCCCGCTCGATCGGCCGCTCCCACCCTATCGTTCAATCGCTCAAATCGCAGAGGAATCGAACAAAGATCCGGTCGAGGTAATGATCGACATGTCGCTGGAGAAGAATCTTAAGATGTTCTTCATCCAGACGCTGACCAACGAGGACCAGGGCCACGTGCTCGAAATGATGCGGCATCCGCGCTCGGTAGTAACGTTCTCGGACTCGGGCGCGCACGTATCGCAGATTATGGACTCTTCGCTGCAGACGCATTTTTTGAGTTATTGGGTACGTGAGAAGGAGGAATTTAGCCTGGAGCAGGCAATGCGGATGCTGACGTTCGTGCCGGCATCGCATTGGGGGCTCCGTGGCCGCGGCTTACTGCGTGAAGGATATGCCGCCGACGTTATCGTGTTCGATCCGGCGCGAATTACGCCGGAGCTGCCAAAACTGGAGTACGACCTGCCAGCTGGCGCCCGGCGCCTGAAGCAAAAGGCGAGCGGCCTGCTCGCCACCGTAGTGAACGGTCAGGTAGTGCTCCGTAACAACGAACATACCGGTGCCCTGCCAGGACAGTTACTGCGCGGGCCACTGGCTGATTGAAACTGAGACTTCGCCGGTTTTCGGAACAAACGGGCGCGGGCCATTCAACCCGCGCCCGTCTGTTACATAGCTGCGCTGAGTGCACCTTCTGGGAGGTGCGCAGACACCGCTCCACGTAGACCCTCCGCTTCGTAGACTGCGCTCAGGATGACAGAGGACCGGCTCTCCCGGTTTTGACTACTCGGAGGTTGATTGCGATGCAGCGGGCGAGGCCGAAACGAGTGCCGGTTTGAGGGGCAGCAATTGTAACTGTCCGTTGCCCGCGTCGAGATACTCCTGGGCGATACGATCTTCCTCACGCTCGACCTTTTCTTCCTGATCGAGCAGCGCCGACATCGTGTCCAGATGGCGCCGAATCTCAGCAGCCAATTCGCGATTGACTCCTTTCACCAGTGCCAATTGCTCAACTGAGGCTTCGCGAATGCGCCGGAGGCTGCCAAAATGACGCAACAGCGCTCGCCGCCGCACTGGTCCGATCCCTTCGATATCGTCGAGCACTGAACGCAGCCGCGCGCGCCGCCGGAGTTCGCGATTGTAGGTGATAGCAAAGCGATGGGCCTCGTCGCGCACCCGCACCATCAGGAATAGCGCGGTCGAGTTTTTCGGCAGTACGATTGGATCTTTACGATTAGGCAGGAAGATGCGCTCCTCGGACTTTTCCACTGTGCGCTCGCGCGGATCGTTCAGCACATGCTGTTTGGCGATTGAGACTACTTCGATTTGCTCGAACAGCCGGGCTTCCTTCAACACTTCAACTGCTACATTAAGTTGGCCCTTGCCGCCGTCAATGACCCAAAGATCCGGGAACTCGTTCTCCTCGACCGCTCGTCTCAGCCGGCGGCTCAGCACTTCGTACATGCTGGCGAAATCATCCTGACCCTCGACCGTCCGGATACGGTAACGGCGGTAGAGCGCTTTCTGCGGTTCGCCTTCATCAAAAGTGACCTGGGAGGCAACCACCATCGAACCCTGCAGATTGGAAATGTCGTAGCATTCGATACGCTTGGGAGAATTGTGCAGGTGGAGCTTGGTGCGCACTTCTTCGAGCATCTTCTCGCGCGTATTCTCGTTGTCGCGGCGAGAATTAAAGCTCTGGCGAGCATTCTCCATCGCCATTTCGAGCAGGCGCAGCTTGTCGCCACGTTGCGGTACGACGAATTCAACTCTGCGTCCGCGCCGCTCGGACAAAAGTTCCGCGCGCACGCCGGCATCTTCGATCGCCACCGGCACGATTACGTCATCCGGTAGAAAGCGTACCCCCGAATAATACTGCGTCAGGAGATCGGCGAGCACTTCCTCGTCGGGGAATTCGAGATCCTGAAAACTCCAACTCTGCGTGCTCGTCAACTTGCCGTTGCGGATCATCAGCACCAGCGCTTCAATGAAACCGCCCTGCCGATAGAGGCCGAATACATCCTGGTCGCCGCCCCAATGATGGAGCACGGTCTGGCGCTCGACGGTTTTTTCGATCGCGCGCACACGATCTCGCACTCGCGCAGCTTGTTCGAATTCCAACCGCTCTGCGTATGCCTTCATGCGCTCGCGCATTTCCTTGAGCAGCTCCAGGTTCTTGCCTTCCAGGAGCATCTGCGCGGCCTGCAGGTGACGGTCATATTCTTCCCGATCAACCGGCAGGCAACACGGCCCGAGACATCGTTTGATCTGATATTCGATACACGGCCGCGAGCGATTTCTAAACACACCGTCTGAACAGGTCCGTAGTGGGAAAACCTTGCGGATTACATCGATCGTCTCGCGCAACCCGTCGGCCGAGCCGAAGGGGCCGATATAGCGGCCGCCGTCCTTGACAATTCGCCGCGTGACGGTAATTCGCGGCCACGCATGACGCGTGATCTTGGCGCTGAGGTACGACTTGTCGTCTTTGAGACGAATGTTATAACGCGGCTTGTATTGCTTGATCAGGTTGTTTTCGAGGATTAGTGCTTCCTTTTCGCTGCGGGCGACCAAGGTATCGAAATCGCGCACGCGCTTCATCAGGAAGCGCACTTGCATGCGCCCGTCGCCATTCTCACGGAAGTAGGCGCGGACCCGCGAACGAAGCGATTTGGCTTTGCCCACATAAAGGACCTTGCCATTACGATCTTTGAGCAGGTAGACGCCAGGTTCGGCGGGAATCCCCTCGAGTTTGTGTGATAACGGATCGTCCGATGGTTCAGGCGTTTCTGCCCGCGGACGTTCAGGAACGGCTTCGGGATAGGTAACCAGTGAATCGAAGCGCGGGGCGGTTTCTCCGGCAGTTGGCGATGTGGTCTTGTTCGCGTCTTCGCCCGGGTATGTGTTGGTCGGCTTTGCTTGCTCCGTGGTGGAACTCTGTTGGGCGGCATCATCGCCGCCGGCGATCGAGAGCACGCTCCTGGCTGAACGAATCATCGCTGCGGCCCGTTTCCCAGTGCCTGATACGCCGTCACCCATCAAGACTCAGTATAGCACTCTCCGCGCGACGGTCCGGGTGCCCGCGGCCGATCGCTTTACAGTAGCCGAAAAGCTCTATAGGAGAGGATTTCCGACCGGGAGCTTCGACCTGAAAAAAGGCCAGTCCCTCTCGCCTTGCGGGGGAGGACACTAGCGGAGCCGACGGCGTCGCGGGCTAACTCTGCCCGATCGGCGCACAGCGCCGTTTGGAGGTGCGCAAGCTCAAAGATGAGGGTTCTACTATGGGACGACTCGATAACAAAGTCGCAGTCATCACCGGGGCGGCGAGCGGAATGGGCCGTGCGACGGCTGTCCGCTTCGCCGGTGAAGGCGCCGCCGTCGTTGTCGCTGACCTGAACCAGGAGGGTGGCGACGCCGCGGTGCGCGACTGCAAGGAGCAAGGGGGCCGCGCCGTATTCCACAAAACCAACGTCGAAAGTGAAGGCGATATTCAAGGAGCCATCGAGCACGCGGTCCGGGAATTTGGACGGCTCGACATCACCTACAACAATGCTGGAATTGCGGGGGCGCTAGGGCCGCTGGAACAAGTAAGTGCGGAGAACTGGGATCGCACCTTCGCCGTGCTGCTCCGTGCAGTGTTTTTCGGCATTAAGCATTCGATTCCGCACATGCGTAAAAGCAGTGGCGGCTCGATAATTTCCACGGCCTCGATAGCCGCCATCCTCGGCCAGGCCGGTCCGCTGGTCTACAGTGTCGCCAAAGCGGGCGTTATCCATCTGACCAAATGCGCAGCGGTCGAACTCGCCAAGGATCGCATCCGTGTCAATTGCATCTGCCCCGGCGGCATCAACACTCCTCTTTTGCATAAGCATGTCCCGGGCGGCGAGGCGACGACGCTTCAATTGCTTCAGATTGCGCAGCCCTTGGCGCGGCCAGGCACTCCCGAGGACATCGCCGGGATGGCGCTGTACCTGGCGAGCGACGATGCGGAATGGGTGACTGGAACAGCCATGATAGTGGACGGCGGATTCGTCGCGCGCGGCAACGCATTTGCGCAGCAATCGGCGTTCGAAGTACCCGGCAAATGGTCCGGGCCGAGTTTTGAGAAGGATTAGCGGTAGCTGGAAGCTCTATCGCAGCCGGTAGAAATGTTGGGGCAGGAAAGCAATGAGCCCAAAAATACACGAGATTCGGCTCGACAAAACCAAACGGCTCGCGGCGCAATCCATCAAGGGCCACAATCGATGGCATCCTGACATTCCACCGATAGTGAAGGTCGATCCTGGCGACGAGGTTTGGCTCGACACTTTGGACGCAGTCGACCGGCAGATCCTGCCCACCACTGGAATCGACGAGGTAGCTAAATGCGATCTCAATGCGGCTCATCCGCTAACCGGTCCTGTCTGGGTAAATGGGGCGGAGGCTGGCGACCTGCTGGAAGTGCGGTTGCTTGAGATCATCGCAGACGATAACGGCTGGACCGCTCAGTTACCGGGGTTCGGCTTTCTGCGCGATCTATTTTCTGAGCCGCATTTGGTGCGCTGGCGCCTCGCCGCAGGATTCGCCGAAGCGCCTGAATTGCCGGGTATTCGTATTCCGGAAGCATCGTTCCCGGGGGTGATTGGCGTGGCGCCATCGCACGCACAACTGCAGCGGATCATAACGCGCGAACGCGTGGCCGCACAGCGTGGCGGTTTTGTGCTGCTTCCTGATCCGCGGTCCGCGATACCCACTATGGAGCCGATCGCCTCGGAGGGATTGCGCACAATCCCACCGCGTGAGACCGGTGGCAACCTCGATGTGAAGCAACTCGTCAAGGGCACGACAGTTTACCTGCCGGTATGGACAGCCGGCGCACTGTTTTCGATTGGCGACGGCCATTTTGCTCAAGGCGATGGCGAGGTATGTGGCACTGCGATCGAAATGGCGGCGGCATTTCATCTTCGGTTTGATCTGCACAAAGCTGCGGCGCGCGAGCGCAGAATTGGCGGAGTTCAATTCACCGGCAGTGAGGAACCGAGGCCGCGGCGGCGCTATTACGCTACCACCGGCCTGTCGGTGAAAGGCGAGGTGCAGGAATCCGAAGACGCAACGCTGGCGGCGCGCAACGCGATGCTCGCAATGATTGATTATCTGCAACAGCGCGGATTCGACCGGCAACAAGCCTACGCCATCTGCAGCGTAGCGGTCGATTTGCGCATCAGCGAGGTAGTCGACGTTCCCAACTTCGTGGTCACCGCATTCTTGCCGCTCGACATTTTCGTAGCATGACAGTTGAGGGCCAACTGGGCTGTCCTTTCGTGCACTCAGATGTAATGGCGAATGACGCGCTTTGATCAGCCAGAGAGGCTGACGGAGGCCATCGCAATGGCGAAAACGTACACCACTTCAGAAATTGCCGAACTACTGCAAAAAGTCAGCAACTGGGGCCGCTGGGGCACTGACGATCAGCGTGGTGCGCTCAATTACATCTCCGACGAAAAACGCGCCGCGGCCGCGCGCCTGGTTCGCACGGGCGCGACCGTGTCGCTCGCGCTGCCGCTGGCAACTCGTCCGGCTCGCGACAATCCGGCCCCGGTTACGCATCTGATGATTCGCTCGGGCAATGTTGGTCATCCACTCGGTTCCTGGGGGTGTGCTGACTACTTTGCGATTGAACCTCACGGGCTGGCGACCACGCACCTTGATGCTCTCTGCCATCATTTTTACGACGGCAAGATGTACAATGGCTTCGATTACACGCAGGTCGATTTCCAGGGCGCGCACAAATGCGCGATCGAGGTCGCACGTGACGGCATTATCAGCCGTGGCGTGCTGTTCGATATCCCACGCATCCGGCAAGTCGAATGGGTCGAGCCGGGCGACGCGATCTTTCCCGAGGATCTCGAAGCTGCTGAGCGCGCCCAGCATGTCGAGGTGGGTGAAGGCGATGTGATGCTCTTGCGAACGGGCCGTTTCAAGCTGCGCCGTGCCAAAGGAGTGAGCGCAATTGCGGGAATGAAGATGCCGGGGCTGCATGCGTCGTGCCTTGAATGGCTCCATCAGCGTAAGATCGCAGTTCTCGGCTCGGACGCGGTCAGCGACGTATTGCCGACTCTATACGAGCCGCCGCTCAGGATGCCGATTCATACTGGGACTCTGGTCATGATGGGGGTGCACCTGATCGACAACGCCGATCTGGAGCCATTGGCTGAGAAGTGCGCGGGCGAGGCCCGTTACGAATTCATGTTCAGCCTGCTACCGCTCATCCTCGAACGCGGGACCGCCTCCCCCGCCAACCCAGTCGCATTGTTTTGATAATCTTACGAAATGCAAGTAGGAGCAGCGACGATGTCAATGCCGCTGGATTTGAGCACTATCTTAAGTGAGTTTTCCGACAAGATACCACCTGGACGCTGCGAGACTTGGAATCGGGACACTACGTCACGATACCACCCCCGCGGTATCCCGGACGCCAGATATTCTACCGGTACGAGGTCAAACTGAAAGCATCGTTACGAGCTTTGGCGGCTGATCCCGAAAACGGCTTCATCGCGCATACGCCGAACGAGGTGTTCGAGTTCCTTGCCAGGTCGCTCATAACTGAATTTCGGCCCAACTGGGCCGGACCGATTACTTCATTAGCCGCTTGCTTCAGGTGATCATCAAAATGGATAACGGCTCTGCTGCTGAACCTGCGGAAATTGCAGAGGTTACGGAGCGGCTGTCGAAGTATGGTAACGCTGAAACAACCGGCGAACTTTATGATTTCGGCAAGCTTCTTCTCGAAGAGGGGGTCGATCGAGCACACTGGCTCGATGCTAAAGCCGGCGTGATAGCAGGTTTTTCGGGAGCGATCGTCGCATTGCTCCTATCGATGTTTCCGATGTGGAAAGCTGCGTTGGAGGTGGTCCCCAGCATTTTTCGCGTTTTGGTGTTCGCTGGAATTATCTGTTTGCTCCTCGCGAGTATCTCCTCATTCCTAAGCCTAATGGTTCAAAAGTTCGAATGGGTCGACGAGGACAAGGTGTGGCTGGCGCCTGAATATCTTAACTTCCCCGATCTATTGCGGCGCTATTATTTAATTGCAATGTACCGAGCGACGGTATCCCACGATCGAAAGAACAGGCAAAAAGCGAACTGGTTATCGGTTGCCCAGTGGCTCTTGCTTAGTGGCGCGGGTCTATTGGCCATCACGCTCCTAGCCATAACCTGGTCAGCCGTGCTGCGTCTCTAACCGCTCTTTTTGATCCGTTTACTCGGCGGAACGTGCAAGGGTGGCGGTTTAGGTGGCTGAGGCTTCGGCTGTTCCGACATGGTTACCCCACTGATCAATCGCTCTTGGCTGAGCTTACCCAAGACGAATCTAACGCGCAAATAGGACCTATTCGCTCCCGGCCGCGGGTTCACCTCTCACGCGCTATTATCAGGATCTGCTCGCTCATCTCCGGCTGATGGCGCAGGCGACTGATTTCGGAGCCTTGCGAACTGAAAAAACGTACGAGGTGTTCTGCAACCTCGGCCGCGCGCAACGCGAGCACAAGCACATTACCGCAAGTCGGGTTTCCTGCTTGGCTCGTTGCTATCGGCAATGCTAGCCTTCGACGAATCGAAGGACATCGCCGACCGAGGTCTGCGAATGCACCACCGTAATCAGCATGAAATTCAGCTTATTGGCGTCATCACGATCGCGATGCTCGTTGGCCTGTTTGCCAGCAGGCGAGCACATGCGCAGTCGATTGACGATCCGGCTGCGCGCGCAGCCGATTCCTCGCCTGACGCGCGCGCAATTCCGCCCGGTGCGGGATCGCTGACTATCGACAGACTGGACGCGCCCGCGGTCTCTGACGACGCGATGAGCGCCAACAGCATGGATGATTCCACCGCTGGTCCGGTATCCGACAATTCGGCTGTTGGGGATGCTCCACCCGGCAGCGCAGTGGTGTCGGATGAGGCATCAGACCCGGGTTCGGCAGATGGCGCAGTGCTCGAAATTCCGCAGGTAGTGAATCTGCCTGCTGGCGGTAACGCTGATCAGTCCGCTGATGGAGGATTGGCGAGCGGCGACAGCACCGACGATGATATCGCGCAATCGGGCCAGGACGGGCAGGAGACGCTTGGCGACCGTAATTTGGCGGCGATGGCGGACCAGGTAGGGACACTGCGGGATTATCAGAATCAGGCGGAACAGTGGCCGCTCGGCCCGTTTTTTTTCGCCCCCGGTATGGCCATCGTCCGCTTCCCCCGTCCGCCGCTGTTCAAGACACTGCCACGGCCCTCCTTCGGCGTTCCGATGGCGAGGTCGCCAATTATCTTGCCGCCAACCAGCAGTGGTCCGTTTCCGTCCACTAGCCCGATGCTGATGGCACCACGTTTTGGGGCCCTCGGCTCATTCCGCAGCGGAGGTTTGATAGGGGCTCACCGCTAGCATCATCTACTTATTGCTAAGCTCGCTCAGGGGTGGGGCAGGACCACCCCTTCACAAGGTCACGCGCAAGGGTGCAGCGATGCTGGTCACAATTGACGTCGGAAATACGCATACCGTTATCGGAATTTACGAGGGCGACCGCCTCACCCACCATTGGCGTATTTCAACCAACGCAGAGCGCACGGCTGACGAACATGGCGTAATGCTCCAGGTGTTACTGCAGAGCGCCGGATTGCCGTTGCCGTTTCGGCCTGAAGGGGTCGTGATCGCCTGCGTTGTGCCGCCATTGAATCATACCATCGAGCAGTTGGCCGAACGGTATTTTCATTGCCAACCGCTGATCGTTGGCCCTGGCATCAAGACCGGCATGCCGATTCTCTATGAGAATCCCAAGGAGGTCGGCGCCGACCGAATCGTGGATGCGGTCGCGGCGTACGAGCGCTACGGCTCGGCAGTGATCGTGGTGGATTTCAGCACCGCGACCACGTTCGACTATGTGACCGGCCGCGGCGAGTATGTGGGTGGCGCAATCGCGCCCGGATTAGAAATCTCGATGAATGCGTTGGTCGAACACGCCGCCAAACTTTATCGGGTCGAACTGATCCGTCCGCGCGACGTTGTTGGCCGCACCACCGTCGGTGCAATTCAATCGGGACTGATCTACGGCTATACAGCGCTGGTGGACGGACTGATTGAACGTATCATCCAGGAACGCGGCGAGAAAACCAAGGTGGTTGCCACCGGCGGATTTGCTGAACTGATAGCGCCGGAATCGGAGATGATCGAAGATGTCGACGAGTTTCTGACGCTCAAGGGTTTGCGCCTGATCTTTGAACGCAATCGCCGCTTGTGAAATAAAACCTCGAGAAAGGAATCGCCGATGGCAGAACTCCAACGGGTCGTAACCGACACGATGCTCGGGCTCAAACTGCCCGACTACGCCAGGTTGTCGCCGCGGGTTGCGACTGTGCTCGGGCATAATCCCGGTCCGTTTACCGGTCCCGGCACCAACACCTACATTATCGGGACGGGACGCCGACCGCTTTTGTTGGACACCGGTATCGGGGTGCCAAAATGGGCCGAAAATTTGCCGCGTGGTTTGCGCGAACTCGCCAACACCGATGAATTGGAGCGCGTCGTTCTTACGCATGCGCACCAGGACCATATAGGTGGCGTAAAGGATGTGATCCGCATGTTCGGCCGTTTGGAGGTCGTGAAGCAGCCCTGGCCCAAACCGGGTCCTGACGATGCCGCCGGCACACCTATTACCGCGATCGGCCACGGTGCGGTCGTTGCCGCCGAGGGTGCTACCCTGAATGCGGTCTTTACGCCCGGGCACGCGCCCGACCATCTGTGCTATTATCTCGCGGAGGAAAAGGCATTATTTACTGGCGACGTTATTCTGGGCGCCGGCACGACGGTGATTCCGGACGAAACCGGCGACCTCGGGCAATATATGGAGTCGCTGCGGCGTCTGTTGGCTCTGGATGTTGAGAAGATCTACCCGGCTCATGGCCCGGTGATTCACAATGCCCGGCAGAAGATTGGCGAATACATCGCTCATCGTGAACTGCGCGAGCGCCAGATCATTACAGCCTTGAGTGACGGGCCGTTGGAAGTGATGGCTATCGTTATGCGGATTTACACCGACGTGCCGAAATTTCTTCATCCCGCGGCCGCGCAGTCGGTGCGTTCCCATTTGCGCAAATTGCTCAACCAAGGACGCGTCGAGGAGCATGAAAAGATATGGTCGCTCAGATAATGCCACCGGCTTCAGACGCTACAAGCAGGGGAGCCGGTGTTTATCCGGGGTTCTTGATAAACGCCGCCTGAGCGGACCTTTTGTTTGTACGCTGACTACACTCGCCGTTACATTGACGGCGACGCTTGTTCTCGCCAAAAATGATGCGGGTTCAGACCCGCGCCTGCCTTCGGATGCAGCCGTCTATGCCTCGAGCACTGATAATTTGCCTGACTACCCCGAAAAATCGCCGCCCACCTCATCCTCATCCGCAGCATTAGGTTCGGATTCGGCCGAGGAGCCGTCACCGATCAGCGCGTCCGGGTCCGAAACCATCACCGAGATTCCGCGGGCGATGCCCACTACGGCGACAACCACCGCAGGATCTGCGGCTGCTCCGGCCGGGGAAGCGGCTGGACTCCAGAACGGCGCGGCCAACTACGACGACGGCATCATCGACTACCAGCATGCAAAGAACCCGGAGATAAACGGTCCCCCGATCGGCTCGCTGCAGGATTTCATGAGCGAAGGCGATATTTCTTCACCACTCGGAATCGAAGTGCGCGAAGACAAACGGCGGCTCAAGAGTGGTGGAGAGGCGCAGGGCTTGTTGATCATCGAGGTTTTCGCCGGTAGTCCGGCCGCCCGCGCAGGCCTGCATCCGTATCATCGTGCAATGCGGGATGCACTTGAGACTGCGGCCGTAGCGGGGGCGATGTTCTTTCCGCCGGCGGTGCTGCTGGTGCCAGTGTTCGACCAGGTTCATCTGGGCGAGAGCTACGATCTGATAATCGGCGTGGACGGATCACGCGTCACCAATTTTCTCGATTTCGAAGAGCGGGTGCGTGACGTTCAAGCAGGTGAAATCGTCTACTTCACTATCGTCCGCAACGGCGAGCGAATGCAGATTCCGGTCCCGGTGCCGGATAATCTAGCCGGTCCAATATTTTAGACGCCGTATCTCGGTCGTGACAGTAGCGGCCGGCCCACTTCAAATCGCGGCTGGCGTCTTATCCTGGAAGAACACGCTTCTGCAAAAGCTGACCACGGAGTGTTGAAGGGTTGCGGTTAGAACAATGACAATTGCTTTTCTGTTCCCTGGCCAGGGAGCGCAGAGGGTCGGCATGGGCGCGGCGCTGGCGCGTGAATTCGAACCCGCCCGCTGGGTGTTCGAAGAGGCGGATGGCGCGCTTGGCTTCGCGCTTTCGCGATTATGCTTCGAAGGTCCTGAGGAAGAGCTGCGCCTTACGGCCAACACCCAGCCGGCGACGCTGGCGACCTCCATCGCTGCATTCCGTGTGTTTGAAGCTGAATGCGGCCTTGCTGCCGAGTTTGCTGCCGGCCACAGTCTTGGCGAATACAGCGCCTTGGTCGCGGCCGGCGCAATCGACTTCTCGGATACGATTAGGGCGGTGCGCGAACGCGGTCGGCTGATGCAGGAGGCGTGTCCGCCCGGGCAGGGAACGATGGCCGCACTGTTCGGACTTGAGATGGCGGCCGTCGATGCGCTTTGCGCCGAAGTTACGACCGATACTGAACTGGCGGTTCCGGCTAACCTGAATGCGCCGGGTCAAATAGTAATTTCCGGGCATGCTGCCGCAGTTCGGCGTGCACTGGAGCTAGCTAAGAGCCGCGGCGGCGGCGCTTCGATGGAACTCAAAGTAAGTGCGCCGTTCCATTGCCCCCTGATGCGGCCGGCCCGCGATGGGATGATTCCGGTGCTCGAAGGGTTGACTATTAATCCCCTGCGCTTCGGCGTAATCGCGAATGCCACCGCGGAAGTGAATCGCGACCCCGGGCGTGTAAAAACGCTGCTAATCGAGCAAATAACTTCTCCGGTGCGATGGGAGCAGTCGATGGCGCTCCTGGCCGGTGCCGGAATTACGGACACAATTGAGTTCGGCGAAGGCCGGGTGCTCGCCGGCCTCATGCGGCGTATCAATCGCAATGTCAAGGTGCGCGCCACCGAGGATCCGAAATCCCTCCGCACGACAATCGCGGCGCTGTCGGCCGCCGCTTCCTAGCAGGCCGTTGAAGGAATCTTCACAGCCGGTGTCGCGCTGCGCGCCGGCGTGGCGTCCAACCTCGAGGTGAAAGTCCTGTGTGCGAGCACGTCGCGGCGAGCAGCCCAGCGCAACACCGTCAGCACGAGGTGGGGTTTGGAGGAATCGTGGAGCAAAAGTGCGAGCCGGCCCGCGGGAACCGGCTAGTCCGATTTAGCGCCGTTGCTACACTGGTAATTTCGGCGTTGGCGGCCGGGATTGCGGCGGCACTGCGTTTGACCCAGCTTCGCGCAACAGTTGCGCCTGCTATTCCTGCCCTTGCATCGATCAGTTCTACACCCGAGTCCGCAACCCAAGATGCGGGACAATCTACTGGCTTATTGCCTGGAAACATGGCGCAAACCAATATACTTGAACTGCCCAAAGCCAGTACCGATTTCGTGGGCTATTGGGGAGGATACGTTCATTCCTCAATCCATCGTCTCAGCCCGGATCTCATCGGCACTAGCCCTGATCGCGTGAGTGTCGTCTTTGGCCGACAGGGTGACACAGTATTCATGGCCAGTGAACTTTATAGTTCACCAAACCAAAAAATTGTGCGCCGCCCGAACGCCAGAATAGCAGGTCCTCGGGTTGCGATCGTTGAGTACGAATCCGCGGACAATGACCTATACTATATTTGCAGCCATCGCTTCCGGCTCAAGGACGCGTCGAGCATCAACTATCGCAGCACGGTCGAGGTCTACGACCTGAATAGCCACAGGCTAGTAGGGATCGTTACTGAGCGCGCGATGTTGAAACGATTGCTCACGCCGGTCGCTCAGCTTCCGTTTGCCCGGCCGGCGCGAAACCAGATTCCGCGCGCCGAAATTTCGGCGAGAAGTGGTTCCTCCGGGCATTGATCTGTCAATCTTTTCTCTTGGAAGGGCGTTCGGCGCGTCTCACCCCGGCTGGAAAGCAGTTGGACCACGACGAAGACACCCAGACCCTATTGAGCTCAAACCCGAGAAAGCGCGAGCAGTCCGCCTGCAGCGGTGAGTCCCATCGCGCGCACACGTCACCGAACGCAGTCTGGGGAGCTGTGCCGTCCATTCCGCACGAGCGAGCCCGCGACCAGCCCAGCCATCGCGACGAAGTGTAATCGTCGCTCTGACCCAGCCGAGCATGCAAAAGGTGGAACTCTCTCTGACCGGCAGTTTAAGCCTATGCGAGTCCACCCTCTCTCGCTAGAGTGCCACCACGTTGAATACACGCACGCTTGCCTTGATGAGCGATCAACAGACAGTGTTCGGATACGTAGTTATACCGAGCCCCTATCCGGCAACGCCAGGCTTATGACCTGCGGGGTGGTTGGGCAGACCGAACAAGGGATGATTAGCAACGCTGGCCGCCTGCAACTGTATTTCGCTGTGCGCTCGCGCAGCATGCTGGGTCTTCAAACGGCGTTGTATGGTCGTTACATTTGAGGTTAATGGTGCCGCCATCGTGAAGGCAGTTGAAAGACTGCGCATTCCAGTTGACGGTCGAGCCTCGATCCACTGAACCACCGATGTTGACGGATCCGTTGACTGCGACGAGCCTAGCCGTTGAGTTGCCACTCAACCCTTGCCCAATGTTGATGGACCCTTCGACCGAAGTGATTTCCGCGGCTGAGTGCTGGTCGATTTTCTGGCCGATGGTGACATCGCTTTGAGCGAGGACAGTGGTTTTGGAGTGCTCGGTGATTTTCTCGCCGATGCGCACGGTTTTACCCGCCGTGAGCAAGGCGGTGACGTTATCTTTCACCATCCGTCCAATGCTGATCGCTCCATTGAGCGAGATGACGTCGACGGTCGCTTGCTGATTGAGGTTCCCGTCGATCGTGACGTCGCCTTGGGCAGTGATGATGGCGGTTGAATGTTGGCCTATGTCTTGGCCGATGTGCACCGTGGTCCCTGCGGTAAGCTTTGCCTCGCTGTAGTTGTCCACCTTCACGCCAATCTCGATTTTTCCCCTAGCCGACGTGATCGTTGCCTGGGAGCTCTGATTTATCGTCTGAGCGATCGTAACGTCGCCGCCGGCTGTAATCTGAACAATCGAGTGCTGGTCGATGCCTTCGCCGATGGTCACCGTGTTGGCGGCCTTGAGGTTCGCCTGAGCCCATTGCTCGACCTTGCGCGTGATCGTGATGCTCCCGTGCCGGCTCTCGAGAATTACGTTGCACTTCCCGCTAATGTTATCGACGGTAATGTCTCCGTCGAACACCTCCTCGACGAGGCACTCGCCCGAATAGGTGCCGAGGTTGAATGGTGGGAAGCTCGGCTTTGCGTCCCTGCTCAAGATGACGCGTTCGATGCGATGCCGTCGCCGGCGGCGAAGAAACGGATGCAGAAGCCCCGTAGTGAAAGTCAGCGATGGTTTCGGGATGTGGATGCTAAGACTTCATCGGAACGTCGTTTACGTAGGGTTGTCGCTCGCGGGCCGCGTGAAGTGGTCGGCTTATTGCGAAGTACTTCAGGCAGCGAGTTCTTTAGTGACTCCGATAATTCGGCCTCGCTCGCCGCAAGCAAAGAGACACCAAGCAAATCCATTGCCATTCCTGTTAGTACAATTAAGCTACCGTAGAGATTACGGTTGATAGATAAGTTAGAAGATGACCGTGTGTGCGCACGGAACATGTCACATATGCTGTCTCCCTGACGGCCTGAACACCTTGGTGGCAGGGCCAAAACTGGTGGAAAATTTTTGCCCGGTCTCTGGCCTTAGCGGCGATCCTCAAGCACGGCCAGCAGCCACTTGCCCTGGTCGCGTTTTGCTTTATTCTTTTTAAAGCAACATAGTATCGCGTTGGCCCCGTTCATTACGTGTGTGCTCGCGGGGCTGTTAATAGGCATCTTGCCCGGAAGAATCGGCTGCGCGGTCTGAACGCGCAGAATGCTGAGGGAAGTCAAATTGCGGTACGGCTTCGTAATCGATCACAACCGCTGCATCGGGTGTCATGCGTGCACGGTCGCCTGCAAGGAAGAGCATAATGTCCCGCTCGGCGTCTTCCGCACCTGGGTCAAGTACATTGAAAAAGGTGAGTTTCCTCACACCAGCCGCCATTTCGGCGTGATGCGCTGCAACCATTGCGACGACGCGCCTTGCGTTGAAATATGTCCGACGCGAGCACTCTTTCGTCGCGACGACGGCATCGTCGATTTCGACAGCAACCGTTGCATCGGATGCCAATCGTGCATGCAAGCCTGTCCCTACGATGCGCTCTATCTGGACCCGAATACCCATACCGCCGCCAAATGCAACTTCTGCGCGCATCGGATTGAGATGAAGCTGGAACCTGCGTGCGTAATCGTGTGTCCGACACGGGCGATTATCGCCGGCGATATCGATGATGCTGAAAGCGATATCAGCCAGATAATCGCTACGCGTACGGTTGCGGCGCGTAAACCGCAGAAAGATACCCGCCCTAAGCTTTTCTATGCCGGCATTGAAGGTGACTTTCTACAACCGTCGATGATGGAACCGCAGCCGAGTCACATGTTCGCAGAACATCCTCCCGACGCGAACCTGCACGCGAACGAGGCTCATCGAAACTCCGCTCGCTCGAAGCCCGGAGCTGCGCGAGTTGTCTATGATGTGGCGCATCCGCAACCATGGGGCTTGATTCCAGCATTCTATCTATGGACGAAGTCAATCGCCGCGGGCGTGTTGATGGTTGCAGCGTTGCTCATCGGACTCCTTGCGCCGGCCCATCCCGCTCCCGGCGGACGATTTCTGTTCACGACATTGGCTCCTGCCGCCGCCTTGTTGTTCACTGGTATTACCACGATATTACTCATCGCCGATCTGCATCGTCCTGAACGTTTCTACTATATATTACTTAAGCCAAATCCGCGTTCATGGCTGGTCGTGGGAACCTGGATACTAATTCTCTATTCCATACTCACTGCCGTGTGGCTCGCGTTCGGGGTCGAGTTCCCCGGCCCGGTGCGCCTGCCGATCGTTGTCGCTGCGGCTGTCGCGGGGGCGTGTTCGGCGGGCTATTCAGCGTTTCTTTTCGCTCAAGCGAAGGGACGCGATTTGTGGCAGAGTCCACTCTTTCTGTGGCACCTGCTGATGCAGGCGCTCGTCGCCGGCGCTGCCACCGTCATACTGCTGGTGGTCTTCAGCGGTTATCCGCATATCGCTGACGCCACCGACGGCGGCCGCGCAATCATACGGGCGAGTAATCTGTTACTCATCGCCGGGGTCGGGCTCAGCATGCTCATGGTGCTGGGTGAGCTCCTGTTGACACCGTTCAGCGCTGATGTCCGCTACGCGGCCGAGATGATACTGCGCGGCCGTTTGCGCAATATGTTCTGGTTCGGCGTTGTGGCGCTCGGCACAGCCGCACCCGCCGGGTTGCTCGTTTATGCGTTGGCGGTGGATCTATCCGTGCCGCTTGAAGTGCTCGCCGCCGTCATGAGCCTGGCGGGACTGCTTATTTTCGAGCAAGTCTGGATAATCGCCGGTCAGGCCGCGCCGCTCAGTTGAGGATTGCAAGATCATAGTCCAGTACCCAAATGGGCTCTTAGCAAGCTGCGAAGACGATGATCGAAGAAGTAAAACCGCTGAATCCGGCAGCAGCCGGACTCGAGCCCCCGCCTAAAGGTCTTGCTAGTTTTCCACCGCCCGAACGTTGGGACGATTGGACCGAATATGATCCGGCGCAATGGCCGCGCAAGGTAAGCAAGCATTACAGCTTAATTCCCACGATCTGTTTCAATTGCGAGGCCGCCTGCGGACTGCTCGCTTACGTCGATAAGGAGAGCGGCCGCATTCGCAAATTCGAGGGCAATCCTGCGCATCCGGGCAGCCGCGGACGCAACTGCGCTAAAGGTCCGGCAACCCTCAACCAGGTCAATGATCCTGAGCGTATCCTCTATCCGCTCAAGCGCACCGGCAAACGCGGCGAAGGCAAATGGCAGCGAGTGACCTGGGACGAGGTGCTGGACGATCTTGCTGAGCGGATTCGCAAGGCGCTGATTGACGGGCGGCGCAATGAAATCATCTATCACGTGGGCCGCCCCGGCCATGAACTCGTCTACAATCAGCGCATCCTGCATTCATGGGGTATCGATGGCCATAACAGCCACACCAACATCTGCTCGGCAGGTGCGCGGACCGGATATGCTTTCTGGCACGGAATTGACCGGCCATCGCCTGACTATGCCAACGCGCGGTTCATCCTGCTGCTAAGTTCGCATCTTGAGGCCGGCCATTACTTCAATCCACACGCGCAACGGATCATCGACGGCAAAATAGCTGGGGCGAAGGTTTGCGTGATCGACACGCGGCTCTCCAACACCGCCGCGCGCGCTGACTACTGGTTGTCAACGTGGCCGGGTAGTGAGGCGGCGGTATTGCTCGCCATGTGCCAGGTAATTCTGCGCGAGGAACTATATGACGCGGAGTTCATCCGGCAGTGGGTGAATTGGCAGGAATATCTGCACGAGGAGCATCCGGGTAAGCCGCGCACGTTTACTACCTTTATAGAAGCTTTGAAAGAAATCTACGCGAAGTACACGCCCGAGTTCGCCGCAGGCGAGTCGGGCGCGGATTCCGAGCTGATCGTGCAGGTGGCGCGCGAAATTGGCCGCGCCGGTCATGCCTTCGCGGCCCATGTCTGGCGTAATGCGGCAGCCGGGAACCTCGGCGGATGGCAGGTGGCGCGGACACTTGAATTTCTGTCGGTGCTGGTCGGCGCGATCGCGACGCCCGGCGGCACCGCGCCCGCCGCGGCCAACAAGTTTATTCCGGCGCCGCCGATGATGCCGCCCGCGCCACGCGCGTGGAACGAAATAATGTGGCCGCGCGAATTTCCGCTGGCTTTCTTCGAGATGAGTTTCCTGCTGCCGCATTTCCTCCAGGAGGGGCGCGGCCAGCTCGCCGCCTATTTCACCCGGGTTTACAATCCGGTCTGGACCAATCCCGACGGAATGAGCTGGATCGAGACGCTCACTGACGAAAGCAAAATTCAGCGCCATGCCTGCCTCACACCGATTTGGAGCGAAACAGCGTGGTTCGCCGACTTCATTTTGCCGATGGGGCTGGCGTCGGAACGGCACGATCTGATGAGCCAGGAGACTCATGCCGCCCGTTGGATTGGCTTTCGCCAGCCGGTGCTCCGGGTGATGCAGGAAAAACAGGGCAAGCACTTCAATTTCACTTACGAGGCCCATCGCGCGGCGGGGTTGGGCGAAGTATGGGAGGAAGACGAATTTTGGATTGAGCTGTCATGGCGCATCGATCCGGACGGCGCGCTCGGCATCCGCAAATACTTCGAATCGCCCTATCAATCCGGTCAAAAACTGACGGTGGCGGAATATTATCGCTGGATCTTCGAACACAGCGTGCCCGGATTGCCGGAAGCAGCCGCCACCGAGGGATTGGAGCCGCTGGCGTATATGCGCAAGTACGGCGCCTTTCTCGTCGAGGATGGGGTTTATCGCGCGCATGAGCAGCGCCTGCCCGAAGCGCAGCTCGAAGGCGCAGCCATCGATGCGCAAACCGGGTTAATAACCAGGGACGGCACTCCGATCGGGGTCGAGATTGACGGGATTGTGCATACAGGCTTCCAAACCCCCTCGCGCAGACTCGAATTCTTCTCGAAGACACTGAAGGAATGGAAATGGCCGGAATACGCAATTCCGAGCTACATCCGCAGCCACGTGCATCGCGACGACATCGATATCAGCAATGGCGAGATGCTGCTGCTGCCGACATTTCGCCTTCCGACCCTGGTGCATACGCGTTCCGGCAACGCGAAATGGCTGTACGAAATCTCACATCGCAATCCACTCTGGATCCATCCTGCCGACGGCGCTCGCCTTGGCCTAAGCACGGATGATCTGCTCAAGGTCCATACCGAAATCGGCTATTTCGTCGATAAAGTCTGGGTGACCGAAGGGATTCGTCCCGGCGTGATCGCGTGCTCGCATCATCTCGGGCGATGGCGACTGGATGAGGATCTCGGCGGCGAGAAATGGTCAACGGCGCTGGTTGACCTGCGCCAGGTCGCGCCAGGCAAATGGATGATGCGCCAAGTGCATGGCGTCCAGCGGTTCGCGAGCGCCGACCCTGATTCTGAACGGGTCTGGTGGGAAGACGCCGGGGTGCATCAGAACCTGGTGTTTCCGGTACAGCCGGACCCAATCAGCGGCGCCCATTGCTGGCATCAGAAGGTCCGCGTCGAGCGGCCGGGTCCTGAGGATCGGTACGGCGATATTTTCGTCGACACCGGCAAATCTCACGAAGTGTATAAACGATGGCTGGCGATGGCGCGTCCGGCGCCCGGGCCCGGCGGTCTGCGGCGGCCGCTGTGGCTCGCGCGCGTATATCGTCCGGCAACTCAAGCGTTCTATCTTACTGAATGACGATTGCTCTCTCCTTACCCCGTTTTTTGACACCGGGGAGGGTTGCACAGGGGTGCAGACACTTAGGGACGAAGCTCCGCGATTGCTGAAACGCTAGAACGAATTTGAGCAGCGAGCGTTCAACCGATGATCCACGGGTCTGGCTGGCGGCCGAACGGACTTTTCTCGCCTGGATCCGTACCGGCATCGCCTTAATGGGGTTCGGTTTCGTGGTCGCCAGATTCGGCCTTTTTCTGCGGGAATTGGCCGCCGCCCATCAGGTGGCGTCACACCGGACGGGACTATCACTTTGGCTCGGCACCGCACTACTGATTATCGGCAGCACCGTTAACGTCGCAGCCACCGTACAACATGTCAGGCTAATCAATCGGCTGACTCGCGGCGAAGTCCCGGATAGCTACTCCGGCGCTGCGGTTGCGGTCGCGCTGATTCTCGCGGTCCTCGGACTCGCAATGGTTGTTAATCTCGTCCTGCTCAGATAGTTGAAAACTTGGCTACCGAGTATCGCAGTGCTGAAGGAGTTGAGGACTATGGAGGAAGCACATGAGCACCCTGCAAGGCGTTCACAATCGCGAGCAAAGAACTAAGACCGATGAGCCCCGTCCCCGTCCCAGTCTGATCGAACGCGCCAAAGCACTGGCTCCCGTACTGCGGGGACGCGCTGATGAAACGAATCAATTGCGCCGTTTGCCTGATACGACGTGGAAAGATCTGCTCGGCAGCGGCATCATCCGCGGCCTTCAGCCAGCGCGATGGGGCGGCGGCGAGGTGCATCCGCGTGAATTCTACAGTGCGGTAATCGAAGTAGCGCACGCAGAAGGATGCGCAGGATGGGTCGCGGGGATTATTGGCGTACATCCGTGGCAAACCGCACTCTATGCCGAGAAAACCCAGCAGGAAGTATGGGGCGAAGACGCCACCGTGATGAACTCATCTTCCTACGCCCCGACCGGCAAGGCCGAGCGCGTCGTGGGCGGCTATCGTTTGAGTGGCCGCTGGTCGTTTTCCAGCGGCTGTGATCACTGCGGATGGGTTAATCTGGGCGCGATTGCGGGCGGGCTCGTGATTGACGGGCGGGAAGTACCGGATTTCCGCTCTTACCTGCTGCCGCGCAACGACTACGTGATCGACGACAATTGGCATGTCGCCGGCCTCGCCGGTACGGGGAGTAAAGACATCGTGCTCGACAATGCCTTCGTTCCTGACCATCGCAGCATGTCCCATTGGGACTTGACCCTGGGACGGCCGATGCCCGGGTGGGAAATTAATCGCGGGCCACTCTATCGTCTGCCGTTCGCCACGGTCTTCATCAACACGTTGACGGCCGCAGTTCTCGGCGCTTCGGCGGGCTTCCTGGAGGCGTTTATCGAAAGTGGCCGCGAGCGCAACAGCGGCATGGGGACCAAAATGATCGAAGATCCCTACGCTCTGCAACTCGTCGCGAAGACCAATTACACAATCACGAGTGTGACGCTCAAGTTCCTCGATGATTGTGATGAGATGATGGAAACGGCAAAGGCGGGCATTCCATTCACGCTGGAGCGGCGCGCCGAGTTGCGTTATAACGCGACGCGTTCAGCGCAACTGGCGGCACACACGGTCGAGCAATTGTTCGAGCAAGGCGGCGGCCGCGCGATCTTCCTGGACCATCCGCTGCAGCGCCGATATCAAGACGTCAAGGGGATGATGCATCACACGGCGATGAACCTTAACCCCGCTGCCAAGCTCTACGGCTCCTCGCTGTTCGGCGTGCCGATCTTCGACATGTTCCTTTAATCGGCTTTAATCGATCGAATTTTGACGGTGGTGTGCTGTGACCTTCGATCGCTTTGGGATTAATCTTTCGCGAGTGACGCATGTTAGGCGCCGCGACAAGGGTGTTTTCTTTCTCGCAACGCGAGTCTTCCTGGCGTCAAGTGCAGCTTGAATTGCAGGGCCAGGCGGTAAAATCTGCTTGACACGCACATCGGCTCTGGGCAATGAAACTAAGCTGCAGGGAGTTACAAGACCTCTCGCGAGTACGCGAAGTGCGGAATCGGCTTCACCACCCCACCTTGGTAAGGACTTGAATGAATCAGCCCGGAAGCAGCCATCGATTTCGATGGCGGCGCTATTCGCGGCCGCGTTTGCAGCGACGACTCTGGCGCGTGGCATGTCTACTCGACCGACACCCTACGAGACCCTGATATTATCCATTCCCGCGGGTAGTCCAAACCGCGTGACACCCATTTTACCGCTCTTCGCATTTTTCCTGACACGCCGATGACGCCTCGCGAGGATCCAGCGTTCGGTTAACGATAGGACTTCTATAAACCATCGATCAGGAACAGAAGAGGGCTGCGGAACACTCCGGGCTGAGCGCGCAGAACAGGTCGCAGTCGAATCCTTTCGTCCGGGCCAACGTAAAGCTGTTCATTCTGCCGGAGTATAATGTATGCAGTTGATGGAGGTTCGCCCGCGCGTTTCAGTAATCCAGGTTGAAGATCTTCGCGGCCAAACATGTCCTGAAGAGGAGAACGCCGGTAAATCGGCAGAGCATGACCATAATAGTAGGTGAGTTCGTAGTTCTGTGTTGCGGTATATACTCGCGCATCTCTTACTCGCTGTCTCACGGCAGAGGCGAATGACTTGATCGTGCGGGTTTCATATAATTCGGTTCTCAAAGTTCCGGTCCAGAAGCTTACGGCGGCAATTGCTGCCACTACGACTCCGGAGCTTGTCCAACCATTGCGCCGGCAGGCCAGGCCGCCAATGGCTAAAACAGCACCCACACCTGTACTAATTACAAGCACAACGAACTGCCGCTGCAAATGAACCACTGCTTGAACGTATAAGTGGGCGAGTAGCCAGTCATCGGAAGTTGGCCGCAGCTTGAGTACATTCACGCCGCGACCGCTCGCGCAGTACCACCACGAACCTAATATCAGGATCAGCATGGTTGCACAGATGCCAGCGAGCGACACATCGCGGAATCGCACGGCGGTCGTCTGCTTTGCTCCGGCCGGACCGGATCTGAGTGCGAATACGCCGGAAATTACAATTGCGAGACTCGGCAATGCGGGCAATACGTAGTAGGCCTGCACACTATGGGCGAGAGAAAACAACAACAGCACCGCGATTACCATTGCCACATGAAAACCCAGTGGCCTGCGCGCAGCCGGATCGATACATCCCAAAACCGCTGCCAATGTTAGTGGGATCAGCATAAACACCGATGGGAGCGCGGCTCGAATTAACCGGAGAGGGATGAAAGCCCATGTATGAGGAGGGCCGGTTCCCTCGGTGCTCGCTGCGGTGAGCGCGTGTCCAAGGTTTTCTGCGACCACGATGCTGGTAAAACCCCTCCCATATTGGGCCGCCGCCGCGAGATACCAGGGAGCGCCCGTCAGCAATGCGGCCAACAAGAGTTGCCAAGGCCATAGCCGGCAAACGGCGGAAAACGGGTTCTCACCTCTGAATAGCAGGAACAGAACTGTGGCGAGCGTACAAAGCAGGAAAGCGACCGGACCCTTCGTTAGCATCGCTAGCCCGAGGAGAACACCGGCAAGCGCCGCACGATTGGCTGATCCGCTCTGTGCGATTATTGGATAGAGGGTGCAATACGCACTGAAAAGCAGCAAACTCATCAACATGTCGGTGATATTGACGGTCGCGAATGAGGCGAAGCCGTAACTACCCAGTAACACACCATATGCGAACCACCCCGCCAGGCGTCCAACGTTGGCCTTCGTCCAGAGAAGCACCTCGGTGGCGAGCAGAGCCCCGGCGATCAGAGAGACCATCCGCGATAACGGCTCGGTGACGTGACCGCCTGCGTAGTCAGCGAGTAAAGCGGTCAGCCAAAAATAAAGGGGCGGCTTGAGGTTAATCAATCCGTAGTAGTCGCGCGCAACAAGCCAGTGCCCGCGAGAAATAATGTCCTGAATCCATTGGGCCTGAAGCGGCTCCTGCACGCCCGCAAACGGCGCGTTTATGCCTTGGCTAAGAACTACCAGTGCCGCGGCGAAGGCACCTATGGCAGGGAGGACTTCTCGACTCCTTCTGACTACCGAGGACGCAAACTGGCTGCGTACCAGACGCGCTTCTTCAGTGCGGCCAACAAATAACTGTTCGAAGCTGCGCAGCGCCAGAACTGGGATCAAGTAGAGCATCGTGCGATCAGGGTCTACAAGCTGCTCATCATTGACGAGATCGGCTATCAGCCTATGAGCCGCGAGCAGACCAACTTCGGCCCGTTTGATACCTTCCGTTATAAAAGCCCCTTTCGGTCGGACAAAAAGAATGACGCGGGGATTCTCAGACCAATCGACCAACCGGTGCTGTCGCGGAATTCGATGTCCCCGGCGGGCACAATGCGCTTTAAAGGCGTGGCCATCTCGGCGGCAGTCAATAGATGCGTTCGGATAGCCTAGAGTGAGCAATCATGCCCCGCAACCATGGACGACCCGGCCGGATCCTCATCGAGAGCACTTTTCTCGACTCGCCGTTCTCAGGCTGACCCGACCTCGCGATGAGGGAACAAGATGAAGCGACAGCGGAGCGCGCGGCTTAGCTTGTTTGCTGTGACTGTTCATGTCGGGCGGTTCTGCATGAGTCGCTTACTTTCGATGATCGAGGTCGGTGTGACCGGCATTGGTTGGCTCCCCGGGCCGGATTCGAACCAGCGACCCGACGGTTAACAGCCGTCTGCTCTACCGACTGAGCTACCGGGGAGCATTGCCTGACGCTAGAACCTACTTCGTATCTTTCCTGCGCATCAGAAGCAATAATCGCCGTGGTTCAGCTGCGACGATTGGAATTATTGGTGGAGTTCTCGGCGCCCGGCTCAGCCAGCATCAGCATCCCATAGCGGATGGTAGCGGCAAGTTTCTCGATGCGCTCGAGGAGCTCGGGATGCGCTTCGATTGGCGCGGTTTGCAGCCGCTCAGCGGCCCACGCCAGATTCTCGCGCATCAGGTTCAGTGCGCGTTCGATGCTGTGATGATCGCGGGCTTGCCGATGCGCTCGTTCGCGTGCAGCCTGGAGATCCCGTATTTGAATCAGCTCACCCATAGTCTGTCAGCATTATTGCGTATAGATCCGTGCTCGGCCAGCAGCCGGTTGAAAAAGTCTTCGCGCCTGCTTCTCCTCGCGTACGGCCTTCCGCTGCGAATGGGAGAGATCTGGAAGGAGGAAACCAGTTTCTGTGCAGAGTGTTGAGACTGAGCTTCCAGCAGTGCGAATTGGCAACCCATTCTCCTCACCCTACTGACGGGCCGGACCGAATAGTCATTTGAGTTTCTTGCCAGCGCGACGTTTTCGTGCGAGTGTTTCGTGTCCCCTCTCGGTGAACCATAGGATCTGGCTGACAATTCCATTCATGATGTCGAGTTCACGTAGCCGAAGTCCTGCCCGCCCCACAATAGCGCGAAGCGTAAACATGATGTGGTCTGGATTATCTTCCGGCAAAAAACCAATCGCAACCAACGCTTTCGCCATCCGCGCCAGCATCGCGTCGGTTTTGGTGCTTGGGGCCCATTGTTGTGCCAAGGGCAGTTCGCGCGCCGCGCCCGTTGCCAGCATCAACTCGTAAGCAACGATTATCACCGCCTGCGCAAGATTAAGCGACGGATACGCCGGAGCAGTCGGGATCGTTGTCAGACGCTGGCACAACTTAAGTTCCTCATTGGTGAGGCCACAGTCCTCTGGACCAAAGACGAACGCAATTCGATTCGCGTCGCTCAATACTGACAACTCATTCGATATCTCACGAATTGGCCGCGCCTCGCTGCGATAGAGGCCGGCGCGCGCGGTTGTGCCGACCACCAATGTGCGATCGGCCAGCGCTGAATCCAGTCCGGGATGAATCGTAGCAGCAGCCAATACGTCGCGACCGTGAACGGCCATCGTTGCGGCCTCGCCCTGACCGGAGTTCTGGCGGGACCAAGTTCGTTTGACGTCGTTGGCAGCGTGAAAGGCGGTCGGCGGCACGATCCGCAGGTCGCTGCAGCCCATATTTTTGAGAGCGCGCGCCGCTGCGCCGATATTACCCGGCGATTTGGGCTTGAACAGCACGAAAGCGACGTTGTCGAGCGGCATCGGCATCGGCCTCAGGTTTGAATCAGGCCTGGATACTCACTTTAATCGTATTGGTGAGGAACATCCCGGGCGTGATCGCGCTTTGAGAGAACGGACTACCGCATGAAACGTAGGATAGATCGATGAAAATCGTTTCCTTTGGCGATGTGCACATGGCCACGCGCAATCTCGGGCGCATGGCCGACGTCTTGCGCGATACTGACTTGATTATCGTTTCGGGCGATTTGACCAACTTTGGCGGCATTGACGACGCCCGGAAAGTACTCGACAGCGTTCGCCAGGCGTGTGCGCACGTGCTCGCACTTCCGGGTAATCTCGACCGCCGTGAAGTCACACAGTTTCTCGAAGCCGAGGGGATTGCGCTGCACGGCAAAGGCGTGGTGCTTGATGGCATCGGCATTTTCGGCTGCGGCGGCTCCAACATTACTCCGTTCAACACGCCGACCGAACTGACCGAGGACGAAATATACGCGACGTTAAGACTTGGTCACGAGGTCGTTCAGAATCGCCGCCCACTCCTGATGGTCTGTCATACACCGCCCTACGAGACTAAATGTGACCGGATCGTTGGCGGCAAGGCGGTCGGCAGCACGGCCGCGCGACGCTTTATAGAAGAGGTGAAGCCAGACTTGTGCATTTCCGGCCATATTCATGAGTCAGCCGCCACCGATGCGATTGGGCCGACTAGAATCATCAATGCTGGACCATTCAAGGGCGGCGGCTATATCGTCATCCATGCTGACGGTTCGCAACTCGCGGCCAAACTCGAATTTCTTTGAGGTTCCTCTGCCCTCACTCGCTGCTCAGTCGATTCGCGTCTGGGGCGGCAAGATCGCACACGGATGGCCCATCATCCTCAAGAATTGTTTCAAGTTGATGCAGCGCTTTGTGCTGGGCCGAATGCCTTTCCCAAAGCACTGATTGGCCGGCGACGGTCTGCCACCGCTCAAAGGTCGCGGCCGACTGCCTCCGCAACCGGCTTCAGCACCCTCATCAACTCGGCGAACGACGCCGGATTCAATTGCTGGGGGCCGTCGGACAAGGCCTTTGTCGGTTGCGGGTGTACCTCGATTAGCAAGCCATCGGCCCCCGCGGCGACTGCCGCCAGCGCCATCGGCGTCACCAGCGACCATATTCCGGTGCCGTGGCTCGGGTCGACAATTACCGGCAGATGAGTCCATTGCTTAAGCAGCGGCACCGCGTTGAGATCCAGGGTGTTGCGGGTTGCAGTTTCGAAAGTGCGAATGCCGCGTTCGCACAGGACTACATTGGGATTGCCTTCCGAGAGGATATACTCGGCGGCCATCAGGAACTCCTCGATTCGAGTCGACATCCCGCGCTTGAGCAGGATCGGTTTGCGAATTTTGCCCAAGCGGCGCAGCAGTGAGAAATTCTGGGCGTTGCGCGCTCCCACCTGGAGCATATCGGCATGCTCAGCGACCAGTTCGATGTCGTGGGCGTCCATAATCTCGGTGACTACGGGCAAACCGCAGCGTCGGCCGGCATTTTCCAGCAACAGCAGACCTTCGTTCTCCATCCCCTGGAACGAATATGGGGAAGTGCGCGGTTTATAGGCGCCGCCGCGCAACAGATGAGCGCCCGAACGTACGATTGCGTCGGCAGCGCCCTCGACCTGCTCGCGGCTCTCGACCGCGCACGGGCCCGCAATCACAGCGAGCCGCTTGCCGCCGATGGCAGCGCCATTGACCCGGATTACGGAGCCCTCGGGCCGCACCTCGCGGCTTGCGAGCTTAAACGAATGGAGAACCGGCATCACACGGTCCACGCCTGAAACAGATTCCAGATGCTGGAGCGAGTGGGTTTCGCCGCGCTCCTCGCCCACGCAAGCGATCACGGTTCGCTCGATGCCAACGATCACGTGCGCACGGTAGTCGAGTTGCTCGACCATCCGCACGACATTCTGGATGTTGGCCTCGGTGGCATGCGCCTTCATTACGACGATCACGTTATGGGACCTCTTGCACTGAGAAATAACAAAGCTAGCGCCAGGACAAGCGCCTCACAAGGCTTATTTGGTTGAACCAAATCAGTCGACCTACTATTGTGACCATATCAATCCGGTTTATGATGCGTTTGGAGCGCATCGGCGGCATCTACCCAGACGGAGATGACTGTGATTCGCACCCTTTCGCGGCAGCTTAAGCTGATACACACGTCCGACGTTCACTTGGAGAGCGACACGTTTGGTTCGGGTCCCCGGGGCGATATCTTCCGTGACAGCGTGCGCCGCGCCTTTGCCGGAGTAATTGATGTCGCGAACGGCAACCGTGCCGACCTTCTCCTGATTGTAGGTGACCTGTTCGATTCGAACCGCGTCAGCGCCGAGGCGCTCGACTTCGCAATGGATCAGATTGAGCGCGCACGGATGCCGGTAGTGATGATACCTGGTAATCATGACGCGCATGACGAGCGTTCGATCTATGCCGCACTTTCCCCGGCTTCGTTGCCTGGAAACCTGCACCTGATCCTTGACCCCGAGGGTGTCTCGTTGGAATTTCCAGAGCTTGCCGCGCGTGTATGGGGTCGCGCGCTGGTTGAGCATTCGCCGGAATATCACCCGCTATCCGGCTTGCCGGAGCCCGTGCCGCACGCATGGAATATCGGCCTGGCACATGGGTTTTTCAGCGAAACCGCAACGAATCGCTCGTCGCCGATTACGCCGGCTGAAATCGAGGCGAGTGGCTACGACTATATCGCACTAGGCCATATTCACGTTTTCGGCGATGTATCCCAAGGCCGCACTCGCGCATTCTATTGCGGCACGCCGGCGCCACTCTATGCCAGTTCAGAGGCGGGTTGGGTACTACAGATCAATTGCGTTCCGGGCGAACCCGTCCGAGTCGAGCGATTGACGGTGGGCGGTTCCATCCCGGCAGATAGCCCCGTCAGCCACTGATCCTGCCTCCGAGAGGCGCTGTTTAATTCTCAAGCGCAGGATGTTTGTCGTGCCAGGGACACGCCTCCTCAAAGGCTGCGGCGAGCGCGATTAGGCCGACCTCATCGGCGGGCCGTCCCACAATTTGAAGTCCGATAGGCAACCCCGAGCCGGTGAACCCGTTTGGCAACGAAATCGCCGGTTGGCCAGTCGCGTTAAATGGGAAAGTGAACGGGATCCATCCGAAGGTTGCTTCAAGCGAGTCTTCGGGCGAGCCATACAGTGTTCCGAGCTTTACGGCTGGATACGGCAGAGTCGGCGTCAATAGCGCGTCGTATGGTAATAGCTCCTGCACGATTTGACGCGAAACGTTATGCATTTTCGCCACCGTGGCGATGTATTCGCTGGCGGACAGCCGGCGGCCGTTTTCCCAGGCGGCGCGCACGATCGGATCGACTGCGTCGGGATCGTGCAGCGGAATAGAGCTAATGCCCGCGCAGATTAACTTCTGCCCAATATCTTTTAGTAACGCAGCAGGATCGAGCTTCAGCGGCTCAATCCGATGGTCCATTGCGACCATGGTTTTACATGCGGTGTCAAATGCTGCCCTGACCTCGGAATCAACTGAGACCAGCGACGTTTCAGCAATCGCGGCTAGCCGCAGATGACGAGGTCTCAATTTCAGCGCGTCCACAAAGCTGCAAGATGGCGGCGGTGCCCAGTAGGGATCACCTGCGGCGGGACCCGACATAACGTCGAGGAGCAACGCCGCATCACGCACTGAGCGGGTCAATGGTCCATTGGTGGCAAAGCCGGCCCACCCTTCACCCATTACAGGAGCGTTAGACACGCGGCCGCGCGACGGCTTGATCCCGACGAGGCTGCAACAAGCGGCTGGCAGCCGAATTGAGCCGCCACCATCACTACCTTCAGCGACAGGATTCATGCCGGCGGCGACTGATGCGGCAGCGCCTCCGCTGGAACCGCCAGTGGTGCGCGACAAATCCCATGGATTATGCGCCGTTGGACATAGTCCACCGTCTGTAGTTGGTTTGCCGCCAAACTCCGGGGTTGTGGTCTTGCCGAGCAAGATACCGCCGGCGGCCATAATTCGCGCAGCGTATTCCTGGTCGGCGCGCGGTACAAAGTTCTCGAAATTCTTCGACCCGAGGGTTGTTCTGATACCCTTCGTCCAGGTGAGATCCTTGAGCGAAAAAGGAATCCCGTAAAGCGGTAGGGAAGCGCGTGCAGGCGCGGGGAGACGTTCGAGACGGGCAGCGTCTTCGAGCGCGCGTTCAGCGGTCAAGGTCATAAAGGCGCCGATCTTCGAGTTCAGGCGCTCGATACGATCGAGGAAAAACTCGGCCGCTTCACGCGGGCGAACTTCGTTATTTAATATCAGCTCACGCAGCTTCCAACCTTCAATCCAGGGGTCAAACATCAAATGATCCTCGCCAACCACAATAGTGCGCCTTTCGTTACGTCATTGTTCATTATCGGCAAGTCCGATCTATTTTCCAGAGCGGTTCCCTCGCCCGCTCGACGCCGAAGGAAATCTTCTCAAACGTCCCGATGTCTATCGCATAGACCAGCATTGAGGATCGCAGCACAGGGGCTAATGTTATTTTGAGGGTTTCGAGCGCTATTCAGAAACTTTTCAAAAAGGCATCTGTTGGTGTTCGCGGCATAATCGTCCTTGGCAGCGCGGTAGCCGTCGGCGGCATTTCCGCACTCGCCTGGGGTCAACCAGCGCGAGTTCGCGGAAGCGGCACTACAAATCAGTCCAATCAATCTGCTGAGAAAGCTGTAGTAACCTACCCGCAGCCGCCGCCGGGATTTGATCCTCTTATGGCGTCGGATAAGCAGCTGGCACGTTACGGATTTCCACCTCGGCCCGACGCTCGGGGAGCACCCGAATCATACCGCCATTGGCGTTCACTTAGTGTTGGTTCCGCGCATCGCAAATCCGACATTGGAGCGAACGACGATCTATCACGGTGCCACTCAACGTGCGCCGACTAAAAACGAGCCTCAATGAAGCACCAAACGTTTTGACGGACAAGAGAACGTCGATGGGTGAGACGGCGCTGTAAATGCGCTACGTTCTGCGACCCTCCCTGCACGGAGGAACTGCAAGCACTGGCATTTTGCGATGACCAGCAATTTGATTCTCGCCGGACCTCAAGCTGTGGCCGCACTACAGCGCAACATTTCGGGTTCGCTTTTCCCGCATTCTCCGACCCTGCGCTCTCCAGACCTTGCTGAATAGGGTTCAAGCTGGTAAAGGCAGCACTCCTTGCGAGGGTGTTGATCAGTTCCCAGCCCGCCGCGATTAAACTGGGTCGACGCCTCGGATCACACAAGCGCGGCGGGATCAAAACCAGGACCGCAGTAGGGTGAAGGGCGGAATTACGCAGGGGGTGGGTTGGGCTGATGCTCTAGCCGAAACGCGGGAGAATCGAGCGCTCTCAGCATCCCTCGTCAGCCTACGTCTGATTCTGCGCTACACGCGTCGAGGGGCTCGCAGCCGGCATTGGCAATCCCTAATGTGTCGAGCTTGTCATGGCCGCAGCAAAGCTGGATCAACGGCGCTGAGCGGGGGCTATCGCAGGATAGGGTGAAATGGTCAGGCGGCCGCGCTAATCTTTTTGGCTCGATGGTAATTCGAGAGGTGATTCTCTGGGTTCACGTGCTGTGCGGCGTCGTATGGGTCGGCGCCTGCGCAACGTTCGTCGTAGCGGCGGCAGCATTGAATGGAGAACCTGATGAATCATCCACTTTTACCATCAAGGTAGCTCCACAGATTAATCGCCTGTGTGTGCCGATGGCAATCGCGATTCCAATCACCGGGATCGGCAATCTGATGTTCGCCGCGCAGGCGCGCGGCTTGGTTCTTCCGGCCGAGTTCATCGGAATTGTCGCTGCCAAAGTCGGCCTCCTCAGCATCATGGCACTGGGATTGTTAGGTGCCTCGCGGGCGGCGGTCATACTTCAGAAACAATTACCAATGGGACCATCTGCGCCGCGGCACAAGGTCAACAGGCGAATAATGGCCTTATACGGGCTCATTACTGGGGCGGGAGTCTTCGCGTTGGTATTGGGGTTATGGCTTTCAGGAACTTAAATGCGCATCAGCGGAGACATTTTAGTTCTCACTGTGCACTTTTCATTGTAGCTGCGTTGTACAGCTGGCGAGAACGGAGTTGATGGAGCAGCCACCAAAGATCCAGGTCGGCGAGTTTACTGTCGCGTTTCTCAGTGATGGTATCTGGCGCAACGACGGCGGATGCATGTTCGGCGTAGTCCCACGCGAGCTATGGCAGCGCGACCACCCGGCAGATGATAGAAACCGTATCCGGCTAAATCTCGTTTGTCCCCTGATTCTCAAAGGCGGCGAAGCAATTGTCGTGGATACCGGTATCGGCAACCGGCTGAGCGAAGTTGAGCGCAAGATTTTCGACCACGGCGATGGCTGGCTTATCGATGGTCTCAAGCAGCTTGGTCTGGAACCCGGCGACGTAACTCACTTGCTTTTGTCTCATCTTCATTTCGACCATTGTGGGGGAATCATACGGCGACAAAATGCGGGAGGCTTTGATGCCGCGTTTCCCAAAGCTCGGATATTTCTACAAAAGGGCGAATTCGAGATTGCCAGCAATTCGAGCAACGAACGGCTGCGAGCCGCCTATCGGCATGTGGCTGAATGCCTCGAACCTGTCACTAGGATGCTGGAGCTAATCGACGGTGATGTGGACCTGGTGCCAGGTGTGACCGCGGTCGTCACGGGCGGTCATACCGAGCGGCATCAGGTCGCACTAGTGCATTCGTTAGGCGAATGTTTCATGCATTTGGCCGACATCGTTCCGACGCGTTCACATATGCGGGGAGCATGGAATCAGGCGTACGATCTCGATGTGCTGCGCACGATGGAGCAGAAGGCCCATTACCTTGGCCGTGCGATAGCTGAAGGATGGTGGGTTTCCTTCGCACACGACGCCTCGGTATGTGCGGCACGGATCGTGAATAACAGGGGAAAGTTGATGCTCGGAGAATCGCTGCCGGTACCTGAAGGTCTCAATCATAAGTGATGGGGGTCTCGGTCGCTGGATACGCAATTCACCTATCAGTGGCGAACTGGGAAATTGGCCGCGTATGGCCGCTTGGCCTTAATCGAGGAACTAAGTTGCTTTGTTGAGGGAAAACGCGTTATACTACGTGCGGGATGCGCTTGAACCATAGCACGTCCGTCCACCCAGATTCCTTTCCTAACTTACATAAAAGTAAAAGAGGCTCGTCTAACCAAGGAGTTAGCTGATGGCCGAAGTGAACACGTTTGAGCAAGTAATCAAGGCGGATCGTGCCGCTCGGGAAGCCAAACAGTGGCGCGGAACGCTGCTCGATTATCTGGAGCTGGTAAAGGGTGACCCTACCGTTACCAAGATGTCGCACGCACGCATTTACGACATGATTATCGCCTCCGGGCTGCGCAGCATTCACGAAACCGACGATCCGCGCACCAAACGTCTGTACAAAGATGAGCCGATCAAGGTCTACAATTTTTTCGCCGATGAATTTTTCGGCATTGAACGAACAATTGCCCAGATCGTCCGGTATTTCCATTCCGCGTCCCTCAAAGGCGAGGAAAGCCGGCAAGTGCTCTATCTGATGGGGCCAGTCGGCTCGGGCAAGAGTTCACTGGTCGAACGGGTCCAGCGCGGGCTTGAGCAACTCGATCCGGTGTACTCGATTGAGGGCTGCCCGATGCACGAGGAGCCACTGCATCTCATACCCCGCCATTTACGGCGGGAGTTCGAAAAAATGCTTGGCGTCCATATTGAAGGCGACTTGTGTCCGGTTTGCCGGTATCGGCTTAAGGAGAACTACGGCTTGCGCTACGAGGAAGTCCAGGTGGAGACCAGGAATTTCTCGAAACGCAACCGCATCGGCATCGGGGTGGTGCCGCCGGTCGATCCGAACAACCAGGATACCTCGGTGCTAATCGGCTCGGAGGATATTTCCAAGCTCGACCAGTACTCGGAGGGCGACCCGCGCGTGCTCGAACTTAACGGCGCGTTGAACGTCGGCAATCGGGGGTTGGTCGAATTCATTGAAGTGTTCAAGAACGAGACCGAATACCTGCACGCGATGATTACCGCGACCCAGGAGAAGGTGATGCCCGCGCCGGGCCGGCACGGCATGGTCTACGTCGATACTTGCATCCTAGCCCATTCGAACGAAGCCGAATGGCAGAAATTTAAGGCCGATCACACCAATGAAGCGATTCTCGACCGCATCGTCGTGGTCAAGGTGCCTTACAACCTGCGCCTGTCAGAAGAAGTAAAGATTTACCAGAAGATCATTCGCAACTCGGATTTCCGTGCCCACGTGGCGCCGCATACGCTGGAACTGGCATCGATGTTCGCAATTCTCTCGCGGCTCGAACCGACTTCGAAGTGCGATCTGATGACCAAATCGCGGCTGTACAATGGCGAGGAAGTGGTCGAGAAGGGACGCACCAAAAAAGTCGATGTGCAGGAACTGAAGGAAGACGCCAAGCGGGAGGGAATGAGCGGTATATCGACGCGCTTCATCATGAAGGCGCTCGACAACGCTCTCTCCGACAACGCCTCCGGCAACTGTATCAATCCGATCAACGTGCGCGAAGCGTTGATCTCGATGAGCAAGGAGGCAGACCTGCCCGACGATACCCGAAAACAGTACCTCGAATTCCTGCAGGATACGCTGCACAAGGAATACCTCGACTTACTCGAAAAAGAGATCACGCGCGCGTTCGTCTACTCTTATCAGGAACAGGCCGAGTCTTTGTTTCAGAACTACCTCGACCACGCCGAGGCCTACGTCAACAAGACCAAGGTGCGTGACCGCAATACCAAAGAGGAATTGCCGCCTGATGAGGGCTTCCTCAAATCCATCGAGGAACAAATCGCGATTATCGGCTCGGCTGCCGACGGCTTTCGCCAGGAGGTGATCGCATACCTGTGGGCGTCGTCTCGGCGTGGTGAGAAGGTCAGCTATCGCAGCTATGAACCGCTGAAGGAGGCGATCGAAAAGAAGCTGATGACCTCGGTGCGGGACATCTCGCGCATCATCACAAAGGCGCGCACGCGCGATGAGGAGCAGAGCGAAAAATACGGCGCCATGGTGAAGAACCTCCTCGAAAACGGCTATTGCGAATCGTGCGTCGACGTCGTACTGAAGTACGCGGCAAATAATTTGTGGAAGGATTAAGCAGTGCGCTTGCGATCTTTTTTGCGCTCGAAATCTGAAACGACTGAGCTCAGCGATTCAAAAGCATGGCAGGAACTCATCCGACTTGTCACTAGCGATGCAATGCGAAACCGAGTTGCGCTCAGCCCCTAGACGCTCCAGCTGCATGTCCGGATGGTGGCAGCCCCGTTCAAAACGTCCGACGTCGTAGAAGGTGCGGGGGAGGCCGGTTACTTGCTCGGCGAACTTTTGACCCGCCTAGCTGAGCAAGTAGGCAAGCCCGCGCCCGATACTGCGCAGGGCGCGCTGGCGTTTTTTGAAGGACCAGCTGCGCGGCTTCAACACGCCCGAGGCGGCGGAGCGCAGAGAGCGCGCTTGGCTCGGCGAGGTGGCACGAATTCTTAAGGGTCCCGGTCAAGGCTGATTATTGCTGCGTGTTTGCAGGGGGGCTCTATCGTCGGGTTGGGGGAAGAGGATGAAGTACAAAATCGAATTTCAATACAAGTCCAAGGAATCAACGCGACCGAGCGACGAGGTTCAGTCGGAAGATATAAGCTCCGAAACGGGGAAGTACATTCCAGTTCCGACGGTCGGTGACACCGTCGCGTGCAAGCTTCGTGGTCGCATAGAAGCATTCAAAGTCTTAACTCGCCACTTCTCTTATATTCAGTCCGGGGACCAGGAGATTTCTTGCTGCGTAAACATAGTTGTCACAGATGTGGAAAAGGGCGAGATGGCGGCAAGGCTCAAGGAATAACGATCCCGCGCGAGGCGGGAACACTGTTAGGATGGGCAAAGCCGGAATTTGACGCGCTCTCACATTGAGGTCGTTTGGGTTCTGCAGGATTGGCTATCATGGACGTGTGGTGACGGGACGCGATTATGAACAATGACACCATCTTCCGAGAATATAGACCCTCTGTCGCTGAACGCTCCGATCGTTCCGCAGGCGACCGCCTGCGGCATCGCGAGAAGGTGCGAGAGTCGATTCGTGAAAATATCGCCGACATTATCGCCGAAGAGTCCATTATCGGTAAAAGCAGGGACAAGGTAATCAAGGTTCCTTTACGGGGGATCAAGGAATACCGCTTCATATATGGCGAGAATAGCCCCGGTGTCGGGGAGGGCGATGGCGAAGCGCGGCCGGGCCAAGTCGTCGGCAAGACCGGCAAGGAAGGTCAGGACAAAGGTGACGGCCGCGCAGGCGACCGTCCGGGAGTCGATTATTACGAAACCGACGTCTCGCTCGAGGAACTGATTGATATCATGTTCGAGGACCTGGAGTTGCCCAACCTCGAACGGCGTGCGTTGCGCGAAATCCCATCCGACCGCTCCACCAAACGCAAGGGTTATCGCCACGTCGGCATCCGTGTCCGCCTGGACAAAAGGCGAACCGCGCGCCAGCGCGTGATGAGGGCGCTGGCCACCGGCCGCAAGCAGGACCTCGCTCAAGTCGAGGCCGCGGGCCAGATCGAAAACGCCAGCGAGGAGGAGCCCCAGCCTCTAGACCGGCCGGCCGTATTACAAGCCCCTGTGAAAAGGCGCTTTCCGTTCCACCAGGATGATCTCCGCTATAAGCATCTCGAAACCGATACCCGCGAGGATTCCAATGCCGTCGTCATCTGCATTATGGACACCTCCGGTTCGATGGACACGATGAAGAAGTATCTGGCTCGCAGCTTCTTCTTCCTGCTCTATCAATTCATCTCAACGCGCTATCGGAACGTTGAAATTGTATTCATCGGCCATCATACCGAAGCCAGTGAAGTGACCGAGGAGGAATTCTTCCACAAGGGGGAATCGGGCGGTACTTTCATTTCTTCCGGCTATCAAAAAGCGCTTGATATCATTACCGAGCGTTATCATCCGTCATTGTGGAATATCTACGCATTCCATTGCTCCGACGGCGACAATTTCGATTCAGACAACCCGGCTGCGTTAAGGACTGCTAAAGAACTGGCGGAAATCTGCAATCTGTTCGGCTACGGCGAGATCAAGCCGCTCGGTTCGCGCTATTACGAATCGTCGATGCTAAACGTGTTTCGGCGCCTGGATGAGCCCAATTTCCAGGCAGTGCTAATTGAGCGCAAAGAGGACATTTGGCCGTCATTTAAGGCTTTTTTGTCCAAGGATCGGGTCAAGGAATAAGCCCTCAGGCGCCGCTGAGGCACAATGCTGGATCGGTGAAAAATGGCGAATTACGAGGTCAGCGAACTGGTTGACTGGGACAAGCGGATCCGGGAAAAGGCGGCGGAATTCGGCCTCGACTGGTTCCCGCAGGAATTCGAGATTTGCGATCACAATGGCATGCTCGGCTACATGGCTTATTCGGGGATGCCGTCGCACTACCCCCATTGGTCATTCGGCAAAGCGTACGAAAAACTCAAAACGCTTTATGATTACGGCGTCAACGGACTGCCGTACGAGATGGTAATCAACTCGAACCCGGCGATCGCCTATTTGATGCGTGACAACACGTTGCTGCTGCAAATTCTGACGATTGCCCATGTCTACGGGCATAACGACTTCTTCAAGAACAATTTCACCTTCAAATCAGCGACGCGGGCGGAGTTGACAATCGAGTTCTTTAAAGCACATGCGATGCGAGTGCGGCGCTATATGGAGGATCCGTCGATCGGCGTGGAAAAGGTCGAGCGAATCCTCGATGCCGCACACGCGTTGTCGTGGCAATGCCGCCGCAACCTGGCCATCCGCAAGCTGAGCCGCAACGAGCAGGTCGAACGTGCGATCGAGAGTGCGCAGCCGCGTACCGACCCCTTTCAGCGCTTGCACGGCCGCCCTGAATTCAAAGAACCGGAGACGCGCAAGGTTCCGCTTGAGCCCGACGAGGACTTACTACTTTTTATCCGTGACCATAATCCTTTTCTGACGGAATGGGAAAAAGACCTGCTCACCATTGTGGACGAGGAAACCAAGTTTTTCCTGCCCATGATGGAAACCAAGATCATGAATGAGGGCTGGGCCAGTTACTGGCACAAGAAGATCGTCGAGGCGCTCGAACTCCCCCAGGGACTGCGCATTGAATTTATCGTTCGCCACAATCAGGTACTGCGTCCTATGCCTGGGTCGATTAATCCCTATCATGTCGGTTTCAAGATTTGGGAGGACATCTACCGGCGGCATACCGAACCGACTCCGGATGAAATCAAGAAATACGGCGTGCCTGGCAAAAACGGCAAGGATAAGCTGTTCGAAGTGCGCGAGGTCGAACGCGATACTTCGTTCGTGCGGCGCTATTTGACCGAAGAATTGATGCGTGAGATGGATATGTTTCAGTACGAGCCTCGCGGCGATGAGTTGGTAATCGACAAGGTCTCCGATGATGAAGGTTGGAAACAGATCAAGGAGACACTTATCAAAAACGTCGGCACCGGCTCGATCCCGGTGCTCAAAGTCGAGGACTCCGACTTTGGTCACAATCGCACCCTCTATCTGAAGCATTACCACGATGGGCGCGACCTGCTGCTCGAGTATGCTGAAAAGAGCCTCGCCTTCGCCTATCGGCTATGGGGCCGCGAATGCGTGCTGGAAACGACCCTACAGAGCAAACGCTCGCTGCTCTGCTACAACGAGCGCGGCTTCTCGATGCGCGCTCTGAAGTAGCGTCTCTCATTTTCATTTGAACCAAGCGCATTAGGCGTGGAACGAAGTGAGTTTCGGCCGAGCTTACCCGGCTCACGCGCAAACTCCGCTCACGGAACACGGATATGGATTACGGTCCGAAGTTCGAACAGGGGCTTCGGCTGATGCTTGAAGCGATCGCTGCGGCTGAGGACTCGGCTAATGCACCGCTCGCCCCAGCCGCTATGATGGCAGAACTCAACGAACTCGCGGAACTACGCGGGCGCCCGGCCTTCTATCCGTACCTGGGTTCAGGGGTTGGCCGCGGCGCACGTGCGATGCTTGCCGATGGCCGCTGGGTTCTCGATATGGCGCTTGGAATTGGCGTTCACCTCTTTGGCCACGGCAATCTGGATCTGATCGAGACCGCTATTCGAGCGGCGGCTTCAGACCTGGTGATGCAGGGAAATCTGGTTTTTAATCGCGAATATAATCTCCTGATGAAAGCCTTGCTGGCGCATGCGCCGCGCAGCATGGCTCATTGTTGGCTATCGCTATCCGGCGCCGATGCGAACGAGAACGCGCTCAAACTGGTTCGGCAAAAACGGGACGGGCGGCCGGGCATAATCGCATTTCGCGGATGCTTTCACGGGCGCACCAGCGCAATGGCCGAGGTCACCGATCGGCCTGATTACCGGCTTGGGCAACCACAAACCTTTCCGGTTAGATATCTGCCATTTTACGATCGCCACGATTCCCGTTCCGCGGCAACCACGTTGGCATCACTGCGACAGATTATCGCGCGCGACGGGGACCAGATCGCGGCCATGATCGTGGAACTCGTTCAGGGGGAAGCTGGCTTTATTACTGCGCCGCGAGAATTCTTCGTACCTCTATTCGAGCAGTGCCGCAGCGCCGGAATTCCCATATGGATAGACGAGGTGCAAACCTTTGCGCGCGTCTCGGAATTGTTTGCGACCGATCTGCTGAACCTCGCGGATTATGCCGACGTTATCACGATAGGCAAAATCTTCCATGGCAGTGCGCTGTTGTTCCGCAAAGAGTTCAGTCCGGATCCAGCACTGATTTCCGGCACCTACTCGGGGGCTACCGTGCCGATGACGATTGCCCGCCGCATCCTCGAGAAGCTGACGACCGAACGAATACTCGGTCCAGAGGGTCGCGAGAAACAACTGGAAAAGCTTACGCGCGATCACCTGGAACGGCTGTCGCGGACGAAGCCGGGACTGATTTCGGAGGTAGACGGCGTTGGCGCGATGATCGCTTTCCGCATTGGCGACGGCGCCCTGAACAGCACTCGCGAGTTCATACAGCGATGTTTTGATGCCGGACTGGTGCTCTACTACGGCGCCCATGACCCCGCGTGTGTAAGACTGTTCTTGCCCGCTGGCGTCCTGACCGAGGATGAATTGGGCGAAGCCTTCGTAATCATGCAACGCTGCTTGGAGTAGCTGGAATCAACAACTAAATGCCGTTTTCGCCTTAGCCGCGAGGCGCGGCCGGAAGTTCTGATGGCGTGAGGTTCGCGCGTTCGCGAGACAGGCGGTAATGGCTCAGCAGGCCAGTGATAAGCAACGCGGCCCCGAGCAGCGATGCGATCATCCCCAGCAGGCCTCCAACACTAGCGAGGTTCTGGCCCGCCGTCTCGATCACCAGGTCAGTGCCAAACGTCAGCAATATCCCACCAAAAAACACCAGAACATCAGAAAAGAATCGCATGTGCATTTGCTTTCGCCGAATGACGGAGCGAAGTCATCTCTTCGGCCTTTGTAGCTATGCCACGTCGCCGTTCCTGATCTAAGTCACGCCGCGGGTTACAGAGATAATTCCATGGAGTCCATTACAATTAACAACCCTCAGGACCGCAGGCCCATTGAGCAGAGGAATCCTTGAAGACTGGCGCGATGAACTGACGGTTCACCGTCATTGCTGCCCTGGAGTTCACCCAGCGCCTTGAGTGCCCCGATTGCAAATTCCAATGGTTGATCAAAGTTCCACGACGTCATCGTCGGTCTACGTCGGCCATGCGCTGCTTGAGAAAGCTACTATCCCAATGCTTCACCTCCACGATATGAAGGCCGCTCGGGCCAATCACAACCATATCGAGATCATCGGGGACGCGATGCGCTGTAAGCGAAAACTGGAGGTTAGTGAGTATAATAAAAAGACCCTCGCCATCGAGCTGCTGAATCTGCTGAGATACCTTGTCGAACGCGGTCTTCTCGCTTTCGTTGGCGAACTGACCGCAATAGATGGGTTCGAACCTCATTCCCGACCTCGTAGAAATAGCCTCGACCTTACCCGTGGCGGCATTGAGAGGGTCTTGTTGCTTATAGTTTGTCCAAAATACTTTTCACCTTGACGGCATCATTTCAGAAACTTCATTAACACTTCGCTGATATCATTTCCCATCTCCGTCTCCGTCAGACTCCGAGCAGGCTCACTGGTCGCTCCGCCGCGCTCCGCAGCGGTGTCTTGCCTCCTCTCGCTCTGGTCCGGGCAGTGCCAAAAGTCAGCAATATCCTACCAAAAACACCAGAACGGCAGAAAAAAATCGCATGTGCGCCTGCTTGCGCCAAATGACGGAGCGCATTTTGCCACGACCCTCGACCGCCGTAGTATGGCGATTCCGACTCCCTTTTTGTGTTCACCGTTTCTTCGGCGTTCCCGCAATCTTCGTGCAATTTTTGCGCAATTTCCGCGATAGTTGCATCCAAGCGACTTAGCGCCGCGCGAGAGCATCGAACTTCGCTCGTTAGTATTCTGGCCCGAAGAGGATCGAACCTGAGCGAGCCTGGCCCTGATCGAAAATACAAAACGGCGGCAACGATTCCCAGTCTGGAAGCGTTGCCGCTGTCCTGGTGCTGCTGCCGGTTTAGGAACTCAACGAATTGATGAACCTCAGCACTGCAGTGGCGCAGGCTTCTGCCTGATCAACATAGATTTCGTGCCCTCTCCCATCGATGACCGCGATGCGCGCGCGGGGGATCGCGTCACGCATCGCGACTTGTCCCTTGAGCGGCTCGAAGGCGCTGTTGGCGGGAGCGAGGATCAGGGTCGGCACCTTAATCTGCGAGAGCAGCGGAGCAACATCGACAGTCGGCACCGCTCGACACAATCCCTGCAGAACGTGCGTCGGAATTCGCGCCCATTGATCGATCACCCACTCCGTATGGGCGGGATTCCCGCCGGTTAGTCCACCTCCCGATTCCATCAGCGTCTTGGCCCAGCCACCGGACCCAAGCTTGCCGAGCGCCGTCGGCCAGTCTTCGTAGCCGAGCGCGAACATTTTTTGCACACGGGGCGGAATCGAAGTTGGTGCTGAAAGAAGTGTGAGGCTCTTCAGCCGCTCGGGCCATCTCACAGCGAACGCAATACCGAGCGTTCCGCCAATCGACTCACCCAGGTAATGCACCTTCTCAAGCCCCAGTCCATCGAGGAAGCCCTTCATATCGAGCAATAACTCCTCGGCCGACCATTTATGCTCAGGGCCAGGGTCGGCGGATTGTCCGTGACCGCGCATGTCGCGGCGGATGACGCGAAGTTTGCCGGCGAGCAACGGAACCCAGTGATGCCAGAAACGCAGATTGCGCCCGAAGCCGTGCTGAATCCAGATCGTCTCGGCCTGCTTCCACGGATCGGTGAAGTCATCGAGTTCGTAATACATCTCATAATTGTTGGCGGTGATCTTCGGCATTTTTTTCAACGGCCCAGCATGCGCTAGCCGCTTCGACTTCGCTCAGGGCTTCGGCGCGGCTCACCGCGCTTCGGCTTAACGGTCGCGGCTTGCCTATCCCATTGGGGACGATGTCTCGATGCTGGCAGCCCTCCTTCGCTCGCTCTGTACACCTTTCGCGACCAGAGCTGAAGAGGCGCCACTGAGCGATTATTGGTTTGCGATTTTGGGCGAGCGGCGATAATTGAAACTTGAGCTCGACGCCCGGCCAGAGCGGCAACCTGGCGCATTTTTCAGATAACGAAGCGGACGGCCCAGGGCGGCGCCGGAATACAGATAACGGAGGCATGGCGATGGAATTTGGTATGTTTCACGAGTTTCAATGTCCTCCAGGACACAGCGAGGAGCAGGCATTTGCCGAGTCCTTTGAGCAGGTGGATGCGGCGGAACAGTTGGGGCTCGATGCAATGTGGCTCGCCGAATTGCATATGCTGCCGCGCCGTTCCGTGTTGTCGGCTCCGCTTACTATCGCCAGTGCGATCGCCGCGCGTACCCGCAAAATCAAAATTGGCATCGCGGTTCAGGTGTTGCCGCTATGCCATCCATTGCGGCTGGCCGAGGAAGCGGCGACCGTGGACCAAATCAGCCACGGACGCTTGATTTTCGGCGTCGGACGCAGCGGTTTCCCCCGAACCTACGAAGCCTACGGTGTATCCTACGGTGAGAGCCGTGAGCGCTTTGGCGAGGTTCTCGAAATCGTTAAACAGGCATGGACTGAGACCAGCTTTTCTTATCAGGGTAAATATTACAGCTTTGACAAAGTTCACCTGGTGCCGAAGCCTTATCAAAAGCCCTATCCACCGATCCGCGTAGCGGCAACGAGCGCCGACACATTTGCGGGCATCGGCAAGTTAGGGTATCCGATCTTTGTCGCAGTGCGCCTGGGCACATTGTCGGAATTGGCGCCGAGTATCAGGGCATACCGTGACGCCTATCAAGCTGCCGGCCATGCTGGAGAAGCCGAGGTGTTCTTGCGGGTTCCGGTTTACGTAGCGGCAACGGACGCACAGGCGCGCTCTGAGCCCGAGGAAAGCATCATGAGCTTCTACCGGTTTCTCGGCACCATGCTGGAGAAATCCGCGTCAAGCGCAGGGGTCCGTGCGATCGAGCAGCGGGCCGAACGGGGTCAACGGCTGCAGACGATTGCCTACGAAGACGCTTTACGCGACAAGGTTGTCGTCGGCACCCCCGAATCGGTGGCCGCACGAATCAACCAATTGCGCGCGGAGCTTGGCCTCAATGGAATACTCGCTGAACTCAACTGCGGCAGTCTTATTCCGCATGCGAAAGTAATGAAATCGATGGAGCTGCTGTGCGAAAAGGTTATGCCGCAATTCAGGCAATAGTCGACTGAGTATTTAAACTGGAGGAAATCAAAATGGCTTCAACACCGTCGTCATCATCGCCTCTGGACCGAATCCGGTCGGTGGTACCGAAGCTGGCCGAGCTTACTGAGAAGGTCCTGTTCGGCGACGTATGGGAACGTCCGGGACTCTCGAAACGTGACCGCAGCCTGATCACTTGCGCGGCACTGGTTGCATTGCAGCGGCCCGATCAGCTTCGCGGTCATCTGCAACGCGCGCTGGAAAACGGCGTGACCAAGGACGAGTTGAGTGAGCTCATTACCCATCTTGCTTTCTATTCAGGATGGCCGACAGCGGTGACAGCAGCCGCAATCGCAAAGGAGATCTTTGATAAGCGTTAATGGCTGACATTCAGCCGACGAACCGGCGATGGCCGGTCCGATAAGCGGACCGGCTTCGTCAAATGGCCAGAATTCGGCAGAAAGGAACCAGCAAATGGCCGTCTCACCACAATCATCATCGCCGCGAGAGCGCATCCGCGCGGTAGTGCCCAAGTTAATCGACCTGACTGAAAAAGTTCTGTTTGGCGATGTATGGGAACGTTCGCAGCTCTCGAAGCGTGACCGGAGCCTCATCACCTGCGCCGCACTGGTTGCATTGCAGCGCCCCGAGCAGCTCCGGATTCACCTGGAGCGCGCGTTGGAAAACGGCGTGACCAAGGACGAGCTGAGCGAATTGATCACCCATCTTGCCTTCTATTCGGGATGGCCGACGGCAGTGACGGCCGCAGGCATCGCGAAGGAAATCTTCGAAAAGCGGTAATCGCAAATCTTCAAGTCAGGCGCCAGGAGTGGTGCTGATGGGTGCGAACTTGAACGTAGGCTTCATCGGACTAGGCACAATGGGAGCCCGGATGGCCGCGAGTTTACAGCGGGCGGGTTACCAGTTGATCGTCAACGATATTCGCCGCGCGGCTGCCGAGCCGCATCTGCAAAAGGGTGCCGAATGGGCGGATACGCCACGCCAGGTTGCCGAAGCGGCAGAGGTGGTGTTCACTTCGTTGCCGGCGCCGCCCGACGTTGAAGCGGTTGCGTCGGGCGAGAACGGAATAATCTCCGGCATGAGGCGCGGCGGCGTCTATTTCGACTTGTCGACCAATTCACCGGTGCTGGTGCGGCGCTTTTGCGCGAGCTTTGCCGACCGTGGCGCTTATATGCTGGACGCGCCCGTCAGTGGGGGGCCGCGAGGCGCCGCGAGCGGCCGGCTGGCTATCTGGGTCGGCGGTGACCGCAGTAGCTTTGACCGCTACAAGCCGGTGCTCGACGCGATTGGCGACCAGGCGCGCTACGTCGGTCCGATCGGCTCGGCCACGGTGGCTAAGCTCGTGCACAATTGCGCCGGCTATATGTTGCAACGTGCTCTGTCGGAAGTCTTCACGATGGGTGTAAAGGCTGGAGTTGACCCATTAGCGCTGTGGGAAGCGGTGCGGCAGGGCGCGCTCGGCCGCTCACGCACGTTCGATGGGCTTGCCGCGCACTTTCTGCCTGCGAACTACGATCCACCCGATTTCGCCTTGCGCCTCGCTCACAAAGACGTCTCGCTCGCGGCCGAATTGGGGCGCCAATTGAAGGTGCCGATGCCGATGGCGGAGTTGGCATTAGAGGAACTAACCGCGGCGCTGCATCGAGGATGGGGCGAGCGCGATTCGCGGGTCGCGATGCTATTGCAGCAGGAGCGCGCCGGTGTACAAGTCTCGGTTGAGCCGGAACGGATCCGGGCGGTGTTCAAGAAAGACTAGTGCGCACTTCCAATAGGCCCTTGCGGGCCATTCGGCGGACTTCTTTTGAGTGACGCACCTCCAAACGGCGCTGTGCGCCGATCGGGCAGACTCGTTTGCTCGTTTCGCTTTGCTCCACTAGCGTGCTCGGCTCAGTTTCGTTCCGCCTGGTGAGCTCGGCTCCGCTGCGCTTGGCCTAGTGCAAGACCGGGCACGGCGCGAGCCGAGGGTAAGGTCAGAGCAGTGATTGGTGAAATACCCGAATACGAGATCTTTGCAATCCGTTACGCCACTCGAACAGCGCGCCGCGCTGACCATTTTATTGGCGGCGATCCGCACGACGGTCCGATGCCGATGGATTATTTCGTCTGGGTCGTCGCGGGCGCTGACCGTATTTTCCTGGTGGATACCGGTTTCACTGTCGAGACGGCCGCGCGCCGCAAACGGCAGTTCTTGCGCTGTCCGATCGAGAGCCTGCGCCAGATCGGTATTGTACCCGATTCAATTACTGACGTAGTGCTGACCCATCTGCACTACGACCATGTCGGCAATTTTCATAAATTGCCCAACGCCCGCTTCCATCTGCAGGAGCGCGAACTCGCCTTTGCCACTGGCCGCCATATGCGTTATCCGTACTTCGGTCATGGCTTTGAGGTGGAAGATGTGGTCGGGATGGTGCGGCTGAACTTCAAGCGCCGGGTCGAACTGTATGACGGCGATGCCGACCTTGCCGCCGGTGTCACCTTGCATCTGGCGCCGGGGCATACCGCTGGTCTTCAGGTCGTACGGGTGCGCACCAGGCGTGGCAACGTGGTGCTAGCGTCGGACGCGAGTCATTTTTATGAAAATTTCGAAACCAATCGGCCGTTTATAGCGGCTCTGGATATAGGAGCGATGCTCGATTCTTTTCGCAAGGTCGAGCGTCTGGCGGATTCTCGCAGTCACATCGTGCCCGGCCACGACCCGCTGGTGATGCGCCGATATGCGCCTCCTTCACCAGCGCTGCAGGATATCGTTGCGCGCATCTCCCAGGGAATTGCTGGCGCGACTACGGAAGTATCGGGATCGTCTGCCGGCCGATTTCAAGTTCGATCGGCTGGAAGCCCATCAGCGTGGCTGAGGTCTTCTTCGACACTAATATTCTCTTGTATCTGTTGTCCGGGGACACGAGTAAGGCGTGCCGGGCGGAGGAACTAATCGCCTCGTGCGGGGTCATCAGCGTTCAGGTCCTCAATGAGTTTGTCGCAGTCGCCGTGCGCAAGCATGCGCTGGAAATTGACGAAATCCGAGAGATATTGTCGACGGTTCGCAGACTCTGCGTGGTGAGGCCGGTTGATATCGAGACGCATGAGTTGGCGCTCGATCTGGCCGAAGCGCGCCATTTTTCCATTTACGACGCTCTGATCATCGCCGCCGCTTTGCGGTCGGCGTGCACCATCCTCTACTCAGAGGATTTGCAGCACAATCAGCGAATTGAAAAGTTGACGATCAGGAATCCTTTCGTTGGCCAGCTAAACTGAGCAACTGCCTTGAGCTGGAGGGCTCTTCGGCTTCATTAGTTAATTACTTTGGCTTGACGGAGCTCTGCGATCCGCTCGCGCGAGACGCCGGTCTCGCGCAGGACCTCTTCCGTTTGTTCTCCTAGCTTTGGTGGAATTCGCCACATTCGTGCCGGTGTCTCGCTGAAGCGCATCCCCGGATTGGTGGTGCGCACGGTGCCCGCCTCCGGATGTTCGTATAGCGTGAAGTTTTCGTTCGCGATTATCTCAGGGTCGCTGAATAAGGTGTCATACGTATGGACCGGGCCGCCGGGGCAGTCGGCCTCTTCAAGCTTTTTGAGCCAATATGCCGAGTCTTGTTCGGGGAATAAACCCGCAATCCCTTTGAGGCAGGTGCGCAACCGTTGACGCCGATCGGGGATTTCCCACCATTCAGGATGGCCGATGGCGGCTAGCAGCCGGCTCCATTGCTCATCAGTATATGGCGCGATGGTGACGTAACCGTCTTTGGTGCGGAACGGGTCAAGGCTGCCGTTCTTGGGGGTCTGGTCCTTATACTCATCCTCCGGCACGAATACATACCCGACCATCGAATCGTTGGCCGCAAACGCCATCATCGCCTCAACCATCGCGACCCGGATAAATTGGCCGACACCGCGATTGCGCGCGGCGTGCAGCGCGGCAACGATGCTCAAGGCGGCGGTCATGCCGCTGATCTTGTCCGCCAGCGCCATCCTGACGGCCACCGGCTTGCCCCCCGGACCGCCTTGGACCGCGGTCATCCCGGAGAATCCCTGAATTACAGGGTCATACGCGGGGGCGTTGGCCATTTTGCCTTTCGGCCCAAAGCCGTGAATCGCGCAATACACGATTTTCGGGTTCACCTTGCGGATATCCGCGTAGCCGATCCCGAGACGGTCAGCGACACCAGGACGGTTGTTCTCGATAATGGCGTCGCACTTTCCCGCGAGCACTTTGACGAGATCCCGCCCATGTTCTTTTTTGAGGTCGATGACGATACTGCGCTTGTTCCGGTTAAAGACCAGGAAGCCCGAATTTATGCCGTTCTTGCGCGGCCGCCCGATACTACGCGTGGGGTCGCCTTCCGGCGGCTCCACTTTGATGACGTCGGCACCCATATCGCCGAGCAGCATCGTGCAGAACGGCCCGGAAACAACCTGAGTCAAATCGAGAATATGGAATCCCGCAAGTGGTCCTTCCGCCATTTCTTTCCTTTTTCACCGATTTATTCTTACGCGCACCTCGCGGAGTCGTTTCCCTTCGGCGCTGCTCCGGGCTTCGGCCGGCTACGCTCGGTCTCGGCTCACCGCGTTGGCCAAAGCGGTCTCCGCTAATGACAAGCGGCACGTCTCCGGTTGTCCTCGTTTGATGCCGCACCTTTGAAGCATTGACCCAGTTGATCGATCGCTCTCAGATAGCCCTCGCGAATGGCCCATTGAATTATCGGAGCCGAGCATGAGTGAGCGAAGGAAGTTCGCGCCGCACACGCTCAAGATATTCCATGTCAATCGGAGCTACCAATACACCTTCTTGATCGGCGGCACGAGCCAGCACCCGCCCCCATGGATCGACGATCATCGAATTGCCGTAATCGGCAAAACCATGCACGTTGGTGCCAAATTGCGCTGGAGCTAAAATGTAACATTGATTCTCGATTGCACGCGCACGTATCAGCACTTCCCAATGGGCCTCACCCGTTGGAAAAGTAAATGCGCTCGGAATCGTGACAATAGCCGTCCCGGCATAGACCAGGCGCCGGTACAACTCAGGGAACCGAACGTCGTAGCATACGCTTAGCCCGACTGTCCCCAGATCCGTCGCCGCGGTAACCACTTCAGAGCCAGGCATTTTGGCTTCGGATTCTTTGACCGTGACCCGCCCGGGCAGATCGATATCGAACAAATGGATCTTGCGATAAACAGCGATCCGCGCGCCGTCAGGGGCAAACAGAACCGACGTATTGTAACGGCGGTTCTCGCCTGGCACGTGTTCGGTTATCGAGCCGGCGAGCAGATGGATTTCCAGCTCCCGCGCCAAGCGGGCCATCGCCGTCAACGTGTCACCGACCAGGCTTTCTGCTGCACCAGCCTCCTCCGCTCGCTTGCCGCGCCAGTTGAAAGTTTCCGGCAAGCCGACCAAGCGTGCGCCGCGCGCGGCCGCCAGACGAATCATCCGCTCCGCTTTTTCGAGGTTTGCCGCCTTGTCGGAAGTGGAGGTCATCTGGATGACTGCTGCCAGGTACGTCATAACTGAAACCTCCTCACCGCCACCCCGTCCTCTCTATGTGTCCTTGCCCGCGTCCTGCCTGTCCATCTCCCGCTCCGTTGCGGGAGGTGAGGTGAGGGTGCCGGGAGGGAGAGGATAATGGGTGAGGGTTCTGCGTTCGCCCGCTTGCACCATCGGCCGCGCAACGCTGAGTTCAATATCGTGGAACGGATTGATCAACAGTCAGCGACCATTGATCGATGCCGCCACTCAAGTTAGCCACCCGTTCGAACCCCATCCGTGTAAGATATATCGCGACTTGTGCGCTACGAATGCCGTGATGACAAATGATTACCCATTCCGCGTCGGCGTCCAGTTCGTTCAAGTGCGATGGCACGTCGGCCATCGGAAGGTGGAGCGCGCCTGGGAAGCGTGCGAAGGCAACCTCCTCCGGTTCTCGCACGTCGAGTAGACGGATGTGGCCGCCACACGTCAGGCGACGTTTAAGCTCGACAGGTTCGATTTCGCCGATTACCGCCATTCGTGCCGCCCATAAAGTGCTTCTCGATTTGCCCTTTTCACTGACATAGCATGACAATGCCGGTCGAGTGAAATATGAAGGCGGACGCTTGACTCTAATGGGCTACGATGACCACGACGAACATCTGTCCGTATTCCAACGACGCCTGGAGCAGTTGCAGCAGCGCTACAGCTTTGGCGAGGCATCGATGCGGCTGGCGCTCGAGCAGGCGGAGCTGGCCGCGCGGGATGGTGAAGTACCAGTTGGGGCAGTCGTAATGGCTGGCCGGCGCGTGATTGCTGCCTCGCACAATCTGCCCATCGGTCTCCGCGATCCGACAGCCCATGCAGAGATCCTCGCCATTCGTGACGCCGCAGCATATCTGGGTGAATCCCGGCTCGTCGACACCTCAATTTTCGTCACGCTCGAGCCCTGCGTGATGTGTATCGGTGCGATTCTGAACGCGCGTGTCGCCCAAGTGTACTACGGCGCGCGCGACGAGAAGGCCGGCGCGTTGGGTTCGGTCTATGATATCGGCCGCGACGGCCGCCTGAACCATCGAGTGGAAGTATATGGCGGCATCCTAGGCGCTGAATGTGCCCGACTGCTGGGTGAATTTTTCGAATCCCGCCGACGGCATGAGAGTGCCGAGCAAAGATAGCGGCGGAGCCGCTCGAGCCCAAGCTTAGATCTTCAGGAAAATTTCGCGGCTACCCTCGAGGGTGAGTTTTTTGACCGAACTTACGCGGTCGCTGAATTGTGCCAGAGTAGACAATTGGCTCGAACCAACGTCGACGAGCACCGCAAAGATGCTGAATTTTAGTTCCTCTTTGCGGCGGCGCAATTCGGCCAGCCATTCTGGAGCAACCTGGCATTCGCCGTCAGTGATTACGACCACATCACCGCGCTTCAGTTTCTTGTCTTCAAGCAGGCTAACGGCCGCATCGATTGGCGCCTGAAAGTCGGTGCCGCCGCCCGGAAAGTATTCGGCCATTTCGAGCACTTTCGTCAGTTCCGGCTGATAGCGGCGCCTGTTGTTCAAATCGAGCACTTTCAGGCTCTCCGGACCGGAAGAAAACAGCACCGCGCGGAACAAACGCCGCTGCCGCCGCGCGATATCCATGAGCGTCAAGCTCACGGCCTTCGCCCATAATTCCTTATCGCCCTGCATCGAAGAACTGACGTCGATACAAACGACCATTGGACCGCGACCCTTCTGTTCGTCTTCGCGCAGTCGATACTGCAGCACCTCGCCTTCGAGCAGGCGGCGCATGAAGTCGACGCGCAATCCCGGGTGATGCAGCGCGATCAACTCGGCGGGAATCAGGCGGCCCAGTTCCGCGCCGCGCTCGACGTCGTAGGCTTCCGCGACACCACGGTCGAGAGTTCGGCGCCGCAATGCGCGAGCGTCCTGTTTGAAGCGGCCGACCAAACGTGCGAGTTCTCCCAGCTTCTTGTTGCGCGCGAGGCGGCGGCCTAATTCCAGCCGCTCGCCGGCCGGAAGCCGCCCGCCCTGCCCGAATTCGAGGCTGAAGTCGTGACTATCCTGGGCAACTCTGTCGATCTCATCTGATAATTGTCCGCTGCGGAGCTGAAGCCGTTTGATTTCGCTATGGTCGCTGTGACGGGACTGTTCCTCGAAGATGCGGACCTTCTGGTTGAGCCGGGCCTCAGCGACCTGGGCTGCGCGCGCCGCCGCGTCCTTAAGTTCTTCGATTTTCTTTTCCAGCTCTTTGTCGGCCGGTTGTCCTGCCGAATCCTGCTTATGCTGCTCGGACAATTCCACCGCATTCTTGAGTGCGGCTGCGCTTTGCTCGAGTTGTTCTTCCTGATGCTTGAGGTCCCACAAGTCGAGCATCTCGCGCCGGTTAACCAGCTTCTCGGCGCGAACCGTTTCGAGCACTTGTTCGCCCAGCACCAGAGCGGCGATAACGGCCTTGTCCTCTTCCAGCAACGTTCGTGACTTGAGCATCTCAAACCCAGGGGAAGGGATCAGCTGCTGGAGAATCGTGCGATTCAGGACCGTGCTGCGGCGAACGGCATCTCCTGGCATCCAGACCAGATTATATTTGAACAATCCAAAGAACAGATCCTGGAGCAAGGCGCCAAAATATGGCACCAGCATCTCGCCTGATTCGATCAGGCTGCGAATCGCCGACGTGCTTAGACCTAGCTCATTCCATGCCCGGCGGTCGTAACTGTCGTTTTCGAGCCACGCGGCGTTGTGGGGCACTCGCGGGATATGGAATTGCCGCGGTTTTACAGTTTTGCGTGTGCGTGGCATACCGACGAAGCCCTGATGCAAGAGATTATCAGGCATGTGCCCGCGAAAAGCGACCTCGAAAAAATTATGCGGGCGTGGAACCAAGTAAAAGGCTTGAATATTGTCTGTGATGCGTCACAAGATCGTTGTGGAGTCGCCTGGCGCCAGCCAAGCCGCTCGCAACGGCGACGCTGATTCTTTGATATGCAAGTGACCAGCAAGCGTAATGAATTGCCTCCGCGTCAACATTCACTGTTATTGGCTGCCATCCATGAGTTTATAGCAACTGCGCAGCCGATAGGCTCCCAGCAGCTGGCGGCCCGCCGTTCTCTCGGGATTCGCGCAGCCATGGTCCGAAATCTGATGGCGGAGTTGGATGAATCCGGCTACTTGCTTCAGCCCCATACCTCGGCCGCCCGGGTGCCGACGGAACGCGCCTTTCGTTACTTCGTTGACCATCTGATCCTGCCGCCGATTCGGTTCGCAGACCGCACCCAGATCGAGCTGCACTATTCTGCTCCCGCCAGCGATTCGACCGAGGTGATCCGCGACACTTCGCGGTTGCTGGCGCTCATGACCGGGCAGGCCGCCGTGGTGATGGCCCCACGGCTCGAATCGGTGCAGCTCAAGCAGGTGCAGTTGCTTAGATTGCGCGAATACGAGGTGCTTGCGATTTTCGTCGTCGCGACCGGCGGCGTGCATAACCGTCTCTTGCACGCCGACGTTGATTATGGCCAGTCCGACCTCGATCGCATGTCGGGTTACCTGAACGAATCTCTGGGCGGACGCACCCTCGAGCAGGCCCGCGAGTGGGTTGCGGACCAGCTCAAGCAGGAACGTGCGCTCTACGATCAATTCATGCACGCCGCGCTGGTGATGGGCGGGGCTATCGCACGCAATCCTTCGCCGGCCGAAATCTACGTGGAAGGCAGCAGCAAGGCATTCGATCAACCGGAGTTCGCAGACCCAGTCAGGATGCGCGAGTTGCTGCGCGCGCTTGATGATAAAACGGCGCTGCTTGACCTGCTGGAACGTGCTCTAAGCGAGAGCGAACTTTTGGTCTCGATTGGCTCTGAGAACTTTGACGCGCGTCTCTCAGGCTTGAGTGTGGTCGCGAGCCCTTATATCAGCGGCGCTCATCCTCTGGGCAGTCTGGCTGTGGTTGGTCCGGTGCGGATGGACTACGAGCGTGTGATTCCGCTTGTGAGTTATACCGCCCGTGCGCTCTCCCGCGCTTTAGAGTTTTGACGGCTATCCTTGCGATAGAGGGTGGCTAGAGACCGATCTGTTCCCGACTGCGCCGAAAGATAATTGTCCCGCCAGGGTCTCACTCTCCGCTTGCTCATCAGACCCGGCTCATTTATTGCGCAGCGCAGGCCGGCTTGATTGACCAAATTGGGGGCATTGCGCCTTCGCCCGATTTTCGCCAATATATGAACAAAGCTGAGTCTCACTCGGAACGAAGTGGAGCCGGTGAGCCGAAGCCCTGAGCTTGCCGAAGGGAAACGAGTCCGCGAGGTGCGCATTCAAGAAGCGGCGCGCGTTTTAAGGAAGGGCGTTATGGCGACTCTGACTAAACGGCAGAAGCAAATGGTCGATTATCTTGAGAATTACATCGAGGAGCACGGATACGCGCCGACCCTTGCCGAAGTTGGGGAGTATTTCGGACTTTCCTCGCTGGCGACGGTCCACAAACATCTGCGAAACCTCGAAAACAAAGGGTTCATCCGCCGAATGCATAACCATAGCCGGGCGCTGGAGATCGTCAGTAAGAGCAACGGCGCACCGGCCGCGCGCGAACTGCCGCTGCTGGGTCAGGTCGCGGCGGGGGCGCCAATCTCGGCCATCGAAGGGAACGACACGATTTCGGTGCCGGAGCAATTTGTGCGGCGCGACAATACCTTCTGTCTGCGCGTCAAGGGCGAATCGATGGTGGACGAGGGTATCCGCGACGGCGACTACATTATCGTCGAAGGCCGCGACGCTGCAAACCAGGGCGAAACGGTGGTCGCCTTAATCGGCGATGAGGCGACCGTCAAGAAGTACTATCGCGAAGCTGACGGGCGCATACGCCTGCAGCCAGCGAATCCCTCGATGGAACCCATCTACCTGCCCGAAGACGGGCTGCAAATTCGGGGTGTGGTGGTAGGGCTGATGCGCCATTATCGATGATTTGCAGCCGATTGTTGTATAGTGAGCCGCGACCGCTTTTGCAGTCCATTATTCGCAGACCAAAGGCGTGGAGCATGATTTCCCCGTTCGCTGCCAAATCCTGTGTAAATATTCGATCACTTGTACATCGCGAGTCGTCGTTTCGTTTTGCCCGCGCGCCCATGTGAGAGAGCCTGCCTCAGCCATAAGATAAGCGGCGCGTGTTATTGACCTAAATAGCCACTCGGCTAACACAGATGGTTGCCTTTCAAGAGCAACGCAGGACCGACCTCGTTGCAGCAACCTGGTTAGCGCCGCCCAAAGGTGCTTTGCCTCGAACGAGACGATAGGGGTCATTTGGGCAACAAAGCGGCGTCTGCGTTTTGGCCTCAAGATGCCGTGATTATGTCTCCCTCCAGGAACAGTACCGCGCCCGGTCCTTCGAATCAGGAGGAACGATCAAACGGTCAAACGACAACCTCCATAGAACAGGAATGGTTCGGCGGCTCCCGGATGAAACGAGGTGCAAAGCCTGCGAACAGACGTGCGCTCTTGACCAAATCAGCAGCAGCGGCTGTGCTCCCGGTATCGTTGGGCGAGCGCTGCTTTGAATGCCTGTGTCTGCATACGGCGGGAATCGAAGGTCCGAGTCTTGGAGTAATCTCTGCCCCGGTTCAGTCGCTTCAACTCGGCATAAATTTCGTGCGCGGCGATGGCTAGCTCCCGAACCACTGCGCGAGACCGTTGGATCAATGCTGTGCCGCGGGTGACACGGCCGCTGCCAAGTTGATAGTTCATGCGGCGGCCTCCTCCTCACGAGCAATGCTGCGCTCTGCACCGAGCAGCAGCCGCGCCCACACGCGGACCGAATCGGCCAGAATAATCCACACCACAAAGATAAAGACCGCGGTCATCACCGCGTCGACCCGATCGTTCCAAACCAACCGGGTGATCTCCCCGGCGCGCGCGGCGCTGATGGCAGGTTTAGCCAGCTCCGCCTCAAGCAGTGCGGCGTGCGCGAGGAAACCCACATTCGCCGCTCGGCTCATGATCTTTTCGAAGCCGGCTCTCATGGTGACGGCGAACAACCATAAAAGCGGCGCGAGGGTTATCCATGCATAGCGCGCTTTGCGCTGGCGGATCATCGCGCTCGTCGCGACGCACAACGCGATCGTTGCGAGCATCTGGTTGGCGATGCCGAACAACGGCCACAAGGAATTGATGCCGCCGAGGGGATCGACCGTGCCGAAATAGAGAAAATAACCCCAGGCCCCCACAATCAACGCCGAAGTGACAACGATATTTGGATAGGAGCCACTGTTGCCGAGCGGTTTCCATAAATTGCCCAGCAAATCCTGAAGCATGAAGCGCGCAACGCGGGTGCCGGCATCGAGCGTGCTCAGAATGAACAACGCCTCGAACATAATCGCGAAATGGTACCAGACCGCGACCACCGCGCCTCCGTCAAGCGATCCGGCAAAGATCTGTGCCATGGCGACAGCCAGCGAGGGTGCGCCGCCGGTGCGCGAGAACAGCGACGCCTCACCCATCGTCGCGGCGAGATGGTTCATTTCCTGTAAGGTAAGAGGGAATCCCCACGAACTGATTTTTGCGCATGCTGCAGCGCCGGTGCCGATCACGCCAGTCGGCGCGTTGATCGCGAAGTAGACGCCCGGCTTGAGCATCACGGCAGCGATCAGGGCCATTACGGCGACGAATGACTCCATCATCATGCATCCGTAGCCGACCATGCGCGCATCGCGCTCGTCTTGAAGCATTTTCGGAGTAGTGCCCGATGCGATCAGTGAATGGAATCCGGAAATCGCCCCGCAAGCGACAGTGATAAACGCAAACGGAAATACTTTGCCCCCGAACACCGGACCGCTGCCATCGGTGAATCGCGTAAGCGCCGGCATCAAAGTCACCGGATGGAGCGCAAGGATTCCGATTGCGAGCGCGACGATAGTTCCAATCTTGATGAACGCTGAGAGATAGTCGCGGGGCGCGAGCAGCAGCCAAATCGGCAGCACCGACGCAAAAAAGCCATAGCCGATAATCCACAACGAAAGCTGCGGGGCGTCGGCGTTGAGCCAATCGCCAAACGGAAGGTTACCGCTATAACGACCACCCACGACCGCGAGCATGATTAACGCCAAGCCGAGAAGCGAGGCTTCGAGGATCCGTCCCGGGCGCAGATGGGTCATGTAAATGCCTACCATCATCGCGATCGGCACGGTAGCGGCGACGGTCGAAGTGGCCCAAATGCTGTGCTTCATCGCGTTCACCACCACCAGTCCGAGCACCGCAATCAGGATCACCATGATAAGCAGGACACCCGCCAGGGCGGTGAAGCCCCCTACCGGGCCGATCTCGTCACGCGCCATCTTGCCCAGTGAGCGTCCGTCGCGTCTGAGCGAATAACCCAGGATGACGAAGTCCTGCACGCACCCGCCGAGCACTGCCCCAATTACGATCCACAAGGTCGAGGGCAAATAACCGAATTGGGCAGCGAGTACGGGCCCTACCAAGGGTCCTGGTCCGGCGATAGCGGCGAAATGATGGCCGAAGGTTATCCATCGCGGGGTGGGAACGTAATCGCGGGCATTATTGAGCCGCACCGCAGGAGTGGGGCGTGAACCGTCGAGTTCGAGAACGCGGCGAGCGATGAACCCGGAGTAAAAGCGATAGCCCAGGGAGTAAATGCAAACGGCCGCAACGACGAACCACAGCGTGTTGGGCCGCTGTTCACCGCGCGCAAACGCGATCAGTGCCAGACCATAGGCAGCGAGCGCGGCAATCACCGCCCACAGGAGGTAGCGCCCGGCTTTCACGGCTCGGCCGCTGCTGACAATGAGTTCCGGATAGGGCTCAGGACAGCGGATGCTGTGCCGATTTATCTGCCTTGGTGTCGACCACGGTGGTTTCCGAAGCGGCAACGGCAGTCGGTGTACTCGCGCTGACTGCTCTTGTTGTTTCCGGTGTCTGTTCCGGCTCGTTCATCGCTTTTTTGAAGTCACGAATCGCGCGCCCGAGCGCGCCGCCGACATCACCGAGTTTGGCGGGACCAAAAATCACGAGGATGATAAGTAGCAAAATGAGCAGGTGCGAGGGCGCGAAAATATCCATAAACAGTTCTCCAACGGGCCTCAGCGGCCGCTGCTTCTGTTCAAGCTTAGCCGTGTAGCCGATGAGTTGCCATCGGTCCAGAGTATAACCCGCAGTCCTGATCTTCTTGCGGTGGCACTTGCCCCCCGGCTGCTCGCTCCTCCAGGCTCGAATTCAGCCTGCAGAGCAAACTCGGCCTTGTCGTGGCGGTGCGGTGTTGGGTATGAAACGCCCGTGGATCGCTAGTGCTTAATTTTGCCCAAGCCGGAGCCTGTCTTCAGACAGCGTGTGCCGCGGGTTTCGAGGGCTGCGGCTGGCCCTCATTATCCAGGCGATAACGTTGGACCTTGCGGTAGAGCGTGGACAAGTGGATTCCAAGGATCTGTGCCGCTTTGACCTTATCGCCTTGGACCTGGTTCAAAACCCGGCGCATGTGCTCGCGCTCGAGTTCTTCAAGCGTCATGCCTGGAGTTTCCGCATCATTGCCGCCGTTCGGCAACGCGTCGTGTAATTTCTCCGGCAAATCGTGAGTGTGGATGACATCAGTCTCAGCCAGAATTGCGGCTCGTTCTATGGTGTTTTCGAGTTCGCGCACGTTTCCCGGCCATCGATAATTCATCAACAAGCGCATCGCGCCTTTTGAGAAACGCATCGGGGACCTTCCCAGCGGTTTCTCGTATTTGCGCAGGAAATGATCGGTGAGCAAAGTTATATCGTCTTTGCGTTCGCGTAGCGCGGGGAGACGGATACTTATGACATTAATGCGATAAAGCAACTCCTCGCGGAACCTGCCCTCGCTCACTTCTTTGGCCAGATCCTTGTTGGTGGCGCAGATTACGCGCACGTCAAACTTTACCGGTTCATTGGAACCGAGTGGATAACATTCGCGCTCCTGCAACGCTCGCAGCAGTTTAACTTGCAAGGCCAGCGGCATGTCGCCGATTTCATCAAATAGAACGGTGCCCTTGTCGGCTGCTTTAAGCAGTCCAGTCTTGTCCTGCATCGCTCCAGTGAATGCGCCCCGTTTGTAGCCAAAGAGTTCGCTCTCGAGCAAATTTTCGGGGAGCGCACCGCAATTGATCGGTAGAAAGCGCTTGTTGGCGCGCTCGGAATTCTCATGCAGGGCGCGCGCAATCAACTCCTTACCGGTGCCGGATTCGCCCACGATCAGGACGCTCGCATCGGTGCGAGCGACTTTTTCCATCATGCGGAACACCTGTTGAATAGCATCACAGGTGCCGATGATATTTTCGAATCGGTATTTCTCGTGCAGCTCGCGCCGTAGAAAGCGATTCTCGTGGAATAGCGCCTTTTGCGCCAGAGCATTGCGGACGACGGCTTTTAGATGATCGTTGGCGAACGGCTTGGTGATGTAGTCGTAGGCGCCTTTGCGCAGGGCCTCGACTGCAGACTCGACACTCGCATATGCAGTAACGATGATGCCCATCACCTCGGGGTCGAGGTCGCGAATCCGCCCCAATAGATCGAGCCCGCTGCCGCCCCTGCTGAGGTTCAGGTCGAGAATCGCCAGATCGATTTTCTCGCCCTCGAAGATGCCGAGGGCGGCTGTTGCCGTGTTGGCTTCGAGCACTTCATAGCCCTCGCTGCGCAGCAACTGAACAATGATCGAGCGCATCAACTGCTCGTCCTCGACCACCAGGATGCGGTAGACACCGCGTTCCGCTGAGGGCCATCGCTGGCCGTTATCTAGCGCTTCGCCATTCATTGCGCCACCCTTGAATTTTCGTGCAGGGCCGTTTCGCTGCGGACTGGCAGACAGATGGTTACCGTGGTTCCGCACCCAACCTTGCTCTCGACGCGGATCGTCCCCTGGTTGGTGAGCACAATGCTCTGGCACAGCGACAGGCCAAGGCCGACGCCGGCTCCCGCTGGTTTGGTGGTGAAGAAGGGGTCGAAGACCCGTTCAAGATTGTCCGGCTCGATCCCGCAGCCGTTGTCCACCACGCGCATGAGAACGCGCCCGTCGCCTTGTTGGGTGCGCGCATTTTCCGTGATGACACGAATAACGCCATTGCCGTTTGGCGTGGCGTCGGCGGCGTTGAACAGCAGATTCAGCAGCACCTGCTGGATGCCGTTATGGTCGGTGTACGGTTTATTGAGGTCGGGCGCGAGTGAAGGTTCAATCCGAATGCCGTCGAAGCGGCGGTTGTACGCGACCAGCCGCAGGGTTTCGCTGACCATTTCGTTCAGGTCCAGCGGTTTGCGCTCAGGCGGTGCCGGGCGGGCAAAATTGACCAAATCCTTGAGTGTGGTCGCGATCCGGGTAATTTGCGACAAAATCGTTCGCAATGCCGTCTGCCGCTCTCGATCGCTTTCGCCGGGCAACAGCGACTGTACCAATGAGGAGATTGACGCCAGCGGATTATTGACCTCATGCGCAACACCGCTGGCAAAAGTGCCCGCCGCCGCCAAACGTTCCGCTTTGAGCAACGAGTCCAGCATCTCGTGGCGCTGGGTGACGTCGTGGAGGATCATCTGGATCGAGCGGCGCTTGCCCGACGAGATCAACGCCGAGTTAACGTCGAGAAACTTGCCGTCCATGGGCCAGTCAAGTACCTGGTCCGAGCCGCGTTCGACCACTGTACGTAGATGCTTCAAAACCGCTTGCTGCATCTCCGGCGGGACCATCTCCGTTAATGGCTGGCCGATGAACGGCACCTCATGCTCGAACGCCATCGCGGCGGAGTTCGCGGCGAGTATCACCAGCGTCTCCGGGTCGATTTCGTACATCGGGTCGGGGGCATGGTCGATTGAATTGCGGTATTTCTCCTCTGACTCCTTAAGCGCCCGCTCGCGCGACTCGATATAGAAGCCATCGACCATCAGACGCCGTTCGTCGATTGACGCCACAACCGTATCGCGCACGACTTCCATCAGACGCGTCTGACGCTGGCGCCGGACGTGCCCAAGAATCACCTGCTTTAAAGCGATTTGGAAAACGTTGAATTCCGACGGTTTCGCCCGCGCTAGCATGCCTTCCTGACAATGACGGCGGAGGTAGACATAAGTGTGCAAGTCCTCGGGATCGCGCAGATGACCGATGAACCGGACCAGCGCATTGGCCATGGTCTCGCGATTGAGTCGCCGCTTGGCGTGCGCCACCTTTTGCAATGGCGACATGTCGACCAAAGGTTGTTCAGAGGCGGGCCGCAACATCTGTTCAACGGCGCTGGTCCATTGCTCGACGATTTCGTCGAAATTCGCTTCGATCAAAGCGGCAGCCCGGATGCACGCCTGACAGCTTATTCGCCCTCCGTCGTAAGCACGGCCAAACAACCGCGCCAGCATTCGTTTAATGGCGCTGAGCTGAGTTCGGATCTGCTTGAGGTCCTCGGGTGTCGCCTCAATTGCACAATCGGTCGGCTGATGGCACGGTGATTTGCCCGCGCCTGACCGGCGCTGGTTATGACGCCTTTTACCGCGCACTTTCCCGGTGAGGCGCAATCTTACGGCAGAAGCCATAGCAAGCCGCTCCTCGCGCTGGCAGACCAGCGCGATGATTTTTTTAGATTCGTAACATTGAATTCTTTTATATTAAATCGCGCATTTTGCCAAAGAGTCGAGATGAATTTGCTTCGCACCTTGCGAAGGCATGTGGATGAGCCCATCCGACGGTCGTGAACCTGCGATGTGCTCGGCTCCAACTCCATCACTCGCCAACACAACCAGCCTCCCGCTGATTCGGTAAAGCGGCTGCGGCTCTCCTCAAAACGTCGAACGTCATCCCAATTGGTCCGCGGCATCGAGCTGAAAAGCGGCCGGACACCGAGCAAAGCACCGGCTAGTTCAGCGTTTGGCTGGTGGCACATGTTTAGCTCTACGGGCGTGATTGTTGCGCCTGACAAAATTCCATCGGTTCTGCCTAGCGGCAAATTTTTCAGCCGTGCCGGCGACAAGTTCTTCCTGAAAGCAATTCGATTCGGAGCAGGGAGTAACTCGCCCGATTTCGAAGAAAAGATTGTGTTGCAAAAGCGCTTGGGAGACTTCCGCGCAGCGCATACTACAGCCGTGGTTGTCGCCGACAATGAAGCTGAGGCGTTGCTGGATCTCGTTGCGCAGCCCGGTTTGTACGCCTTGCTGGAGATCAGGGTGCGGCCCGAAGACCTCTTTTCAAGTAAGGCTCTTCGCTCCGCCATCGCGGAACTCCGCAAAAGAGTAACAAGCCTGCGCGGCTATCCAAGTATCATCGGCTATCTGCTCGATTGCCCAGTTCACCCAGATGCGCTGCGCTCACGCGGACTCGAAATGCTGAGATCCCGCCTCGCCAGGATGGTCGCCGCAATCCGTGATGTCGACGCGCACAAGATGGTGGGACTGAAACATCGGCCCGCTACGGTTGGACTCGCGTTGCGCGACGAGGACTTCGTCTATGCGGTAATGCCGCCGCTAGCACCGGATGAACTCCGCTCGTCAGTGACCCGCCTCCATAACCTGGCCGAAGCCCGACCCCTGGTCCTTGAATTTGTGCAGACGCAGTCTGATCAGGATGAACTCATCGCGTGCGCTTTTGGGCTTGGAGCCGCCGGTGTCGTGGCGCAGGTGTCACCGCGCGATAATCGTACCTCAAAGCCGTCCTTGCACGGTGCTCTCTCACTCAAGACGCTCCGGGCATCCGAGCTACAACCTTTCCTTGCGCTCAACGGTGCATGTCCGCCAAGGCCGGCCCGCACTCCGAGAGTCTCAGTAGTGATTTGCGCCTACAATGCCGAACGCACAATGCGCCAGTGCCTGGAATCACTTCGCCGGCTTGATTACCCGACTTTCGAGGTGATTATCGTCGACGATGGCTCGCAGGACACAACCGCGCAAATTGCTGCGGACTTTGCGGAATTCCGCCTGATTCGACAGCCCAACAAAGGCCTGAGCGTCGCGCGTAATGTCGGGCTTCACGCGGCTGTGGGTGAGTTCATTGCCTATACGGATTCCGACTGCGTGGTTGACCCGCACTGGCTCACTTTTATGGGTCGTGCGATGGTCGAGGGAGGATTAGACGGCTGCGGTGGACCAAACTACGCGCCACATGAAGACGGATGGGTCGAAGGTTGCGTCGCAGCTTCGCCGGGCTCGCCTTGCCACGTGCTCATGGGCGATGATCGCGCCGAGCATCTGGCCGGCTGTAACATGCTTTTCCGCAAGGCGGCATTAGAAGATGTCGGCGGTTTTGATCCGCAGTTCACAGCGGCCGGTGACGATGTCGATATCTGTTGGCGTTTGATGGACACGGGCTATACGCTGGGCTACTGTCCGTCTGCTTTCGTTTGGCACTTCCGCCGCAATACCGTTAACGCTTATTATCGGCAGCAGCGAGGCTATGGCAAAGCGGAGGCGTTGCTCTATTTCAAATTTCCAGAGCGTTTCAATCTCCTCGGTCAGATTAAGTGGAATGGCACCATTCCGGGCATCGCGCGGACGGTGCCGGGTGGGGGGCGCCTGCGCGTTCAGTGGACGCGAACCGCGGGACAATTCCAGCGCGTTGATGAAATGCCGCTGAGCGTAGCCAAGGTGGCGCCAATGACGGCTGAGTGGAGCCTGGCGGCTGCGGCCCTGGTAGTGCTTTCGTTGGTATTTGGCGTGACGACTGTGCCGGCCTTGGCTGCATTAGCGGCAGGGCCCTTGTGGGCCGCGTATTATGCCTCAAAGGCACCACTGGAGAAATGCCACAGAGGTCCGGCTTCGCGGTTGCTCATTGGATGGCTCGCGTACAGCGGCTCGATAGTGCGCACAGTTGCGCGCTACCGTTGGCGCATCGATTCTCGAAAAAATGCACCGTACGACAATGCCGTGCGGCAATGGCCTCTAATCGACTGGAAGCAACGCGGCATCCGCATGAGTTATTGGAACGGTGTGTATACGACGCGCGAACTCATACTCGAACACCTGCGGAAGGTTTGCGCTTCGCTCGGCCGTCCGGTGATTACCGATACTGGATGGAAAGACTTCGATCTGCTGGTCGAAGCGAACCCATGGATCCGTATCCAGTTCCGAACCGCCGACGAAGAATTGGGCGGGCTTGAACTCAAGACCAATGTTGCCGCGCGGCTGCGGCTGAGTACCGGCGCACGAATGGGACTCGGCGCCTGCGTGCTAGCGGCGGCAACCGCCTCGCTGTTCGGCCCCTCGCTCGCTGCGACCGTGCTCTGTATTCTCGCTGGTGGCGCAATTATTAGCGCGATTGGCGGCTTAGCCGAGGGTGCCAACCTCGCTTATCATACAGTTGAACAATGCGCCTGCGAACTTAGTCTGGTTCCACTTGGCAAACCTGTGAGGTCGGTCAACACCACGTCGCTTCCGGCCGCCGTCGATCCCGATCGTTCCGCGCAAGCGGCAGAGCCGGCCGGACGCTAAAGGCATCCACTCGGAAGGGTTCATACAGACGGTCCTGGAACCGCTTCTGCCGTTTCTGTCCTCTATTCTATAATCTCTTCGAAGCTTAGTTTGCGGGTGATCGCGTGACCGAGGCGGTCGAGCAAAACGAATTCGACCAAATCGCCGCGTCGCTTTTTGTCCAACCGCAGCGCGCCAATGAACTCCCCGGTCAGCCATCCCGCAGGCAAATCAATGACCAACCCAGCCTCCTCCAGCAGATGCTCCAGCCGCTTCGCCTCGTCAGCTCTCAGCCCACTATGACGCGTCGAGAGCCGCGCCGCCGCGGCGATCCCGATGGCGACCGCCTCGCCATGAAGATAATTGCCATAGGCGGTCGAGGCTTCCAGCGCGTGGCCTAAGGTATGGCCGAAATTAAGAATCTTTCGCAGGCCGCCCTCCCGCTCGTCGCGCGACACTACCATCGCCTTGTGCCGCAATGAACGCTCGGCCATTTCGCACAAGCGATTGGCTTCCCGCGCTAGAATCATCGGCATTTCTTGTTCGAGCCATCCAATGAACGCAGCATCAATAATCGCACCGTACTTGATCACCTCAGCCAATCCTTCGCGGAATTCTCGTTCTGGCAAGCTTGCGAGGGTTGCAATGTCAGCGACGATCAGCCGGGGCTGGTAAAAGGCGCCGATCAAATTTTTTGCATTACGTAGATTCACCGCAGTTTTACCGCCCAGCGCTGAATCAACCTGCGCAACCATCGAGGTCGGCACCTGCACCAACGGCAGCCCGCGCAAATAGGTGGCGGCGGCAAACCCTGCAAGGTCCCCTACCACGCCGCCGCCTAGAGCAAAAATCGGGCTGTCCCGATCCAATTCGGCCTCCGCCAGGCGCTGGTAGATCTGTTCCAGCATGCCTAAGGACTTGCTGGGCTCGCCGGGCGGAATTTCAATGACTTGTGGAAGGAAGCCGCACCGTTCCAGGCTGTTTGTCACCAATGTCGAATAGAGCAGGCCGACATTGGAGTCAGTGATTAAAGCACAACGTCCGCTGGCCAAGCCGGATGCCAGCGCGAGTTCACCGATACCCGCTAAAAGACCATCGCCGACATGCACCGGATAGGAATTAGGACCAAGCTCCACGACGAATTCCATTCTTTTCAGCGACCTCTTTATAGATCCACCTCGCAGACTCGTTTCCCTTCGACCAGCTCAGGGCTTCGGCTCACCGGCTCCACTTCGTTCCGCCTGGTGTTATATGCACACCTCCGAACGACCCGCTTGCGGGTCGAACTGGGAGACTCGTTTCCCTTCGACTAGCTAAGGGCTTCGGCCGGCGACGCTCGGCCTCGGCTCACCGCCCGCGGCCGCAGCGGCCGCTGCTGGTGGCAGGCGCCGCAGCTCCGTCGTCGCGGCTCTATTTGCATGATCGATGCGGGTTGTGCGGCACATGTATCGGTGGATGAGAGATCGCCGGATAAGCGTCGGCAAGGGCCTCGAGAATCGCATCGACCACCTGGTCCACCGTGCGCTCAGACGTATCGATGGTGAACGTCGCGCGCGCGTAAGCCTCGCGCCGTTTTTCCATCAGCTCGGCGATGCGTTGTTTAACCGGCATGCTGCCATGCGACAGCATCGGGCGTGCTTTGACGCCGCTAGAGATCCGTTGCGCAATCACGTCAGGGCGTGCACTGAGGCAGACAATCACGCCACAATCGCGGAGCGCCGCATAATTCTTCGGGTCGGCGATCGCACCGCCCCCGGTAGCGATGACTGCGGGCCGCGGATTGCCGCATTGCGCGCAGCGCCTGCGATCGGTAGCGATCTCTGCAATTACGCTCCGTTCCATCGACCGGAAATGCGCCTCGCCGCGGTCGCGGAAGATTTGATGAATCGGCTTTCCGGCTCGTGCGCTGATGTCAGCGTCGCAGTCGATTAGACGCCATTGCAGCCGTCGGGCCAGGTGGCGCGCGACTGTGCTTTTGCCTGTTGCCATAAAGCCGGTCAGGATCACCTTCGGCGCCATGTTTTACCGACCCAGCACGTGCCGCGCGGCGTTGTCGCGCGCTATCTCGAATGCTCTGCTCAGTAGTTACGAACCTGTTGCAGGTAGCCGTTGTAATTACGCGCGATTTCGGTGAAGGAATCGCCGCCGAACTTCTCCAAGAAAGCGTTGGCGATTTCGAAAGCCACTACAGCCTCGGCAATCACCGCCGCGGCGGGAATCGCGCATACATCCGAACGCTCGATGGTGGCGGCTGCCTCCGCTTTGGTCCGGATATCGGCCGAGCGCAGCGGCCGCATCAGGGTTGACAACGGCTTAAAGGCGACGCGGACACGAAGCGGTTCGCCGGTGCTGATGCCGCCCTCGGTACCGCCGGAATTATTCGAATGCCGCGTGAAACGCTGCGCCGCTGCATCGTAGCCAATCTCGTCGTGCAATTGCGAACCGCGGACGTGCGCTGCGCTAAAGCCTTTACCAAATTCAACGCCCTTGACCGCCTGCAAGCTCATTAACGCATGAGCGATTCGCCCGTCGAGTTTACGGTCCCATTGCACATGGCTGCCCAGGCCGACCGGTAGCCCCGCCGCAACCACTTCCACCACACCGCCCAGGGTGTCACCTTCCCTTTTACACACGTCGATTTCGGCAATCATTGCACGTTCCGCGTCTGCATCAGCGACCCGCACCGGCGATCCCTCGCTGACGAGCGCTAGCTGTTCAAGACTGATATCGGGTGGAATTTTCGCCTCGATACTGCCGATACGCGCCACATAGCCCAGCACAGAAACGCCGAACGGCGTGACCAACTGCCTGGCAAATGAGCCGAGCGCGACGCGTGCAGCGGTTTCGCGGGCGGAGGCGCGTTCTAGCACGTCGCGGATATCGTCCAGGTTGTATTTCAGCACTCCGGCCAGATCAGCATGGCCGGGACGTGGCCGCGTCACCAGTTTGGCTTCCCCACGATCGCGCGGATCAGCCGACATCCGCTTCTCCCAGTTTTTGAAATCCTGATTTTCGACAATAAAGGTGATCGGACTGCCGAGTGTGCGGCCGAAACGAATCCCCGAAACAACGCGAACTTCGTCTCGCTCGATCGCCATGCGTCCGCCGCGTCCATAGCCCTTCTGCCGCCGTGCGAGATCGTGGTTGATCGCTTCAAGATCGATATCGTAACCGGCAGGGGCGCCTTCAATAATTACGACGAGTTCCGGACCATGCGATTCGCCAGCGGTGAGAAAACGGAGCATACAATTATCCCGGCATCGCGGGCAAAAACGCACGCGAGATCAAGATTCAAGCAGAACCGAAGCGTTCGAAGCAACGGCGCTCGGGGCGACACAAATCCGCTAGAGCGGTTGCGATATGGGGCTCATGGCAAGCCAGGTTTTGATGAAATACGGAGGTTGGCGGTGAATGGAGTTGGTTGAAGGAAGATCGCTACGGCGACGCAAGGGGGCAATACTCAAGCTGTACACCTGTCCTCGTTGTAAGACCAAACTCGTTGTCCGAACTTGTAGCCGCGTCGCGAATAGTAATGATTCCCACTTAGAGGCGAGTTGCGCGAGCTGTAGGGCACAATTTTGGTCTCACGTAGATCTCAATTATCTGCATGAACGCTTTAGCGGATGGAGATTCTGTGCGGCTGCCTGCTCGCAGGGAGCCGCGAGGGTTCCTGAAGAGGCGCGAGTTTCTTCTAGAACCACGTCCACGAATCAAAGGGGCAAATTTATTTTTGAAGCTTTGGGGTAAAATAGCTCTGAAGATTGGAGTCTGATTGAAGCCGCCACAATCTAGCTAAAGTTTCCCGCCAGTTTCCCACCAGTATTCAATGAAGATTACATTTTTTGTGTCGTGCCTTTCTATATGAGAGAAAGGAGATCATCTTACATATACGTTCAAGGAAGCACGAGGCCACAGTAGGGTGCCGCGAACGCCAGCAGAAAGAGAAACAGCCATGACCGGAATCCAGTTCGTAACCGACGCCAAGGGCCGCAAGACCGGAGTGCTCATCGACCTGAAGAAACACGGAGCCATTTGGGGGGATTTCTGGGATGGCCTCGTGGCCGAATCGCGTCGCAAGGAGAAAAGCATTCCTTACGAGCAGTACCGGGCGAATCGCGTGAAGCGTACTCGTCCGCGTGGCTAGGTTCTCCCTCGATATCAAGGCATCCGCCCAGAAGGAGCTTGACGAGCTGGACAATGCGTTGTTTGCCCGGATAGACCGCAAGATTACGTCCCTTACCGACAATCCCAGAACCGCAGGGTGCAAGAAGCTCAGAGGGTACAAAGACCAATGGCGCATCCGCATGGGCGATTACCGCGTCGTCTATCTGCTGGATGACGCCAGCGCGCTGGTAACCATTGTCGGCGTAGCGCACCGCAGAGAGGTCTACGAACCGTGACGGATAGGGCGGGGGAGAACGAACAGTCAGCAGACCACCAGAATTTTAGGCCCGAGGCGCCGACATGATGCGCGCGTTGGTTCCCGCCCGTGCTTCACGCTCCGAATTTACCCCCGCCTGTCGCCGCGCCCGGCGAATCAGCCAGGGCTTCGCTTCCTGGAGTTCTTCGCTTCGAACATCCGCAGCCGGCATACGCGGCTGGCCTATAGCCGCGCTGCGAGAGAGTTCCTGGCTCGGTGCGAGGCGCGCGAGGTGCGCTCTCTCGCATGGCGTCTCGAGGGCCTAATTCGTTCATTCGAATCTATGTGGCACGGCGCAAGACTCATGAACTCGCGCAGCAATAGCGGGCGAGGGGCGAAATTGATTATTATTGGGCGGGTTTACGCTTATGCGCCGTGACATTGAATTCAACGCCGAAGGAGTTGTTCTGCGCGGATGGTTATACCTGCCAGAACATGCGCCCCGCGAGATACCAGGGGTGGTGATGGCGCATGGCTTTTCGGCAGTCAAAGAAATGTACCTCGATCGCTATGCGGAGGTATTGAGTGCGGCAGGTATCGGCGCTTTGGTGTTCGATAATCGCAACTTTGGTGCGAGCGATGGCGAACCGCGTGGGGAAATCGACCCCTGGCAGCAGGTGCGCGACTATCGCCATGCGATAACCTGGCTTGGCCGCCAATCAGGCATTAATCGGGAGCGGATCGGGGTGTGGGGCTCGAGTTACAGCGGGGGGCACGCTCTGGTCCTCGGCGCTATCGACAGACGGGTCAAATGCGTCGTGGCGCAGGTTCCACTGATTAGCGGCGCGCGTAACTTGGGGCGGCTGGTGCGTGCCGATATGGCGGCTCCCATGCGCGCCCAATTCGATGCCGATCGCGAGATACGATTTGCGGGCGGGGCGCCGGCAATGCTTCCGGTGGTCACCCCCGAAGCCAACGGAGCCGCCGCCTTGCCGACCGCCGATTCCTGGGAATGGTTCACTCAAACCGCCAGCACGCGAGCGCCAGCCTGGCGCAATCAGGTAACTCTGCGCACGGTCGAGATGCTCGGTGAATACGAGCCAGGATCATACATCGAGCGCATCAGTCCCACGCCCTTACTGATGCTGATTGCGGCCGGCGACCATCTCACGGTGGCCGACGAGGCCTTTGCCGCATATAATCGCGCGCTTGAACCCAAACGCCTTGTGATTCTAAATGGTGGGCATTTTGACGCCTATGTGAAAGCGTTCGAACGTTCGAGCACCGCAGCCCGCGACTGGTTCGTCGAGCACCTCACCCAATAGGCAGGCGCTACCTGCCAGATAGTCAATCTCTATGAAACTGAAGCGCCGCATCCTCGTATCTCCGGCGGCTGCATTTTTGTTGGTGGCAGTGATTGCTGGTGCAGCAAACAGCCAGGCAGCTCCGAAAGCCGGCGGACGAATCTTCCTGATGATGGTGTGGGATGGGTTGCGGCCCGACTCAGTCGACCCGCGCGACACCCCTAACCTGTTCGCCCTCGAGCGCGAGGGGGTGCTGTTCGCGCATCAGCATGCGGTCTTCCCAACCCTTACTATGGTGGATGCGGCGGTGCTGGCGACCGGCGGCGAGCCCGGCCATGTCGGAATCTTCGGCGATTCGATGTACCTTTTGCCCGCGATCGGCGCTCACGCGGCGAGTGCCCTGCCGAAGCTGGGCGCGCTGCTTAACTCACCATTGGATCTTGAAAATTCGAATTATTTGGCCGCACTCAATGGTGGCGGCTTCAACGGCTATCTCCTGGGGGTAGAGGGCGTAGCCCAACAGGTCCTCCGCGAGGGCGGCTACGTGGCGATTGTCGGCAAGCAAGGACCAACCTTTCTGTTCGATGACGAGGCCGACCGCCGCATTGCGAATCGTGCTGATTATTTGTTTGTGGCTGACGACCTCGCGCGGCCCGATTTATCTGCCGCAACCATCGCACATAGGTCACCAATGCGGCTCGGCGACCTGAATTCCATCAGCGACCGCGACCAATGGTTTGCGGGGGTGGTGATTAACCGGGCACTGCCGGCGGCCCGCGCCGCGTCATTAAAGGGACATCCAGCGCTGATTGTATTTTGGCAGCATAATCCCGACCTCGTGCAGCACATCGCCGGACTTGGCACCCAGCCGGCGCTCAACTCACTCCACCAATGCGACAAAAATCTCGCGAGCATTCGCGCGGCAATCGCGAGGCTCGGCGTCGTCCATCGAACCGACCTGATGGTGGTTTCAGATCACGGCTTTGCGACTATTCGAATGTCGGTTTCGCTCTCCGACTTGCTGGTCAACGCGGGAATCAAAAAGTCCTCGAACAGCGCCGATATTGTGGTTGCGCGCAATGGAGGTGCAGACCTTGTGTATCTCTCGCCGGCGGCGTACGAGTCGGAGGAAGCTCGGCGCGCAACGCTGGCGCGTATCGTCGATTTTGCTGAGGCGCAGGAATGGTGTGGTGCGATTTTTTCGAAAAAGGCGGCCCCGGAGGGCACGGCAACCAATCGCCAGAATCGTCTGGGCTGGATTCCTGGCACTTTCGCTCAGAAAATGTTCGGTCTCTACAATCCGCGCCGCTCACCCGACCTGATTATCTCCTTTCGCGAGCTTCCCGAGCTGGACAATCACGGACTAACCGGGCCGTCCAATCCCGCCTTTATCGTGGGCGCTAACGGCCAAGCCGCGCGCAAGAACGGTTCGTTCCCGTTAATCCGGCCGATTGCCGGCGTCGTGTATTCGGACAGTCATTCCTTGTCAACCGGTCAGGGCATGCACGGAGCGGCGGGTGCGCGAGAGGTGCACAATTTTTGTGCGGTAAGCGGTCCTGATTTTCGGCGCCATTTCGTGGATTTGGCTCCCAGTGGCAACGCCGATGTGGCCTCCACCATCCGCAAAATCTTTAACCTTAACACTCCCGCTGGAGCATCAGGGCGCGTGCTGCTGGAGGCGCTCTACCGCTCTGAGCGCAGGGCTGGTTCACCGCAGGATCAGGTTCTGATGTCTTACCTGGTCCTACAGGGGCAGGAAGTCGTAACCAAACTGCACCTGACGCACTTCGAAGGGCGCGATTATCTCGACGATTCATCGGTAACGCGCACGCCACTTAACGGCGCCCCGTAATTCCATAGTTCCGCCGATCCAATTGCGGCCGCGTAACGAAGCGTTTCGCGGGGTTTGCAGAAGCCGAATGACTTCACAAGCATTACCGCAAAAGTCAAATGTTTATTTTTAGCAAGTCACCGATGGGGTCGCTGACACCCTTGGATGCGGGTTGCTGTTTTTGTGTCAGTAGTATCTTGCTTCTAGCAACTTCCGACTTGGGATTAGCCGAGCTCAGGCGGCAACTAGCCGGGAAACGTCCCAAAAAATCCCGCGAGTTCTGGGCTGTTGTCGCTATTTTGTGGACCTTTGTGTAACGACACAGGTGCTAGAAGCAAGAGTCCAGCGATTTCGCCAAAACTTCGCTAAATCGGGTCTCTTGGACGCTTGCTTCTGCAAAGTTCCAAGTTCAAGCGTGCGATGATGAGCCAAGGCACGCAAGCGGGGACTGGAAGTCGGAACCAGAAAGTCGGAACCAGAAAGTCGGAACCAGAAAGTCGGAACCAGAAAGTCGGAACCAGAAAGTCGGAACCAGAAAGTCGGAACCAGAAAGTCGGAACTCTTCCGACTTCCCTGAAAGTCGGAACTGGTAGGCTGAGCGCAAGCCGATTGCCCCCCCATATATTAGAGGATGCTTATGGCCCCGGCTGTGAAGTCTTGACGATGCCACCACGCCAAATCACCCTCCCGAAGACCATAAAGTCAACGGGAGTGCCGGTCAGCGTCGATTCGACTGCACCCTGTGCATCGAGCACCTGTACCGAGTCTTTTTTGGTGCGACGCAACTTCCGCAGTTTCAGTTTTGAGTTCTCGCCCACCAGATAGATGTCCTGATCACGGACACTGACGAAATCCCAGGTTGTGATCGGCGAGGGCTCCGCAATGCTGTATCCGTGCGGCTTGCTGAACACGAACACGTCGCCCGCGCGAATGAGCGGGGTGAACTCCAAGGGGCTGTGCTCGACGGTGTAGGACCGCAATGACGGCAACGCTTCAATCAATTCCGACTGGTTGAAAAGCCGTCCTTTGGCCGGGGGATCATCCAGGTGGCCGACGATGCCCCGCGTGTGGTCACCCGTCCTGCCGAGGTCGAATACCGGCAAGTTGACGTACCCCACAGGCACCGCATCGGCGCCCTTCGGGCCCTCGCCGTTCGCGAGCCAGGCCACTGATACGCGTGCGGCGCGTGCTAAGGCGATAAGAACCCGCCGCGTGGGATCGCTTCCATCAAGATAATGTTGCAGGCTGCCCGGTGACAGTCCCGCCGCTTTCGCGAGCGCCGCGCGACTTCGGAATTGCGTCGCGAGTTCTTCAAGTCTGGCAATAAAAGCAGAATCGCGGTCTTCGGCGCCGCCACGAATAAGCTCGATCGGGCTTTCCTCAGCTTCCTTATGACCTTCACCGATGGACTCACTGGGAGTGCGTTTTATCACAGATATTGCATCAACTATCTCAGATGTGATAGACAGAGTTGACTCGTAAAAGATTGATTTTACTAAGCACAATCAGCACGGCTGTGAGAGAGTCTGCGTCTCTGATCAGAGCTAAGTCAATGACAAACGACTGGGAGGCTGTTGATATCGTCGCAGCGCTTCACAGGCGCGGATGGTCGCTGACGCGGCTGAGCTTAAAACATGGCTACCATGCGCGAACGCTCAACCTTGCACTCAGAATGCCTTACCCGCGAGCAGAGAAAATAATCGCGCGGGCACTTCGTCTCAAAGTCGCTGACATCTGGCCGTCGCGCGTAGTCACCCGGCGGCGAACGCGGGTGCGCCGCGCGAGGAGGTCTCGCGCATGACTGAATGGGTGACGGCGAAGGAGATTGCCGACGCGCGGATCAGCGCCGGTTGCAGGGCAGAGCAGTGTCGCGCGAGGGCAGCGGCAACTACAGCGCGGGGCGTTCGCGATCACGCGGACCGCTGCGGCTGGAAAAAACGCGGGGTGACCGGACGCGGCGGCAAGCGCACAGAGTACCACCTTGCGAATTTCACTGACGAGCAGCAAGTTCAAATGCTGCGTTTTCTCGAAGCGCCTGGTGTGATTGTGGCACCAACGGGAGCTGAAATTCGGCAGGTGTCAGGGGGAACCGTTGATGAGTACGAGCTGCGGCGCAAGCAACTTTGGCTAGTTTATGAAAAATCGTCGAAGAAGAAGAAGAGAGACGCGCAGGCCCGGCTGGATGCGGTCGTGTTCGCTGTTGATTTGATGGATTCGGGTGCGGTCACTCACGCTGATGCGTACGTCCAAGCTGCTGAGAAGTTCAGCACCTCGGGCTCTTCCGTTCGCGCTTGGCACCAACAATGGCTCAAGGGCATAAAGCGTCCGGACCGGCTTGCAGCGCTAGTAGACGCAAACAAGGGACGGCCGCGGGACCCCTTTTACGCGTCTGTAGTGCGCGAAGCATTCGACAGCGATTACCTCCGCGTGGATCGGCCGCCGGCGGAGAAGTGCTTTCGAGATGCGGTGAAATTCGCGAAAGCTCAAGACATCGCGGAGACTCAACTGCCATCTACGGCGAAGACGCTGTTGAACCGCCTGCGAGCGGAAGTGCCGTGGCAATCGATCACCGGGGCTCGACATGGTGCGCAGGCGCTACATCGCACCTATCCCGCACAGCGACGGGACCACTCGATTCTTCACGCGCTCGAATGTGTCAACGGTGATGGCTACCGCTGGAATCTTTCTGTCAGGTGGCCGGACGGCGAAATCTGCCGGCCGCTAATGTGGTACTGGCAAGATACGTACTCAGGCATGATTCTAGCTTGGCGACTAGCTAAGACTGAGAATGCTGGGTTGGTACGTTTGACTATTGGTGATCTCGTTCGGGAGTATGGGATTCCCGAAATTTTTGTCATCGACAATACGATGGCAGCCGCCTCGAAATGGATAACCGGCCGTTCGCCGAGCCGTTTTCGGTTCACAATTAGATATGGAGACCCTCTCGGCCTAATCGGACACCTAGGCGCACGTCATATTGCAACGCTTCCCCGTGTGGGTGGTTCGAGCAAACCCGGCGAACGCGCGGGGGGTGACTGGGACAAAAACATCGCGCGGGACCCCGCCTTCGACGGCGCGTGGCTTGGCTATAACATTAACGTAAAACCGGATAGTGCGCGCAGGGTGCTCACACTAGAAGAGTTGCACGCTGGGATCCACCGCGGCATGCTCGAACATAACTCGCGTCCTGGCCGGCGGACGGACGTATGCAAGCGCGACAAGGAAGAGGGCGGCGACGGCTCGTTTCAATCTGCTTTTCAGCGAAGCTATTCGCAGATTGTGCCTGGCTGGCCGAGCCAAGAGCAACTGCGGCTGTGCATGCTCGCAGCCGAAAAGGTGCGCTCCGACAAGCGCGACGGCCACATCACGCTATATAAGAATGAGCATTGGTCAGAATCCGTCGCGGCGCATCACGGCGAGCAACTAATCGTAAGATTTGACCCCGATCGGTCGTTGCATGAATCAGTATTCGTCTATTCTCTCGCTGATGAGTTCATAGCCGAAGCTCCATGTATCAAGCCGGTTGGTTTTATCGACGAAGCGGAGGCGCACGAGCACAATCGCCGTCGACGTCGATTTATTAGGTCCATGACCAAAGCGGAGGAGGAGGCGAAGGCCATGTCCGCTTTGGAGCTCGCGAATGGGATTTCGCGGCAAGCCGAGCCGCCGAGGGTATCACGCAAGGTCCTAGCGATGATTCACCCCAGTATCGCATCACCGAAACCGGCGGAACAATCTAAAACTGAAATAGCGGCCACTGCACCTGGGGAGGTGCTCGCGGCTGCGGCAGCGCGGAGGGCACATTACCAGCGACTTTGCACAAAGGCCAGGCAGACAGTATTGGAACCGGAAGAGCTGGAGTGGTTGGCGGTGTACGAACGATATGGCGAGTTCGGTCTGATGGGGAAGGCGGTATGAGAGATCTGTTCGTGTTGACGACGTTCGCTCGGATGGGGGGTGCTGCACTCAAGCAGGCCGCTGAATTTTCAAGGCGGAAGTACAGCTGCGATATTTATTCGTTGTGGGCATCTCCCGGTTGTGGAATGTCAAAACTCATCCGGCAGCTGGGCGAACTTCACAACTGGGTAATCGTGGATGTACCTGCCGCTCCGAATGAGCGGACCCTCAGCAACGCAATAGCTTGTGCCGTATGGCGCTATGGCGATTCGTACTATGGTAGCGACCAGACGCGTTATAATGCAGTGAAGGAACTCATAAAGCGCGGCGCACCCTTAATAGTTTTCGACAACGCGGACCGCCTGGCTATGAGAGGGAAGGAGATGTTAATCGACATCACGCGCGACGTAGGCGACGCGTCCGGTTGTCCGATCGCGTATGCATCTAATGGTGGTTTGCAGCGTTTGTTGAGCGCGGCGCCGACGACATTGTTAGAGGTCGCGCGGGAAAGGATCCGGAACGTGTGCGAATTACCACGGCCGTCGCTTGATGACGCGCGGTTATTAGCCTCAAAGCGAAAATAATTTAGGCCACAAGGCGGCCGAGAACTTGATTATAAAGAAGCTGCGTCGCCGGGTTGTGGGAAAAGCGCAGGACTCGGCGGCCGTGGATTAGACCGAGGCGTGCGGCCCGA